>Ga0182030_10009325_pt1 | contig 20099 bp, 15 predicted proteins | sample 812S3MmetaG_FD_121299 | JGI IMG/M metagenome (GOLD analysis project Ga0182030, IMG submission 121299) | Permafrost microbial communities from Stordalen Mire, Sweden - 812S3M metaG (Illumina Assembly) | ecosystem: Environmental > Terrestrial > Soil > Wetlands > Permafrost | place: Sweden... | reverse complement strand
CGGCCCCCTCAATGGTGGCGTCTTCTCGGTGGTGCATAACGGGCACGCCTTCAGCCTGAGTGTGGTTTCCGCCTGCTCCGGTGTGAGCAGCGTGGTGGGCTTCTTGTTGGTCGGGACTGCATTCGCGGCCACGGTGCGCGGGCCGTGGGTTCGTAAGACCCTGTGGCTTCTCGGTGGCATGGTCGTGCTCTGGACCATCAACCTCGGTCGGATCACACTCATCTTCTGGGCCGGGCAGCAGGCGGGAGAGCATTTCGCGATCGATATCCTCCACCCCTATATCGGGCTGGTCACGTTCAGCCTCGGCGTAGTGGTGATGATCCTCTGCATCAGGCCGCTGGGACTTCGTTTCGACGTCGCACCCGATCGCTTCAGGCTCCAGACGCCACAATCGGCCGACGCGGCTTCGGCTTCCAAGCACGTCATGGCGGTGCCGAGGGTGTACCTGGCGGTCGCGATCGTCCTGGTGCTCGGGATCCTTGTCGGGTTCAGCAATGTGGGGCTGCAGTCCTACAACCTCGTGGCCAACGTGGCGGGAGAAACCAAACTGAGCTCGTATATCGATCATCCTGTCGCACCGAACGGGTGGAGAAGCACGTACGAGACCTCCTACACGTGGGCTGAGCCGCTTTTCGGAGAGGGTTCTGTCTGGTCTCGCTACGTGCTCTATCCCCAATCCGGAGGCGACCTGCAGGCCCACACCTCGGTGGTCGCCGACGTCATCGACAGTCCGCAACTAGAGACATTCTCCGCCTACGGCGTCGAGCAATGCTACGAATTCCACGGCTACTCGTTGGCGAACGTGGCCCAGGTGTCTCTCGGTGGCGGGATCACCGGGCAGACCCTCGCCTACACCTCGCAGGAGTACGGCAGCTGGACGATCGTCTATTGGATCCTGCCGGTGACAAAAGGCACCAGCACGGTGTACGAGCGCGTCGTCTTGTATGTGCAAAACGAGCACGGGCTGATCGCTCCGCGCGCTGAAGTGCAAAAATCGGGAATCACCAACCTCGCGGGAACCCAAGGCGACAGCGTCCTCCTGCAAAATCGCGACTTCCTGGTGGCGTATGCCCGGGAGTTGATTCGTGTTCAGGCCGCCCGGGGCACTACGTTGCTCAATCATCGCTCGTTGGCTTGACACACCTACCTCCATGGATACCATGGTGGATGTATCGCTCGGACGTCGGTACAAGCCCCCTCTCCAGCCCGCCCGGACCGAACTGAAGATTCCCCACGCGTGTCGCGTTTTTGTCGAGGGCATCGTTGCCGAAGCCGTGGTCAGGGCAGCGTCCGATCATCCCGTCGTAGATGGACGAGTCATCGACTGGGACTCGATCTGGCACGCTGGGGATGGTGCCTCGTCCACGGAGCAGGCGCTGGGGAGAATCGTGACGGCGGCTCGGGCGGCGGCGGATCAACTCGTCCGAGACATTGCCGATCCGCCCGAGGTGCGCGACCTCACTCTCGCGCCGCCGACGAGACCAGAGCACATCCCGTCAGAGGCGCCACCTCCGGTCCCCAGACAACCAGAATTTCACCGGGTCCTCGAGCCTGACTTCGCTCCCGCCACTTCGGCCTATCCGGAATACGAGCAACCGCTTCAGGTCTCTCCGGCCGACGTGCTGCCGCCGAGTGACTCGCCGAAGTTGTGGTTGAGCGCGGCCCCCTCCGGCTGGTGGACCGCCTTCACCTGGATCCGCAATCTCGGGCTCGTCATCGGCCTCTTCGTGGCCTGGCAGCTCTGGGGAACGTCCATCTCCCAGCACCACGAGCAGCACCAACTGCAGAGCGCCTTCGAGGCGTCGGTGCAGAAGCATCACCATGCCGCCACGACGTCGACGGGTCCCGCCCTGATCCCCGCAAGCCAGGTCGTACCGGTGCCTCCCGAAGGATCCCCCGTGGCCAAGCTTCAGATCCCGGCGATCGGGCTCGACGAGATTGTGGTGTCGGGAACCGCCGAGAGCGACCTGGCGAAGGGACCGGGTCACTACGTGGGAACGGCCGCACCCGGCCAAGCCGGCAACGTGGCGATCGCCGGTCACCGGACCACCAACGGTGCCCCATTCAACCGATTGGGCCAACTCGCCATCGGGGACAAAATCTTCCTGACGACGCTCACTGGGGAACGCCTCACGTACGTCGTCTCGCAGACCCCTCCTCCCGTGCCGCCGAGTGACGTAACCGTGTTGGACGACTTCAGCGATAATCGGATCACGCTGACGACGTGCAATCCGGAGTACTCCTCAACGCAGCGCCTCATTGTCGTGGGTGAGCTCGACCAACCGAAGCCTCCGGCTGCCACGAAGGCCAAGCCACACGCCTATCACATCGCCAATGCGCAGACCGCCAGTTTGGACTGGTCCCTTTTCCCGGTAGTCGTCCTCGAAATCGGAGTCCTTCTTCTGCTCGGTCTGAGCAATCGACGGTTTTCCGCGTGGTACGGCGGGGCCGCCAGGTGGCTCATCCTCGTCCCTCTCTGGGGGGTCGCCCTCTATGCCCTCTTCGGCACCCTGTCCGCGTTCCTCCCCTCGTCGCTCTAGTCCGTTCCGCGAGGCACTCGGGGCGGAGGAACCCAGCAATAAGACATTTCTTGATGTCAATTGAAGCCCGCCCGAAGAAGGGCATAATCGTCGAAGAGACCAAGTTTTCGGGCCGTATCACGAAGAGTTCATTCCCCAGACACTTGTACGTCACTCGCCCCCAACCAGACTAGAAGTACACCAAATTTGGCAAAGGTCGGGTGCTCCGAAGCATGGCGGAAAATTTCACGGGATGGCAGCGAGACCCGTTGGGAGTGCACGAGTACCGCTACATCTCGCTGGACGGTAAGCCGACGCGACTCGTCTCCGACGGTGGGCGACGAGGGTACGACCCACCGACGGGGATCCGAACTGAGCGACCGGCGCCCGCCGAGCACCCCAAGGAGGAGATCCTTCCCCTACGGCCCGTTTCCGACCCCGTTCACAGCGCAGCCACAGCAGTCAGCCGTCTCGGTCAGGACAGGTGCGAAGGCATCCGCAGCCGCTCAGCGCGGGGGTCCCGACTGTTACCCGCCCGCGTCTCGGCTTTCGTGCGCGCGCACGTCAAGGAGAGTTGGCGCAAACCGGTCATTGGCGTCGTCATCTGCGCCCTGATGGCGATCGGGGGCGAAATTGCAACGGCTTCGACGTCGGGGAACGGTCCGCCGACGCCGACTCTGCAAGAGGGCGTCTACGTGAGTGCGGCAGATCCCGGCGGGATCGCTTCTTTTGCCGCGGCCACGCAAACCGATCCGACCATCGCCTCCGACTACTTGCCGTCCAACAGCTTTTGGGATGGCATGGACGGATCGGGAGGCGAACTCGCCTGGATCCTTCAGAACGGTTGGTCCGGCACCCCCTACACCCTGTCGCTCGGTGTGCCCATGATCCCCACCAGTCCGTCCGGAGTGCCTCAAGGCACGCTGGCGAATGGTGCCGCCGGACTCTACGACAACTACTTTGTGGCCCTGGGGCAAAACTTGGTCGCCGCCGGCGAATCGAACATCTACCTACGGCTGGGTTGGGAGTTCGACGGTGGTTGGTACGCCTGGAGCGCGACCACCCCGGAAGAGGAAGCGGATTACGCGGAGTACTTCCGGCAGATCGTGGAGTCCATGCGCGCGGTGCCGGGTGAGAATTTCAAGTTCGTCTGGAACCCGGATGCCGAAGCATTCAACCAACTCGGCTACAACGTTGCCCTGGCGTACCCGGGCAACGCATACGTCGACTACATCGGAGTGGACGCCTATGACCAGACCTGGGTGACGCCCCAGACGCCGATAAATGAGTGGAACGAAACGACATTTCCCGATCTCACTTTGGCCGACCAGTTTGCTCAGGAACAAGGGAAACCCCTCGCGATACCTGAATGGGGTGTGGCCACCCGTAGCGACGGGCATGGACTGGGAGACGATCCTCGCTATATCACCAACATGATCGACTGGATGGAAGATCCTGCGAACGATGTGGCCTATGAGAGCTACTTCGATTACGACGGCACCGCGCAATCGGATGCCATTACGGACGGGAACTTCCCCCATAGCTTGGCGGCGTTCATCTACGCCTTCGGCTCCAACGCCGCGGCGGCAGTGACCACCTCGACAAACCCGCCGACGACGACAACCACATCACCGCCGACGACGACAACCACATCACCGCCGACGACCACAACGACATCACCGCCGACGACGGCGCCATCATCGGGAACCTCTCCTATCATCAATGACCGGTCCGGCTTCGATGTCCCCACCACCTCTGTTTTCGACGACGAGTTCAACACGGGGTCGTTGAACACGAGCGTGTGGTCGCCCGACTGGTTCGGCAGTGGAACCGTGTCGAACGGCACGGTCATGTTGTCCTCCAATGTGTCCGTCGGCGCGAATGGGCTGGCCCTGCAGCTGAACAGCCCCCAGAGCGGCGGCCTCGTCAGCACCAACCCTGATGACAATCAGCCGGGCCACAGGGGCTTTCAGATCGCCCCGACCCCGGGGGCCCCGGTCTACGTCGAATTCCAGGCCACCCTGCCGGCCACGGCGAACGGGCAGGTCGCCAACTGGCCCGCCCTGTGGCTGGACGGGCAGACCTGGCCCGAAGACGGCGAGATCGACGTGATGGAGGGTGGCTACGGCTACACCGCCTATCACGTCCACTACGGGACGGGGGGCGGAACGGCTCAGGGAGGTACCGCTGACGTGAACAACGGTGCCGGGACCCACACCTACGGCGTGCTGTGGACCACGACCGGGCTCACATTCTTTTACGACGGTGCCCAGGTGGGGCCGACGATCAACCTGTCCTTGACCAGTCCCATGTACCTCCTCATGGAGAACTCCTACAGCAGTGCCGACCCGACTGTGCTGCCCGCCACCATGGACGTGCGCTACGTGCGGGTGTGGAACTAGCCGATCCCGTGGGCTTTGCGACCACGAATGAGAACACCGTGAATTCCGACCTGTTCGCCGGATGCATCAGCTCGCAGCCTGGGACCGCGACCCCCGAGGCTCCGCTGAGCGTGTTGCTTCCGGCGGCGGGGCTCCTGATCGGCGGCACGGCTTACGCAACGCAGCGCCGACGACGCGTGCGGGGCACTCGGTAGCAACGGCCTCGGATCAGAGGCGACGGCCTCTGTGACGTTCCGACCTCCGAGCGGCGCGACCCCGCAACAGAATCGCTGCAACGTCGCATCTGCCGCGCCCGGCCGTCGCGCTCCCACCCTTTCACGACCCGCCACTTACCGCAGTCGACCACCACGTGACTGCCGTGAACTGCGCGCGACGAACACGTGAATGGGTGCACAATTCGCACAAACGTTGGGAAATTGCGTGATTTCGGCGGAGGCGCAGCGTGCAGCGCTATGGACACTCAGAAATTGCCGCGCGTTCGATGATCGATCACAATCGGTTCATTAAATATTCTTAAGCTGCGGCCACATTTCGCAACCCGTGAAGGAGTCCTGTGCCGCGCACCCTACGTTTCCGTCCCTCCCGGCGTGCCGTTCGGCTGGCGATCGCCACGGTTGCCGCCGGGGGAAGCGTCCTCGCCATGGCCGGCCCCGCATTCGCCATCACGCCGAGCACATTCACGCCAGGTGACCTCGTCGTGTACCAGGTGACCGAACAGAGCGGATGCTGCACATCGGCCGCGGGCAGTGTGCAGCTGGTCGACTACAACACGGCCGGCGTGGCCAGCGGCTTCTCGGTCTCTCTGCCCGACACGAGTTCGGGCACGATCCACGCTCTCGTGGAGAGTGGCAAGGCCACTAACGACGGTGACCTGACGCTGTCGGCCGACGGCCAGTACCTGTATGCCACCGGGTACGACGCGCCAGACGGGACGGCCTCCATCACCGGTGCCACCAACACCCCCCGTACCGTCGCCATTGTGTCGAACAACGGAACTGCGGACACATCGACCTCCTTCACCGACTCCACCACCGAAGCGCAGAATTTCCGCTCGGCGACCGGCCCGACGGGTGGGTCGGCTGACTTCTACAACGGCGGCGGCGCCGGTGTCGGCTACACCGCTGACGGGGCATCGACCAACAGCTTCATCGATGCGGGGGACGCCACCCACCAGGTGGAGATCTCCAACGGCAACCTGTTCGAGTCGACCACGTCCAACATCTTCCAGCTGGGAACGGGTCTCCCGACCGGCACGGTCACGCCGACCAAGGTCGTCACCACGCCGCCGACCGGCTTCAATGCCAACGGGTTCGCCTTCGTGACCCTGGGGTCGGGCACCACACCGAACACCCTCTACGTCGCCGACACCGCCAACAATGCCGTGGAGAAGTACGCCTACAACGGCACCACAGCCACCCTCGAGGGCTCGGTGACCGTCGACGACCCCACCGGTCTGGTGGCGAGCGTCAACGGCAGCACCGCCAACATCTACATCACCAACGGCACCGGCACCAACACGTATGCGACGCAGATTTCCGAGCTCACGGACGGGAGCGGAGCCGGTGGCACGCTGCCCTCAGGCACGACCGTCACCAACTTGGTCTCGGTGGGGACGGGCACGAACTCGCCCAATGCCTCGTTCCACGGCCTGGCATGGGCTCCGACCGGGCCCGCCGCTCAGACTCCCGAGTCGCCGATCGTCGTCGCCCTGCCCGTGCTCGGACTCGTGCTCTTCGGCGGCGCCTTTGTCCTGTACCGCCGCCGCAACCGGACCAGCACCGGGCCTCTCACGATTTCCTGAGCGCACCCCTTCACCGACCGAGAGAAGCCGAGCATGATCCGTCGTAGCAGCCCGCCGGCGGGGAGCGACTGAGAGGCCCCGGAGCGGTCCCCTAAACTATTCAGATGCGAGTCGCCATAGTCGGGGCCACGGGGCAGGTGGGTGTGGTCCTGCGCTCCATACTGGCCGAGCGCGCCTTCCCGGTCGATGAGATGCGGTACCTGGCCTCGAGCCGGTCGGCGGGGACCACGTTGCCGTGGGGCGACCAGCAGATCACCGTCGAGGATGCCTTCACCGCTGATCTCTCGGGAATCGACCTGGCCCTGTGCTCGGCCCCGGCCTCGGTCTCCCGCACCCTGGCCCCTCGCCTGGCCGCTGCGGGCGCCATCGTGATCGACAACTCGTCGGCGTGGCGCATGGATCCCGACGTCCCCCTGGTGGTCCCCGAGGCCAATGCGGATGCGCTGGCGTCGATCCCCAAGGGGATTGTGGCCAACCCGAACTGCACCACCATGGTGGCAATTCCCGTGCTCAAGGCCCTCCATGACGCTGCCGGGCTGACCCGCATCATCGTCTCGACCTACCAGGCCGTCTCCGGTGGAGGGGTCGAGGCCGTCCGCGAACTGGCCGAGCAACTGGCCAAGACCGCCGACCGTGCCCAGGACCTGACCTTTGACGGCGGGGCCGTGGACTACCCACCGTTCTCGGTGTACCCGGCGCCGATCGCCCACAACGTCATCCCGTTGCAGTTCACCATCGTCGACGACGGTTCGCTGGAGACCGACGAGGAGCAGAAGTACCGCAACGAGAGCAGGAAGATTCTGGGTATCCCCGACCTGGCTGTGACCTGCACCTGCGTGCGGGTCCCCGTATTCACCGGTCACTCGGCCGCCATCGTGGCCGAGTTCACCCGGGATCTGTCGGTGGAACGGGCGACCGCGGTCCTCTCGGCTGCTGCCGGTGTGGAGTTGGCGGAAATCCCCACTCCGCTCATGGCGGCCGGCCGCGACGTGTCCTACGTCGGTCGCCTGCGTCGAGTCCAAGGGGTGCCCCACGCGCTGGCCTTCTTCGTGGTCGGCGACAACCTCCGCAAAGGGGCCGCCCTCAACGTGGTGCAGATCGCCGAGGCCTTGGTGGCCGCCGGGGTGCGCTGAGGCTGGCAGCCCGGTCGGGTCCGGCGGCTCAGTCGGGTCCGGACGACCCGGGCTCGGGTCCTCCGGCCACCAGGGCCGACATCCGCCGGGCCAGGTTGACGGCGTGGTCGCCGAACCGCTCGTAGAAGCGGGCCACCATGGCCAGTTCGATGGCCACGGGAAGGGGCATGGTGCCCGACACGACCTCCGCCGTCAACGTGACATGGAGGTCGTCGAGCTCATCATCGAGGTCGTCGATCGCCGCGGCCGCGTTGGCCGAGCGCTCGGCGAACGCATCGCCCGTGCTGCGCCAGATGGTGGTGGCCACCTCGCCCATGCGCTCGACCAGGCCGCGGCTCCGGGCCGACATCTCCGCGCCCAGTCCCCGGGCGGCGCGGCGGGCGATGTGCTCGGCCAGGTCGCCGTTGCGCTCCATGTCGGGGAGCATCCGCAGGATCGCCACCATCTCCTTGCGCTCGTCCGGCGTGGTCTCGCCGTGCACGAGCTGCAGCTGGACCGAATCGGAGATGTCCCGGATGATCTGGTCGATGACGTCGTCCCGCTGCACGAGCACCTTGGCCGCCTCGCGGTCCCCGGCCAGCAAGGCATGGGTGGCGCCGGCGATACCCTCGCCGACCAGGGCGAAGACCTGGGCGAACAGCCGGTCCACCTCATGGGGGACGGGAATGGTCGGCCACAGCGGCTGCTCCATCACCAAGGGCCCGACAACGGGGGTGGAGGTGTCGGCGTCGTCGGTGCCCTTGAAGCGGCGCACATTGCCGCCAATCCGAAACGCCATCCCCGGTACGTTACCGGTCGTGCGCTGGTCGATTCCGAGCGCGGGATCGGCCCATGGCAAGGTCCTGCGATACACCCCGACGTTACGGTGGCCTCGTGGTCCTCGGAGTAGTCATCGGTCTTGTCGTGGGTCTGGCGGCGGGGTTGCTCTGGGACCTCGTCCGCCACCTCGGCCGGCGGTCGGGGGCCGAGGTGGCGCAGGCGCGGCTGGCCGACGCCCGGGCGGCGTCGACCGAGTTGACGAACCAATTGCAGAGGGCCCTGGAAAACGCCGCGGCGGCGGAGACCGCACGTGCCGTGTGCGCCGCCGAGCTCGAGCTGCTCAAGAGCTCGGACGAGCGGGAGCGGGCCCGCTTAGAGGAAGAACGCCAACGCCTGGCCGGGACCTTTGCCGAGCTGTCGGCCCGGGCGCTCCAGAAGAACAACGAGCAGTTCCTGGCCCTGGCCGAGACCAAATTCAGCCAGGCCCAGACGGCGGCCCAGGGGGATCTCACCCTACGACAGCAGGCCATTGCGCAGCTCCTGAGCCCGCTGAGCGAGACGCTGGCGCGCTACGAGTCGGGACTCCAGAAGATCGAAGTGGAGCGCAAGGGTGCCTACGAAGGCCTGAGCGAGAAGGTGGCGCAATTGCACGTCGGCCACGAGCAGCTGCAAAAGGAGACGCGCAATCTCGTCAGCGCGCTCCGTTCGCCGCAGACGCGGGGCCGCTGGGGGGAGATCCAGCTGCGGCGGGTGGTGGAGATGGCCGGGATGCTGGCGCACTGCGACTTCGACGAGCAGGTCTCCACCCTCACCGATGACGGGCGCTTGCGACCGGACATGATCGTCCACGTGCCCGGAGGCGGGGAGATCGTGGTCGACGCGAAGGTGCCCCTCGAGGCCTTCCTCAACCTCATCGACGCCGACGACGACCACGCACGTGCGCTCTTCGGGGCCTCGCACGCCCGGCAGCTTCGGGCCCACGTCGACCAGCTGGCCAAGAAGGAGTATTGGAAGCAGTTCGCCCAGTCCCCCCAACAGGTGGTGGCGTTCATCCCGGGCGATCAGCTGCTCTCGGCGGCCTACGAGTCCGACCCGACCCTGCAGGAGCACGCAATGGCCAACGGCGTGTTGCTGACCACGCCGACCATGCTCATCGCGCTCCTCCGCACGGTCGCCTTCGGGTGGCGCCAGGAGCAGCTGGCCGAGAACGCCCGCGAGGTGCAGCGCCTCGGGGCGGAGTTGTACGAGCGGCTGCGGACGATGAGCACGCACCTGCAGAGGCTCCAGCGCAGCCTGACGGCCAGCGTGACGGCGTACAACGACGCCGTGGGATCCCTCGAATCCCGCGTCCTCGTCTCGGCCCGCCGCTTTCCCGCCCTCGGGGTGGTGGGTGTGGAGACCGAGGAGATCGCCGACCTGACGCCGGTGGACGCTTCCCCCCGGCTGCTCCAGGCGATGGAGCTGACGTCCGAGGGTCCTGAGGATGTCGTCATGCTGCCCCGGGCGCGGGACGAGGAAGGCACCGCCGCCACGTCGTGACCCGTCCCCGCGGGCCCGGTCAACCCCCGGGGCGCGGCGAGCTTCGGTGTCAACGTTCCCTGATGGCGTCGGCCAAGAACCGTCGCGGATCCGCCGCGCCGGCGGCGACGTGGGGAGCCTCTCCCTAGACTCGGGGCGCAGCGACCGTTCAGGGACCGCTCAGGGTGTACCCAGACGTGCGGCCCAGAATGTGGAGGTCACTGGCCGCAACTGTTCGAGGAAAGTCGTGATCGTCGTCTAGAAAAGGATGAAGATGAACCTTCTGGTGCTCGGGGGCGACGGCTATCTCGGCTGGCCCACAGCCCTCCATCTTTCGGCTCTTGGCCATCACGTCACCGTGGTGGACAATCTCGTGCGGCGGGAGTACGACGTCGAAATGGGCGTGGGCAGCCTCGTGCCGATCTGTCCACTCGAGCAGCGGGTCGCCACCTGGCGCGAGGTCTCGGGACGTCAGATCGACCTGCGCATCGGCGACCTGACCGACGCCGCGTTCACGTACGCCGTCGTGGCCGACAGCGCGCCCGACGCCATTGTGCACTTCGGCGAGCAGCGATCCGCTCCGTACTCCATGATCGACCGGGAGCATGCGGTCTACACCCAGGTGAACAATGTGGTCGGCACGCTGAACCTCATGTACGCCATCGCGGAGGTCGACCCCGACATCCACCTGGTCAAACTGGGGACGATGGGGGAGTACGGCTATCCCAACATCGACATCGAAGAGGGATTCATCGAGATCACCCACAAGGGCCGCACCGACGTCCTGCCCTATCCGAAGCAACCCGGTTCCTTTTACCACCTCTCCAAGGTGCACGACAGCGCCAACATCATGTTCGCCTGCCGCGTCTGGGGGTTGCGTGCCACGGACCTCAACCAGGGCATCGTCTACGGCCAGTCCACGCCCGAGACCGACCTGCACCCCGTACTCGCCACCCGCCTCGACTACGACGGCGTCTTCGGCACGGTGCTCAACCGCTTCTGCGTCCAGGCCGTCATGGGCGTACCCCTGTCGGTCTACGGCGCCGGCGGTCAGACCAGGGGAATGCTGAACATCCGCGACACGCTGGCCTGCGTCACCTTGGCCCTCCTCAACCCCCCCGAGCGAGGAGAGTTCCGGGTGTTCAACCAATTCACCGAATCGTTCTCCGTGCGCGACATGGCCCGCCTGGTCAAGGAGGTCTCCCCCCGGCCCGTGGTGATCGCCGAGGGTATAGACAACCCCAGGGTCGAGCGCGAGGAGCATTACTTCAACGCCGCCAACACCAAGCTCCTCGACCTCGGGCTCGAACCCCACCTGCTCACCGCGGACGTCATCCTCGGGATGCTGGACCTGATCGAGCGCCACAAGGACCGGGTCGAGGTCGAGGCCATCGCGCCGACCGTGCAGTGGCGATCTCGCGCCAGCGTCCTCAAGACCGCCAACGCGGAGTCGGACGCGTCGTTCCTGGTGGTGTGACCCCGCAGTAGCGTGACGCGGCGATGTCGCCGCTGCTCACCCATCGTCGTTCCCGCAGGCGGTCTCGCACCCGGAGGCTCGTGGTCCTGGTCTGCGTCCTCGTCGTGGTCGCCGTCCTCATCGGGGGCATCGCCCGGATCGGCTCCCGGTCAGGGCCCTTCCGCGCCAGCGTGAACCGATCGTTCGGCGCGCAGGGGGCGGTCCTCGTCGACCTGTCCAACGTCACCGGCGCCTCCCTGCGCGTGCTGATGGGGGCCATGCCGGATGAGGATCGCCGGACTCTCCAGGTCGAGCTGGACGACGTCACGGCGCAGGCCACAGACCAGGCGGCCCGGGCGGCCGTCCTGGCGGGCAACGGCAGCGTCGAAGGCCGGTTCGCCACCGTGTTCGCGGATCGTGCCCACTCCGCCGACCAGGTACGGTCCGCCATCGACGGCCTGCTCGGCCTGCGCCCCCTGCCCGTGGCCGGCGCGCCGGCCGCCGCGGCGACCGGGGTGGCCACTCCGACCTTGTTGTCGTCCACCGAGGCCGCGGATCGGATCGCCGCCGCGGGCCGCCTGCTTGCCCAGGCGGATCGGAGCTACCAGGTGGTGCGGAGCTCCCTGGCCGCCATGGCGGGGCACGCCCGGCTTCCCGCGTCCCGGTGGATCACCTCGCCGAGCACGTGGCAGATCGGCGCCCTGGCGACGCAGGTCGATCTGGTCGCCGCCTCGACGACCTTGGCCGCCACCCCTGAGCTCGGCCTCAGCGTGGTCCAGATCACCCCTCCCGCAGTCCCGTCCCCGACCGGCGTGGTGACGCCCGGGGTCTCCGTGCTCTCACCCACCCAGACGGTGGTGCTGAGCGTCGTCCTCACCAACGACGGCACGGTGGACGAGCCCCGTGCGTCCGTCACCTTCACGCTGGCACGGCTGCCGACCGGAGCGACGGCGACGGCGAGGCGGGCCGCATCGGTCCTGGCGGCCCGGTCGGTCAGCCTCGCCCCGGTCACCTTTGCGGTGCAGCCCGGGAACAGCTACCAGCTCACCGTCGCCATCACGGTGCCGGCCGGACAGACCGTCGCGGCCGGCACGACCTTTTCCGAGGGACTCCAGATCTCCCCGGGCACCTGATCAGGGAGGTCTCGGGCCGGGCTCCCAGTGACCCCGGTGGGGGCCGTCTCGACCGCAGCCCACTTGGAGTCATAGGATCGCTTTCGAACCCAATCAGGAACTGGAGGGGTCGCTCACGTGGCCGAAAGCATCACGATCACTGACAACCGAAATGGCGAGTCGATAGAGATCCCGCTCTTGAACGGGGGGGTTTCGGCGAGCGAATGGTCCAAGCTCCTGCCCGGGGTGTGGTTCTACGACCCCGGCTTCATGTCGACGGCGGCCTGCGAGAGCGCCATCACCTTCCTCGACGGCGAGGCGGGCATTTTGCGCTACCGGGGTTACCCCATTGAGCAGCTGGCGGAAAATTCGACCTACCTGGAGGTGGCGTATCTCCTCCTGCACGGCGAGCTGCCCACGACGGAGCAGTTCGCCGCGTGGCGCAACGAGATCACCAACCACACCTTCATCCACGAGAACGTGCGCAAGCGCTTCTTAGAAGGATTCCACTACGACGCCCACCCGATGGGCATGCTCGTCTCCGCCGTCGCGGCCCTCTCGACGTTCTACCTCGACGCCAAGGAGATCTTCGACCCCGAATCGCGCAACAAGCAGATCATCCGCCTGATCGCCAAAATGCCCACCCTGGCCGCCGCCGCCCACCGCTTCAGCGTGGGGATGCCCTTCGTCTACCCCGACAACTCCCTCGACTTCACCGACAATTTCCTCTCCATGCTGTGGAAAGTGGCCGAGCCCCGCTACGAAGCGGATCCGGTGCTGGCCCATGCCCTTGACGTGCTGTTCATCCTGCACGCCGACCACGAGCAGAACTGCTCCACCACCGCCATGCGGGTAGTGGGGTCGTCGCACTCGGATCCCTACTCGGCGACCGCCGCCGCCGCGGCGGCCCTGTACGGCCCGCGTCACGGCGGGGCCAACGAGGCCGTCATCCGCATGCTCACCGACATCGGCAGCATCGACAACGTGCCCGAGTTCATCAACACGGTCAAGGGGGGGCACGGGGGGCAGCGGTTGCAGGGTTTCGGCCACCGCGTCTACAAGAGCTACGACCCCCGGGCGAAGATCGTCAAGCGGATCGCCTACGAGGTCTTCGAGGTCACCGGCAAGAACCCTCTGCTGGACATCGCGCTCAAGCTCGAGGAGATCGCCCTGAGCGACGAGTACTTTACCTCGCGCCACCTCTATCCCAACGTCGACTTCTACTCGGGCCTGATCTACCAGGCCATGGGCTTCCCGCTGGAGATGTTCACCGTCCTGTTCTCCATCCCCCGCACCGTCGGGTGGCTGGCGCATTGGCAGGAGATGCTGGACCAGGACTCCAAGATCGCCCGGCCCCGCCAGCTCTACATCGGATCGGAGTCGAGGGACTACACCCCGATCAGCGGGCGCTGAGGGGCTCGATCAGGCGGGCCAGACCCTCCTGGACGATCGAGACACAGAGCGTGCCCGACTGTTCGAACAAGAACCCACGGGCCAATCCCCGGCCGGCCGCTGCCACGGGCGAATCGGCGTCATACAGCAGCCATTCGTCCGCCCGGAACGGGCGGTGGAACCACATGCAGTGGTCCAGGCTCGCGCCCATGAAGTTGGCGTCGTCCCACCGCACCTCGTGGGGGGCCAAAATGGTGTCGAAGAGCGACATGTCCGATGCGTAGGCCGCGATGGCGGCATGCAGCAGCGGGTCGTCGGGCAGCTCACCGTCGGCCCGGATCCACAGGCGCTGGTACGGCTCGCCGGACCCCTTTTGGTGCCAGAGGAGCTCGCCGATGTACCGCTGGTCGATCGGGTGGGGCCGGTCGAACCAGTCGGCCACCTCCTCCCGCCAGGGTTGGAGGCGTTCGAACAGGGTGGGCAAGGACTCGGGGTCCGGGACCTCGGGCATGGGGAGCTGGTGCTCCAGGCCCACCTCGTGGTCGTGGAACGACGCTGACATGTTGAAGATGGCCCGCCCGTGCTGAATGGCCACCACCCGCCGGGTGGTGAAGGACCGGCCGTCACGGATCCGGTCGACCTCGTAGAGGATCGGGACCTGGGGGTCGCCCGGCCGCAGGAAGTACGAGTGCAGCGAATGCACCCGCCCGTGCTCCACCGTGCGACCCGCCGCTATCAGGGCCTGGGCGGCCACCTGCCCGCCGAAGACACGCTGGCGCTCCTCGTGGGGCTGAATGCCCCGGAAGATGTTCACCTCAATCGGCTCGAGATCGAGCAAGGTGACGAGGAACTCGAGGGAAGCGCTCATGCCCCATGATCGCAGGCGACCGCTGCGCCCGTGGCGAGCGGTCCGGTAGCGGGCCCGCTACCCTGCGGCGCTATGGCGACCGACGGGGAAGGGACCGGGCCCGAACGTCTGGTGTTCCCCGACGGGTTCACCTGGGGCGTGGCCACCGCGGCGCACCAGATCGAGGGCGGCAACGTCAACAACGACTGGTGGGCCTGGGAGCACAACCCCGATTCGGGGACCGTGGCGCCGAGCGGCGACGCCTGCGATTCGTACACCCGCTGGCGCGAGGACGTGGACCTGGTGGCCGAGCTCGGCCTGTCGGCCTATCGCTTCTCGCTCGAATGGAGCCGGATCGAACCGGCCGAAGGCGAGTTCTCCCATGCCGCGCTCGAGCACTACCGGCGTATCTGTGCCGCGTGCGTGGGTCGGGGGATCCGCCCGGTCGTCACCTTCCACCACTTCACCACCCCCTTGTGGTTGGCCGCCCGGGGGGGTTGGGAAGCGCCCGATGCGCCGGACTGCTTCGCCCGGTACGTGACGCGGGCGGCAGCGCACCTGGGGGACCTGATCGGGTGGGCCTGCACGATCAACGAGCCCAACGTGGTGGCCGTGATGGGCTATTTCCAGGGGCAGTACCCGCCGGGCGTGAAGGACGACTTCATCCGCTATGCCGCCGTCAACGAGTCCATGGTGCGGGCCCACCGCCTGGCCGTCGACGCGTTGCGGTCCGGACCCGGGGAGTTCCCCGTGGGGTTGACACTGTCGATGGCCGAGATCACCGCCGACGAGGGCGGTGAGGCGCTGCGGAATGCGGCCGAGGAGATGCTGGAGAACATCTTCTTGCGGGCCACCGGCGGCGACGACTTCGTCGGCGTCCAGTGCTACACCCGCATGCACTTCGGCCCGGACGGGCTGGCCGGGAACGACCCCGGCGTTGCGGTGACCCAGATGGGGGACGAGCGCTGGCCTCGGGCGGTGGAGCACACCGTGCGCCGCGCTGCCGCGGTGAGTGGCCGCCCGATCGTCGTCACCGAGAACGGGATCGCCACCGACGACGACGCCGAACGGATCTCCTTCCTCGGCGAAGCCATCCAGAGCGCGCACCGCTGCGTGGTCGAGGGCATCGACCTGCGGGGGTACTTCGTCTGGAGCCTGCTGGACAACTTCGAGTGGCACTTGGGCTACGGGCCCAAATTCGGCATCGTGGGGGTGGCCCCCCGGACCTTCGAGCGGCGGCCCAAGCCGAGCGCCTACTGGCTGGGCGAGGTGGCCCGGGCCAACGCGCTGGCCATCGCTCCCGTCTAGTGCCCGGCCTGGGGTGCCCCTGCCGGCACGACTAGTCTTGCCCCGTGCTTTCCCGGCTGCGAGATTTCTACGCCTGGCTCCACACCCACGAGGGCAGGAAGATCGTCCGCTACACCATGGTCTCGGTCATCTCCACCGCGGTCTCCACATTCGTCATTGTGATCGTCTATGGCGTGGCCAAACTGTGGACCGAAGTGCCCAGCACCATTTTCGGCAATGCGGTGGCGACGTTCCCCTCCTACTGGTTGAACCGCCAGTGGGCCTGGGGCAAGAGCGGGCGGTCGCACTTCGTCAAGGAGGTCCTGCCCTTCTGGGTCATGGCGGCCCTGGGCATCGCCTTCTCGATCATCGGGGCGGCACTGGCCCACCGCATCGGCGTGCACTTCAAGCTGCACCACCTCGAGCTCACCGTCGTGGTCCTGGTGGCCAACGTCCTCTCCTTCGCCGTCTTCTGGGTGGTCAAGCTCCTCGTCTTCAACCGCCTGTTCAAGGTCGAGCTGGAAGAGTTCGACGAGCACCTCACGGCCGAAGAGTCAGAAGAGTCAGTCGAGAGCTCGGGCGTCCACTAGGCCTCCCCGGCCAATTGTTCCCTGAGGCGTCCGGCCCGACGTCCGGCCCAGTGCCCCTCTTTCAGTCCCGGAAGTTGTCGAACTGCAGGGGGATGCCGAAGTCCTCGCCCTTGCAGGCGCTGATCACTTCTTGGAGGTCGTCCCGCTTCTTGCCGGTCACCCGCAGCTGGTCCCCCTGGGTCTGTGAGGACACTCCCTTGAGGCCCAACTCCTTGATGAATTTGTTCAGCCGTTTGGCGTGGTCCGACGAGATGCCGGCCCGGATGGCGATCTTCTGGCGTGCCGTCCCCTTCTGGGCCTCTTCGACCTTGGCGTCCTCGAACGCCTTGAGGGAGACCTGGCGCTTGACCAGCTTCTCGTCGAGCACCTGGTGGAGGGCGCGCAAACGATCCTCGGTGGAGGAGCGCAGCACGAGTTCGTCGTCGCCGATCTCGATCGCCGAGTCGGTGTTCTTGAAGTCGAAGCGGGTGGCCGCCTCCCGGTTGGCCTGATCGACTGCGTTGCGGACTTCTTGCATGTCGACTTCAGAGACGATGTCGAAGGTGGGCATGACGTCAGCGTACCGGCCGGGTGCCGCCGACCAGGGTTCCCATCGGGGTCCCCGACCCGGCTAACCTCCCAGGCTGCGGGTCGGTGTCCGAGTGGCCAAAGGAAACAGGCTGTAAACCTGTCGGTTGACGCCTACGGAGGTTCGAATCCTCCCCGGCCCACGCAGAGAAGCACAAGGCCTGGGGACATGCCCTTGCCAGCGCCCGGTTTGTCATTACAATGAGGTTTCGGGTCAGTTGCAGGAGCTGCTCAGCCAGGTGGCGCTCCTCCGCACGTCGGGCGGGTGGGCTCGGCCTTTGAAGAAGCGAGACTGAAACTCCAGTGGACCAAGAAGCGAGGAGCAGCTCTGGACCCGCGGTGATGCACCGTGTCCAGTCCCGGCTCCAGCGCTTGTCGATGATCGTCGACGGAGCCCGCATCCGGCTCACGCCCGGCCTGGTGCTCTCGGAGCGGGTCGAAGCCCAGAACGGCGCCCCCGACGACTGGCGGTTCCTCCGGCGTCCCGCCATCTTGGGCTTCGTCGCCATCCTGTCGATCTGCGTCGGTGCATCCCTCCCCAGTTCGCCCTTCAAGTTCGAGGCGCCCGGCATGTGGTTCTTCGGGGAGGGGAACGGTTCGAGCAACTTCTTGCTGCTCCCCGGGGTCGTCGCCGTCTACGGCGGCATGATTCTCTTCATCAGGGTCTGGTTCGGCCTGGTCCAGACCCTGCGGCACCGGCCCGGGGCCCCCATCCGGACCCTGGCCGCCATGTTGGCGCTGTGGATCGTGCCTCTGCTCGTGGTCGCCCCGCTCTTCAGCCGCGACGTGTTCTCCTACGCCGCCCAGGGCGAAATGATGAGTCACCACATCAACCCGTACAACTACGGGCCGGGGACCATCGGCTCGGGACCGTTCGTGACCGGCGTGGACGGGCTGTGGTTGAACACCCCCGCCCCCTACGGGCCGTTCTTCTTGATGCTGGCCGGGGCGGCGGCCTCCCTGAGCGGCCACAATGCGCTGGTCACCGTCTTGCTACTGCGCCTGATGTCGGTGGCGGGCGTGGCCCTCATCGCCTATTGCATCCCCAAGCTGGCCCGGGCCTACGGGCGTGACCCGGGATCGGCGTTCACCCTGGCGCTGCTGAACCCCCTGACCCTGCTGGCCCTGATCGGCGGCGCCCACAACGACGCCCTCATGGTCGGGCTCCTCCTGGCCGGGATCACGGCGGCCAAGCGCCGGCACCCTGTGGTCGGGATCGTCTTGTGCACGCTGGCCACGGCAATCAAGGTCCCCGCCGCCATCGGCATCGTCTACATCGCCTGGGACTGGGCCGGACCGGGCGTCGAATGGCGCCGGCGTATCCGGCCCCTGGTCAAGGGCGGTGCCATCTCCCTGGCGGTGATGGCGGTGCTCTCCGAGGTGTCAGGGCTCGGTTGGGGGTGGATCGGCAACCTGGGCACGCCCGACGCCGTCCGCTCGTGGATGGCCCCGGCCACCGCCGTCGGTCTCGTCATCAGCGGAACGCTCCACGTGCTGCACATCGGGGTGGGCCTCGGAGGGGTGTTGACCGTCACCCGGCTGCTCGGGCTCATGGCGGCCACGGCCATCGCCGGCTACTGCCTGCGCCACAAGGAGCAGTTGGGCATCCTGATTGCCCTGGGGGTCACCGCCCTGGCCTTCGTCCTCCTGGGCCCGGTGGTGCAGCCCTGGTACCTGACCTGGGGCATCATCTTGATGGCCCCGGTGGTCACGGGCCGGCTGCGGACGCTCGCCCTCGGTCTGTCGATCGTGGCGCCCTTCATCGGCCTGACGGGCGGGGCGTCGCTCCTCAATCAACTCGTGGCCACCAATCCGTTCGCCATGGTGGCCGCCGTCTTCGTGCTCTGGGGCGTCGTCCTGCTCCCGCTCGGGACGTGGACCGCCTCGTGGCGCATCGACCGGGCCCGCCCCGCACCTGCCTTGCCGGCGGCCCAGGGCTCGGTCAGCCCCGCCTTCGACACATAGCCCGCCCGTCAGAGGAGCCGCTGGAGCTCGACCACGTCGAGCCACTGGCGATGCTTGCGCCCGACCTCGCGCTCCACGCCGACCAGTTCGAATCCGGCCGACCGGTGCAGCCCGATGGAGGTCTCGTTATGGCCGGCGATGCGCGCGATGACCGAGTGGAATCCGTGGGCCGAGGCCAACGTCAACAGCTCGGCGAGGAGGGCGCGACCGACGCCCTTGCCCCGCTGGGCCCGGTCGACGTAGACCGAGTTCTCGGCGGTGGCGGCATAGCCCGATCGCTCCCGGTAGGGCGACAGGGACCCGAACCCGAGCACAATCTGACCCTGGGCGCCGACGTGTCCCCGGGCGTCCGGCGCCTGCTCGACCGCCACTATGGCCGGGTGCACGCCGCGGTGCTCGAGGAGCCAGGCTTCCTGTTGCTCCCTGGTCCGCGCCACCATGTCGAACGTGTTCGTGCTGCCCAGCACCTCGACGTTGTAGATCGCCCGTATGGCCTCGGCGTCGCCCGGGGACGCCAATCGGATCTCCATGGCCGGATGGTACAATGGGTACCTGCAGCGGCAGTGGAGGCGCAGGCGTCGTGTGTCGTGCTCTGGCTATCATTCACGGTTCGCGGTCCAGTGGCCGTGGCGCCCCCTTAGCTCAGTCGGTAGAGCACAGCCATGGTAAGGCTGGTGTCGTCAGTTCGATTCTGACAGGGGGCTCGCCCTTGGCGGCGTAGCTCAGTTGGTCAGAGCACACGGCTCATAAT
>Ga0182030_10009324_pt1 | contig 20100 bp, 14 predicted proteins | sample 812S3MmetaG_FD_121299 | JGI IMG/M metagenome (GOLD analysis project Ga0182030, IMG submission 121299) | Permafrost microbial communities from Stordalen Mire, Sweden - 812S3M metaG (Illumina Assembly) | ecosystem: Environmental > Terrestrial > Soil > Wetlands > Permafrost | place: Sweden... | reverse complement strand
GCTGGGACGGGCTTCCAGTGGAGGGCAGATGGCGAAGTTGGAGTCACACCATCAGCCTATCAAGAGCGGGGCCATGGGCGGCGCCGGCGTCCTCCCCGAACAGGGCGATTGCATGAATCGAATCGGAGGTTCACGGGTTCTTTCCGTCCGCCCCTCCGGGGCTCCGATCTTTGCTTTTGCTTTGTTCCCAGGGTTGCGCTGCGCTTCGCCCAGGGCTAATTTCGACCGATCCCTCCGGGACGAAGGACGATACCGGGCCAGCCGGGGCGACAAATGCGGCGGCGGAAGGGGATGGATTTCAATACACGCGATTGCCCCTGCCTCTGGGAACCGCGAAAGCAGAAGCGGAGACTGCCTGTGAGTCATCTAATAAATGGGCGCAGTTGTCCACAGTTCGCACAGTTTCGGGCGCGAACTGCACTGGTTTTGCGCCTTGTTTGAAGGGGTTGCGGAGACTAGGCTTCAAAGTGGGAACCGGAACCTGGCCGAGGGATGGCGGCCCGTCCAGTTTCGCACAAGGGTTGCGGCAGATCCTAGCGGCCAAATGCTCGCACCGAAAGGGGATTTCCCGCTTTCCACAGGCAAATGCCGCTGTTTAGCAAAAGGATGCCTGGAATGTGAGGCAAATACAATATCTTGTGGTTTGTTGTTGACATGCACCACAGGGAGCGGTATTTTTTCATCTGCGGCTGTAAAATAGTTCTACGGGGATCGGTGTGAAGGCGCCACCGGCGGCCGCTCAGGAAAAGACAGATCGCGGTTGTCTCATCCATTCGGGTTCCCGTTTTTCGCTCCAGTTTTCGCTTCAGCACGATCAAGACCACGGCCGGGCGCTTTTGCCGGTTGCGGCACGACTTTCCACCCGCATTCGCCACCTGTTTTTCGCCGATTGAGAGGATCTAATGAACGAGGCCCAGTTGCAGAGCAGCCCCCTACAGAGCAGCACCACCCAGCAGTCCCCGTACACACAGAAGGGACTCATGTTTCCGCGCCGTTTTTCTACCGAGGGTGTGTCGCCTTACGACGACGTGCAGTGGGAGAAGCGGACGGCTTCGATTACCGACACCAAGGGGAACTCGATCTTTGAGCAGCGGGATGTTGAAACTCCTGTGGACTGGTCGATGACGGCCACGAACATTGTGGCCTCGAAGTATCTGCATGGGCAGATTGGGACGCCGGAGCGGGAGACGGGGGTGCGGCAACTGGTGAGCCGCGTTGCGGAGACGGTGCGCGACTGGGGGATTGCGGGCGGCTACTTTGCGAGCGCCACGGATGCGGGGATCTTCCACGACGAGCTGGCGCACATGCTGCTGACGCAGAAGGTGGCGTTCAATTCGCCGGTGTGGTTCAACGTGGGATGCGACCGGCTGGAGCCGCTTTCCGACGGGCTGAACTGGCACTGGGATGCGGTGACGGGCGGCGTGAAGTACGCGGCGACGGGCTACCGGAATCCGCAGTGCTCGGCGTGCTTCATCAACTCGGTGGAGGATTCGCTGGAGTCGATTCTGACGCTGGCGAAGACCGAGGGGATGCTGTTCAAGTGGGGCTCGGGGACGGGGACGAACCTGTCGACGATTCGCGGCTCGAAGGAGACGCTTTCGGGCGGCGGCGAGGCTTCCGGGCCGTTGAGCTTCATGCGCGGGTTCGACGCATTCGCGGGCGTGATCAAGTCAGGCGGCAAGACGCGGCGCGCGGCCAAGATGGTGATCCTGAACGTGGACCATCCGGACATCATGGACTTCATCGACTGCAAGGCGAAGGAAGAGGCCAAGGCATTCACGCTGATCAAGGCCGGGTACGATGGGTCGGGTCCGGACTCGGAGGCTTACTCGTCGATCTTCTTCCAGAATGCGAACAACTCGGTGCGGGTGAGCGACGAGTTCATGCGCGCGTACGAGAACGACGGAGACTTCACCACCTACTCGGTGAAGGGGCATGAGCCGATCGGCACCTACAAGGCGCGCGACATCATGCAGAAGATTGCCGAGGCGACGTGGCTGTGCGGCGATCCGGGCATGCAGTTCGATACGACGATCAACAAGTGGCACACGAGCAAGAACACGGCGCGCATCAATGCATCGAATCCCTGCTCGGAGTATATGTTCCTGGATAACTCGGCGTGCAACCTGGCCAGCTTTAACCTGATGAAGTATGTAAGTCCGTCGGGCGTGTTTGACATTCAGGCTTACCGGCATTCGATCTCAGTAGTTATCACAGCGATGGAGATCCTGGTGGATAACTCGGGTTATCCGACCGAGGCTATTTCGCGTAACTCGCACGACTATCGTCCGCTGGGACTTGGTTACGCGAACCTGGGCGCGATGCTGATGGCGTTCGGGCTGCCGTATGACTCGGCTGCGGGACGCGACCTGGCTGCGAGCCTGACGGCGATCATGTGCGGACAGGCATATCTGCAGTCGGCGGTGATTGCAGCTAACTGCCCACCGATTGCTTCGGGGACGCCGCTGACGGCGTCTGTTGAGCGGCAGGGAGGGGCATGCCCTGGGTTCTATGTAAATCGCGAGCCGTTCCTGGATGTGATCCGCATGCATCGTGCGGAGGTGAACAACATTGGCACGTCGCGGCAGAGCGGAGAGCCGTTCAACGTGCCACAGCTGGACGCGCTGATTGATGCGAGCCGCGAGAGCTGGGACACGGCGCTGATTCTGGGCGAGCGGTATGGCTATCGCAACTCGCAGGTTACGGTGCTGGCGCCGACGGGGACCATCGGCTTCATGATGGATTGCGACACGACAGGGATTGAGCCCGATCTCGCACTCGTTAAATACAAAAAGCTCGTTGGCGGCGGCATGATCAAGATTGTGAACAACACGGTGCCGGCTGCCTTGTTCAAGCTGGGCTACGACAATGACGAAGTCAATGCCATTGTCAGCTACATTGACGCGACGGGCACGATCGAAGGCGCGCCGGGGATCAAGCCGGAGCACCTGGCGGTGTTTGATTGCAGCTTCAAGCCGTCCAAGGGCACGCGATCGATCAATTACATGGGGCACATCAAGATGATGGCAGCGACGCAGCCGTTTCTTTCAGGTGCGATTTCAAAGACGGTAAATCTGCCGCACGAGGCGAGCGTGGAAGACGTGGCCGAGGCCTATGCGGAGAGTTGGCGGCAGGGCATCAAGGCTGTTGCGATTTATCGCGATGGGTCAAAGGGCACGCAGCCGCTGAACACGAGCATGGATGAGAAGAAGCGCGAGCCTTCGGCGCTGGACGCAGCCGCGAGCCGCGTGCTGGCGGAAATCTCCGCTGGTCATGCGGGTTCCGAGGCTGACGTGAAGGCGCTTGAGGCCAAGATCGGCGAGAAGCTGGAGATCACGGCAAAGCAAGTGATTGCCGCGGCTGCGTCGTTCCAGTATGCACTGGATGAGATTGCCAAGGCGGCAGCGGTGCCGGTGATTACGGCGTCGCCGATGATGAGCGCTGCGCCTGCACCGGCAAAAGATCCGGCGCAGAATCCGAACGGGCCGCCACGCGCAGTGCGTCACAGGCTGCCGGAAGAGCGCGCGTCGATCACGCACAAGTTCTCGATTGCGGGGCACGAGGGCTACATAACGGTAGGGCTCTATCCGACCGGGCAGCCGGGCGAGATCTTCATCAAGATGGCGAAGGAGGGGTCGACGGTTTCCGGATTGATGGATGCGTTTGCGACGTCAATCTCGCTGGCGCTGCAGCATGGCGTTCCGCTGAAAGTGCTGTGCGAGAAGTTTGCACACACGCGCTTTGAGCCGTCGGGCTGGACGGGCAACGAACAGATTGGCTACGCGAAGAGCCTGATGGATTACATCTTCCGCTGGCTGAATCTTCGCTTCCTCTCTGGCACGCAGCTCTCGCTGTTTGCTGGGCTGGGAATGTCGGCGCCGCAACTGCCTGCCTCACCGAGCCTGATTCCGGATGCGGAAGAGGAGTCGATGGGTTCGCAGAATCATCTGGCGAAGTTGGCGGAGGAAGTGGCCAAGCGGCTGAACCAAGTGACCAATCAGGGGACGAATCAGACGGGAGGGCAGGTGGCCGGCGGCGGTATTGCGCCTGACCCACAGCCGTGGGGAGTGCCGGCGGTTGCTCCGACGCACGGGCCTGAATTGAAGGACCGCGGCATCTATCATGCATCCGACGCGATGCGCGAGATGTATGAGATGGGCGATGCGCCGAGCTGCTCGACGTGCGGAGCGATCATGGTTCGGAACGGAAGCTGCTACCGCTGCATGAGCTGCGGATCGACGAGCGGGTGCAGTTAATCCGATTGACTAACTGGGGAGAAGTGGGCAGGCCATGGCGTGATCGCTATGGCCTACTTTTTTTGCAAGCCGATGTTACTGGGGGATAAGTGGGAGTTTTGTTCCAACATCGCGAAAGCAGGTCCCCTTGGGCTTCGCTCATGGCAGGCTTTCGACTCCGCTGAAGAACGCTTCGCTCAGGATGACAGGGTATTTTCTTGATATGCATCGGAAAGACAAAAGCAGGCCCTTCGACTCCGCTGGAGAACGCTTCGCTCAGGAGGACAGCTCATTGGTGGGGTGCAGCTTTACGACAAGAAGCTATGTGCGCCACCAATCGGAGCGAAGCTGTTGGCTGGGAATTACTTCGGTGGGAAGGCCGGGTGTGGGTGACCAGAGCTTGAGATCTCCGGCTGCGGTGATGCGCTCAATGGGTTGCTGCCAGGGGTGAAGGGCGAGGTCGAATAGGCCCCAGTGGATGGGCATGAGGAGGCCCTGGCTGCCGAGGGTGCGAAAGCTGCGAACGGCGCCGTCAGGGCCCATGTGAATGTCCTCCCAAAGCAGATCGTATGCGCCGATCTCGAGCATGGTGAGGTCGAAGGGGCCATGGGCGCGGCCGATTTCGCTGAAGCCGGGCCACTCGCCGGAGTCGGCGCCGTAGTAGACGCGATGCGCGGGGCCGATGAGTGCGAAGGACGCCCAGAGTGTCTGAAAGCGATTGAAGAGGCTGCGACCGGAGAAGTGGCGGGCGGGCAGAGCGACGACGGTGAGAGCGCCTACTGTAGTCTGTTCGGTCCAGTCGAGTTCGGTGCAGAGGGTTGAGGCCACGCCCAGTTTTGAAAGGATGGCGCCGACGCCGAGCGGAGTGATCCAGCGCGCGTAGCTTGTGGCAGGGATGCGTGCAAGCTGTTGAACGGTGCAGGCGCCGAGATGATCGTAGTGATCGTGCGAGATGAGGATGGCGTCGATGGGCGGCAGGTCTTCAAGGGCGAGGGTGGGTGCGAAGAAGCGTTTGGGGCCGGCCCAGGTGGTGGGTGCGGCGCGCTGATCCCAGACCGGGTCAATGAGGATGCGGATTCCGTCGATCTCGACCAGCGAGGATGAGTGGCCGAACCAGGTGACGCGCAGGCCCGAGGCTGGCCGCAGCGAATAGACGAGCGGGTCAGTGTGAAAGGGCCCAAGTGGGTGCTGCGGCGAGCGCGCGGCTGTATCGAGAAAGAAGCGCGGCCCGACCTTGAACATGGTGGAAAGGCCGCCGACTTTTGTTGGAACGGGATTGATAAATTGATTGCCGACGCGCTGGGCTTTGGCAAGTGGCATCTATATTTGATGGCGGAGGAGGGGGGAGAGATTCCGACAAGTGCTGCGATGCGGCGGGACTATTCTGGAAGTGGTGCGTGCGGCGGATCCCGCCCCGGCGCGACGAGCGTTGCTCAAGCGCCGTTGACGGCCAGTTGCGCAGGTGACGCGTCCATGATGCGCTGGATGCTGCTCAGCATATCCGCGGGATGAACGGGCTTGATGAGGACTTCAAATTCGTGTCCGCTGCGCTGGGCCTGAAGCGATGAAGCCGCGGTCAATGAATCACCGGAGAGCAGCATGACCTTGCATTTGGGGCAATGTTCGAGGAGTTGAACGGCCAGGTCGATGCCGGAGAGCTTCGGCATCAGCATGTCTGAGATGAGCAGGTCTGGAGTGTCGAGCTTTGACAGCTGCAAGGCTTCGACAGGGTCAGTGAAGGATGAAACCTCAAAGCCGCTGTGAATCCGAAGGATCATTGCAAGGCTTGAAGCAATTACAGCATTGTCATCGACTACAAAGACACGTAACTGGCCCGCTGATGAAACCATAAGGTGTATTTTCCTTATCAGATTGCAAACATTGCGATGAGATGAATCAATTGGATCAAGAATTTCGATGCTGCAAATTAAACTACGGTTGCCAGCGGGTATGAAATAACCAGGAAAAGGCGCCAGATGGGTGAGGATGTCCGGGCCAGAGTCTCCGACAAGGGCGACTTATCGAACAGCTAGACGATGGGGCAGCGGGATGGGCCCTTGCAAGGCGGCGGTTATGCAGGCAGGTCGGCGGCAAGCGGAAAGTGGTGCTGCTCGCGGCCCAGGTCGCCATCGTATTTGACGGTGCTCTTGAACAACTCGTAGCGTCCATCGCGGAACTGGCGGCCGTGCTCCCTGAGCTGCTGCATCTGCTGCTGGGTGAGCGGCTTGAAGTTGGCAAGGATTTGCAGGTTCTGATCGAGGACGGCCATCGAGTCCATGCCGGAGATGGTGGTGGAGACGCCGGGCACACTCATGGCGTAGGACAAGGCTTCAGTAGGGGTGAGCGCGCCCTGCACGATCATTTCGCCGGAGCCGCCCATGCTCTTCATGGAAAAAACCGCCATGCCCTTTTGGACGGCGATGGGCAGCACGTCGCGCTCGAAGGAGCGGAAGCTTGGATCGAAGGGATTGATGGGCATTTGCACGGTGTCAAAGGCGAAGCCGCGGTTGAGCATGTCGAGATGGATGGTGGGATTTTTATGGCCGGTGAAACCGACGAAGCGGACCTTGCCTTGCTGCTTTGCCGCGGCAAGCGCTTCAAGCACGCCATCAGGTTCGTATGCCAGTTCCGGGTCGTTATAGTAGATCACCTCATGCACCTGCCATACGTCGAGATGGTCGGTTTGCAGGCGGATCAGCGACTCCTCAAGCATGCGCATGGCAAGGTCCTTTTTGCGGCCGTGGGTGCAGACCTTGGTCATGACGATGGCCTTGTCGCGCTTGCCCTTGAGTGCGATGCCGACGCGTTCCTCGCTCACGCCCTTGTGGTATTCCCAGGCGTTGTCGAAGAAATTGATGCCATGATCGAGTGCCTTGGAGACCATGCTGTTGACTTCGTCCTGGCCGGAGACGGTGCCGAGATGGAAGCCGCCCATGCCGAGGATGGAGACCTGGAGGCCGGTCTTGCCCATGGGACGGGTGGGCGACTGAAAGTCGGGGATTTCGGGGTTGCGATAAGTGCCGGGAGCGTTGGAGACGACTGGATTGGGAGCGTTCATACTGAGACCGTTCATGGGGGCGCCTTCTTCTTTTGCGCGAGGGGCATTGGCTTGTGAGCCGGCCTTTGCGGGAGCAGCGGCATAAGCTGCTCCGGGAACCGCGGCAGGTGCACCGACGAAGGCGGCGCCCTGCAAAAAGCGACGGCGGGAAAGCTCCAAATGGCCTGCGCCGGCGTGATTGGCGTCCGCGCATCCAGATTCGATGGAGCAGGGTTCTGTGGAGTCCTTACTGCGGAACATATCTTTATCTCTCGATCTTTCTGGAAACTCAAGGCCGGCCATCGCTTCAATCGGAATCGTTAAACGCCGGTGGAATCGGGAACTTGCGGATACGGACGCCCGGTGTTCTGGGCTGCGTACACCATCTGCTTCACTTCCACGGACTCCATGTCTAAGGGGAACTCGTGGGCCAGCCGCGCTTCAGGATTATCGAATTTGATAGAGGTCTTGTAGAGCTCGAAGTGGCCATCGCCAGCGTAGGGTTTGGCGCGGTCGCGCAGAGCCTGCATTGCGCTTTCGCTCAATGGAGTGAAGCCTTGGGCAGCCTTCAGATTCTGGTCGAGGATGGCGAGATCGGAGACGCCGGTGATGGTGGTGGCGACGGGCAGCGACATTGCATAACTGAGCAGTTCTTGCGCAGTGAAGACGCCCATCTGCACGGGTTCACCGTGGCCGCTGATAGGCTTCATGCCGAGCGGGGCGATACCGCGCTGATTCAGTATGGGCAGCACCTTCTTCTCGAAGCTGTGGAAGTTGGCGTCGAAAGGATTGAGCGGCATCTGCACGGCATCGAAGGGGAAGCCTGTCTCGAGCATGGCGAGATGAATGTCAGGATCTTTGTGGCCGGTGAAGCCGGTGAAGCGAACCTTGCCCTGCTGCTTTGCCTTGGCCAGAACTTCCGCCGCGCCGTTGGGACGAATGAAGAGCTCAGGATCGTTTGGGAATGTGACTCCGTGAATCTGCCACAAGTCCAGATGATCCGTTTGAAGGCGGCGCAGGCTCTGCTCAAGCATCTGCATGGCAAGCGAGGCATCGCGGCCATGGGTGCAGACCTTGGTCATGAGGAAGGCCTTGTCGCGAATGCCTTTGAGGCCCTTACCCAGCCAATCTTCCGATTTGCCGCGATTGTATTCCCAGCAGCAATCGAAGAAGTTGATGCCGCCATCCATGGCGCGATGGACAATTTCGATGGCGACGCTCTCATCGCTGGCTGCGCCAAGGTGATGGCCGCCGAGGCCAAGCGCAGAGACGCGCACATCTGTCTTTCCAAATTGTCGCAGGGGAATCTGGCCGCCTGAATTCATGTCTGCCTCTTTGGTGTTCCGTGGACACGATGATGGTTTCGCGTCTGCTGTACCCGGATCGAAGGGTACGATCAAGTCATTGGCGTTTAAAGTACTGCACATCGCGCTCGTGCTGTTTGGCTTTTTCAGCCGTGTCGAAGGTCCCGAGATTGCGGTGCTTGCGGGTGTCGGGATCTTTCTTGCGGGAGTATAAGCGATATTGGCCGGATTTGAGCTTCCGAATCATGGCGGAGTAGATGCGCGGCCATGGACCGATGTTGCTTTCAGAAAGCCCGCGAAGGTTGAGGACTTCACTGACTGCCTCCCATCTTTTCGATAGGGCATCCATTCGCAGATGAAGTTTTCAGGATACTGGAAAGTTGCTGGGAGGACGCCAGAAATGGGGCTGGAGCATTTTCCCAAGTGGAGTAGACCGAAAGCACGACTGCCTGGTCGATTTTCGTTAAGAAAATCGACATTCCACGCCCTCAGAAAAGTCATAGTATTTGGGAAAGTGCCTTAATAGGTGGAGCAACGCAGGTGAAAAAATCCAGTGCTCAATCGCGGCGGCAAAGGATTGAGGAGGGACTGGACATCGCGCGTGAATGCCGGGGTGCGGAGAGTTCGTCTGTTTATGCGCAGTGCCCCTCGCAGCCATCTCTTCTCTACAAGAATAGCTGGAGGAGCATGGAATCAGTTTGAATACGAGCCGGCCTCTTCACTCTCGATGGCCACCTTCAGCTTGTACCAGACGCGATCCGGCGGTTCAGCCGAGGGGAACAAATCGTGCGCCGCAGCTGCGATGACTTCAAGCTCGGAGAGCAGGGCACGGCATAGATCGCAGCTCTGCAGGTGCGGATGGTTGGAGACGTTCTCTCCGGAACCAATGAGTTGAGGCAATTGGTTCTGGAAAGCCGAGCAACTGATGTTTGTTTGACTCATGGTCATCGCCGTCCCTCGAATGCTGGATGGATGCGCAGAGCATCGCGGAGCTTGAGCCGCGCTTTGTGCAGTTGTGATTTGCTGGTGCCGATGGAGCATTCAAGCAGAGACGCGATCTCATTATGCTCGTATCCTTCGATGTCGTGCAGGACAAACATGAGCCTGTAGCCGGCCGGCAGATCGTCGATGGCGCGTTGCAGCGCGAGCCGGTCAATGGCGCCGGACAGGGTGAGATCCGGAGCACCGAAGCTACGCCCCGGACGCTGGTCAGGAGCGGGCTCCATGGCTTCATCGAGGGAGGTAAGCTGCAGGCCTTTTCTGCGCAGATGCATGAGGACGACGTTGATGGCCATGCGATGAAGCCAGGTGGAGAAAGACGATTCTCCGCGGAAGGTGGCGATCTTGCGATGCAACTGGAGGAATGCTTCCTGGGTCAGGTCTTCCGCTTCTGCCACGTTGCCGACCATGCGCAAACACAGCGAGTATACACGCCGCTTGTTGGCAGCGTACAAGTCTGCGAAGGCGTGATGGTCTCCCGCCTGGGCGCGGGCGATTGTATCGTCTTGCGACTTTGGTATGGAAGCATCAGCGGCAAGACCCATTGGGCGGGGTGCTTCCACTATGGACGCTCTGGAGCGAGCCTCCGACGACTGAGCGAGAGATCGAGTGAAAGGCATACTATCCTTGGAGATCTGAAGTAAAAATGAAATTCAAAACATTCGAGACCGCTTGGATGGTTGGAACTTACTCTTGTTTGGTTTTGGTTTCGAAGGCCCCAGTGGAACGTTCAAGGCAACGAGTTGAAGCACAGTTGTCCAAATGGCGCACAAACCGTTAGATGCGCGTTTGGCCGCTGGAAGAATGGATGACCGGCATTTTTATGAATGGGCAGCATGGTGCAACTAACATGGATGGCGATTGAGGCGCTTGGCCTGGGAGCGCCGCTGACGGATGCGTCGGAATGGGCTATATAACTTTGAGCAGGAGCAAGATCAGCAGCAGATTGAATGAATATCATGAGGTTCTCCTTTTCGGCATTTTGACGCCGCGCATTGCGCGGAGGTAGAAGTTTCGAACCGTAAAAGCACTTTGCGCAGTATCCAGGGGCTAAAAGGCAACCGATAAATACGGCACGCAGACAACCTGCAATCTTGAATCCGCTTCGAAATGTCCTATTGGTGGGATGTCAGACACCGCGGAGGTTGGCGAATGCTTTGGACAATATTTGTGATCCTTCTGGTCTTGTGGTTGGTGGGACTGGTCAGCTCTTACACCTTGGGCGGGTTCATCCACATCCTGCTGGTGCTGGCAGTGGTGGTGCTCATCATACAGTTGATTTCGGGACGGCGAGCCGCGCTTTGAGTGAGTCAGTAACCGGGAAGTGAAGTCCGGCGCACGGGCACAATGGAGTGCCGCACAGCAGCGAAGAGAACATCCAAAGGTGGGAGGAGCATTCAATGAACAAGGACACGGTGAAGGGCGCAGTTGACGATGCAGCCGGGCGCGCGAAGCGTCAGGTTGGTGAATGGACCGGCGACACAAAGACGCAGGTTGAAGGCGGCGCCCAGCAGATCAAGGGCAAGGCGGAAAAGGCGTGGGGCAATGTGAAGGATGCAGCCCACGACGCCGGCAACCAGGACCGGAATAACAACGAACTGGAGCGCGAGCGGCTGGAGAACGAACGCAGGAACCGCGAAGCAGCGGGCAGCTAAACCGCACCGCAATTCGACTGATGAAGGGCTTGCCGGTGTTTAATGGCAAGCCCTTTTCTTTTGACGCGTATGGGAAGGCCCGAGCGAAAGGGCAACCGCGAAGCGAGGAGAGACGTATGGCAGCAAGGGCGTACTGGTCAGGTCATTTGAAGATATCGTTAGTTTCGTTCGGCATCGAATTGTTTTCTGCCACGAAATCACGGGCGACGATTTCGTTTCACCAGATTGACCGCAAGACTGGACAGCGGGTGCGGCATTTGAATGTGATCGACGATGACAAGCCGGTGGATCGGTCTGAGATTATCAAAGGCTATGAGTATAGCAAGGGCGAATATGTAACGCTGGAGCCGGACGAGATTGCGAAGCTGCGCATACCGACCAAGAAGGTGATTGACATAGCCCGTTTTGTCGATCTGGAGGAGTTGGATCCAGCGCTTTTTGAATCGCCATTTTTCGTGTTGCCGCAACCCAAGGAATCGAGCGACGCGTTTGCCGTGGTGAGGAAGGCATTGCAGCAGACGAAGAAGGCAGCGATCGGAGAGATTGCGTTTGGGGGACGTGAACACCTGGTGGCGGTTGCGGTTTCCAAAGACGACTCGTTCAAGGGGCTGATGGCGTACACGCTTCGCTATGGGGATGAACTGCGTGAAGGCAAGGACTACATGCCCGCGGGCGGCAATGTTGATGTGGATAAGAAGCAACTGGCGATGGCCAGCGAACTGATTCGCGCTTACTCTGCGCCTTTGCAGCTTGACGAGTTCAAAGATGATTACGAGGCGGCTCTGCGGGAATTGATTGAAGCGAAGGAGAAAAATACTCCATTGCCGGTTGAGGAGAAGCAGCCGCGCCGCGCCAAGGTGACTGACCTGATGGATGCGCTGCGCCGCAGCGTAACCGAGGCGAAGCGTCCGCCGGCGCGGCAGAAAACGGCTCCGGCTGCACGCGGGAACAAGGGGCCGGTGTTGGTGAAGGCGAATGCGCGCAAGCATAAGGCAGCGTGATGATGGCAAGACGGCAAGCCTCCGCAGCTGTTGCTTCGCGCGCTGTCGACGAACAACTGAAGCGCTATCGCGAGATGCGCGACTTCGATGTTACGGCGGAACCGCGGGGCGTTGGAAGCATGGCAAAGGGCAGCGAGAGGTCGCTGCCCTTTGTTGTGCAGAAGCACGCCGCTACACGGCTGCACTATGACTTCAGGCTTGGTTGGCGCGGAGTGTTGAAGAGTTGGGCGGTTGCAAAAGGCCCAAGTTTCTATCCGGGCGACAAGCGGCTTGCTGTGCAGGTTGAAGATCATCCGATTGAGTACGGCGGCTTTGAAGGGACGATTCCCAAAGGGCAGTATGGCGGCGGCACGGTGATGGTGTGGGACTTTGGCGAATGGAAGCCGCTGGGCGATGTGGACGAAGGGTTGAAGAACGGCCACCTGAAGTTTGAACTGAGCGGAACCAAGCTCAAAGGCAGATGGGCGCTGGTAAGAATGCATGGCCATGGGGAAAGAGAAGAAAAGCCAAACTGGCTGCTGATCAAGGATAAGGACAAGTTCGCGCAAACAGCGAGTGAGAAGCCGATCACAGAGAAGGCGGCGAACAGCGCAATCACCAAGCGCAGCATTGAGCAGATTGCGGAACACGATGACCACGTTTGGAACTCTTCTGGGGCGGCACGCAATGGATCGAAAAGCAACGGAACCAATGCCGCTAAAAAAAAGAGCGCTGCAGTCAGCAAAGGTGATGAGAAACCGAAGAAGGCAAGTCGCACAGCCGCAATGTATGAGGGGTTGCTGCGGGATGCACCGCGTGAAGCATTTCCGGGGTTCATTGCTCCGCAATTGGCGCAGCAGGCAGCCAAGGCGCCGAACGGCGATGATTGGGTGCATGAACTGAAACTCGATGGCTATCGGCTACAGATTCATGTGCGACCGCCGCGCGGCGGCAACGGTTCCGCGCCCCAGGTCACACTGTTTACGCGCAATGGGCTTGACTGGACGAATCGCATGCCGGATATCGCGCAGGCAGCCGCGAAGCTGGATGTTGAAAGCGCAATTCTGGATGGGGAAGTCGTGGCGCTGGGAGAGAACGGCGCGACGAGTTTTGCCGATCTGCAAGCGGCATTTCAGGACGGGAAGCAGACGTTGCTCACTTACTATGCCTTTGATCTGCTGCATGTGAACGGAAGAAATGTGCGGGGACTGACGCTGCTGGAGCGTAAGGAGATTCTGAAGCGCATTGTCGAGGGCGCGGGCGAGGAAGATATTTTGCGCTTCAGTGAGCATCTGGATGCAAGCGGCGAAGAAATTTTCGGGAAGGCATGCAGGCTGGGAGCGGAAGGGATCGTTTCGAAGACCAAGCATGGCAAGTATCAGTCTGGGCGAAGTGGGGCCTGGCTCAAGGTGAAATGCATTCAGGAGCAGGAGTTTGTGGTCGCGGGCTTCACGCTTCCGTCGCATGGTGGAAACGGCGTGGGCGCGCTGCTGCTTGGATACTATGAGGGCAAGAAGCTTCGCTATGCTGGACGATCAGGAACGGGCTTTACGCAAGCGACTCACCGAAGCCTGCGCACGCGGCTGGATAAGCTGGCACAGAAAGAGAGCGCATTCGATGATCTTCCGCACGGCGTGGGGCGGGGCGTCCATTGGGTGAAGCCTGAACTGGTGGCGCAGATCTCTTTCGCCACGTGGACAAAGGACAACCTGTTGCGACAGGCGGCGTTCAAGGGCTTGCGCGAAGACAAATCGGCGAAAGAGGTTGTGCGGGAATCTGTAGTCAGATACGAAAGCCAAAGAAGCGAAGCCACTGCGGTGTGCCAATCCGCGGGCGGCACGGCTGGCGGGCCAAAGAGGGGGACGAAGGTGCTCGATATTTCCATTACGCACCCGGAAAAAGTTCTGGACGAAGAGAGCGGAATGACCAAGCAGGCACTGGCGGAGTATTACCTGGCAGTGTCTGAGGTGATGCTCCCTCATCTTGCCGACAGGCCGCTGAGCATTGTTCGCTGCCCGGAAGGCAGCGGCAAGCCCTGCTTCTATCAGAAGCACGTTGGGCGCGGCTTGCCGGAGGGCGTGAGCAGCATCTCGATCCCGAACCGCAAGACGGGAGCAAACGAGGAGTTTCTCACGCTGAACACCGCGGACGGACTTGTGGCGATGGCGCAGATGGGTGTGCTTGAGATTCATCCGTGGGGCTCGCGAAACGGTGCGCTTGACAAGCCGGATCGAATCATCTTCGACATGGATCCGGATGTTGCGATCAAGTGGGAGACTCTCGCGGCGACCGCGGTGGAGTTGCGCGGCCGGCTGAAGAAGCTTGGACTGCTGAGCTTCCTGAAGAGTACGGGCGGCAAGGGACTGCACGTCGTGGTTCCGATTGAACCGGAGCACGACTGGGCGACGATCAAGCAATTCGCGCATCATGTGGTTCTGGAGATGGAGGCGGCCAAGTCGGATTTGTACATTACAAAGATGACGAAGGCAGCGCGGGCAAACCGAATTTACCTGGACTATCTGCGCAACGATTGGGAATCAACGGCTGTTGCCCCATGGTCGCCGCGAGCTCGCAGTGGAGCGCCAGTGGCCATGCCGCTGCAATGGAAAGAGCTCTCGTCTGCTTCGGCTCCCGCGTTCCACGTTACGGATTTTCCGCAATGGAAGAGCCGGATGCGCAGCGATCCATGGAAGGCGATGACTTCAACCAAACAAAAATTGCCTGGGTGACGCACAGCCTTCTTCGATCTATTTCGAGTGCGTGTTCCTGATAGCTTCCCAGGGACAACCACGTACAGTCTCACTGCTTCTAATCAGTAACTCAGCTGGCGGCGAGGGCCGGACGATGGCCCTCGTTGCGGTTCGAGGGGATTCGCCGACAGGAAGTATTGAAACACTGTCGCGGGGATGTGAGCGGGGGCGCCGGGTTTTCGCGATTTCCTTGGCTTGCCGGTGATCAAGGAGAATCGCAAATGCAGTCACTGGACTTCGCTCACTAAGCTCTGAATCGATGTGCCACTCCGGGGAAACATAAAGCGTAGAGTAAAAGGCCGTTCAGGAAAGAGGAGCGTCGCAATGCCAATATGCGAGAACGAACAAAACGTCTCAAACACAGATTCATTTCTATTGAAGAGTTCAGTTTCCCAGGCAATTATTGAGGTGGGAACCGATCAAGCGTTCTTCAACCAGGGAGACGCTGCCGACTCAATTTTCTTTCTCCAGAAGGGCCGCGCCAAGTTGACGGTGGTCTCGGAGAAGGGCAAGCAGGCAACGATCGCGATTCTTTCTCCCGGCGACTTCTTTGGTGAGGGGTCACTGGCGATGGGACCACGATTACATCTGGCAACTGCGTCCGCCGTGTATGCCTGCGTAGCGATCAAGATCAAGGCGGAAGAGATGATGCGCGTGATGCATGAAGATCGTGCATTTTGCGATTCGTTTCTGTCATGCCTGGTGGCGCGGGCGACTCGTACACAAGCGGACCTGGTCGATCACATTTTGAATTCGAGTGAGAAGCGGTTGGCGCGCACGCTGCTGCTGATGGCGGAAGGGGGAAAGCAGGGGGAGACGCAAACCCTGATTCCGCCCATCACGCAGGAGACGCTGGCGGAGATGATCGGAACCACGCGGTCGCGCGTAAGTTTCTTTATGAATCGGTTCCGGAGCCTGGGGCTGATTGAATACAAGGATCGGATTCGGGTACACAAGCCTCAACTGCGAGCAGTGCTTCTGGGGCAGCTTGCAGATATATAGAGACTCAGTTATGCGCAAGTGTTCGATTCTGCTCGTTTCGTGAATAGAGAATCTTCAGCGAGCCAACCTTTTATCGACTCCCCGAATCCATTCAAAGTTGTCTCTGGGAAGGCAAAGCTTTCCCTCAGTACCCGGCACGTATGAGTGCCGGTTTCTAACGCGCTCAGGGCGTGAAGCGCACGGCTGTGCCATATTTAGCGCAGCCGATTTCACGAACAAAACATAAGGGCCCCGCATTACAAGCAGTAATTCACAGGAGAAGCCAGATGAAAGTCCCCCATTTACAAGCTGGAACAATTGCGACACCTCGCTTGATTGCGGTGTTGCTCACGCTGATTTGCCTTGCAGCGGCCGCACATGCACAGTTCGATGCATCGCTGCGCGGCACGGTCAGCGATCCAACAGGCGCCGTGATTCCCGGTGCAACGATTACGCTGACAGACAAGGCAACAAACCAAGTGAAGACTGCTCAATCGGATGGGAGCGGAATTTACACGCTCAACGCGCTCGCACCTGGAAACTACAGTGTTCTGGCACAGCGCGACGGATTCCAGAAAAAGGCAGTTTCGCAGGTTGTACTGATTCCCGAGCAGGCGAATGCGCTCAACATCCAAATGCAACTGGGGGACGTGCAGGAGACGGTTACCGTGAACGGATCATCTACGCCGCTGCTGGATACAGATACGGCAACGGTGAGCGCCACGATCAGCAGCAATGAGATTCAGCATTTTCCGTCATTCAATCGCGATGTGTTTCAACTTGCGCAACTGACGCCGGGAGTTTTTGGTGACGCATCTCAAGGCGGCGGCGGAGGGAGCCTGGCACTGCCGGGAAACCAGGGACCTGGAGGCTCGTCGAGTGGGTCAGCGGGAATTTTTGCAACCGAGAATGGGCCGCAGATGCAGGCGCGCGGCGGGCAGTATGAGACCAACGGCATTACTGTCGATGGCATCAGCACGGTGAGCGCGGTGTGGGGCGGAACGTCAGTGATTACGCCGAGCGAAGACTCGGTGGGAGACATGAAGGTGGTCTCCAACAGCTACGACGCTTCAGTGGGGCGCTTCAGCGGCGGACAGATCCAGGTGACGACCAAGAGCGGCACCAATGCATTCCATGGGAGTTTGTTCTTCAAGGCTTCGCGGCCGGGACTGAATGCTTACCAGCGATGGAACGGGCTGGGATCTGAGAAGGCGGGCACGCCGGCATCGCGGGGACTGAACAAGGACGATACCCGCACCAACAATGACGGCGGAAGCCTGGGCGGACCGATCTGGAAGAACCGGATCTTCGCATTCTTCAACTTTGAGCAAAGCCCGCAATCTGACAGCACAACTGCGCAGGGCTGGTATGAGACGTCGGAATTCGATACAGCTGCGGGACCGACAGGCAGCATAGCATCGCAGTATCTGACCTACCCGGGCGAGGGCGTTGCATCGAGCAGCCTGGTGCAGGAGACCTGCAAATCCATTGGATTGAATGAAGGCGTGAACTGCGCGACAACGGCGACGGGTTTGGACGTGGGATCGCCGTTGAAGGGAGTGGCATTGGGCACGCAGGATCCAGGCTACTCTTCGCCGCAGTCGCCGGGCGTTGGCGGTGGGTTGGATGGCGTTCCGGACGTCGCGTTCTATAACACTGTGAATCCGACGACGATTTCACAGAAGCAATACAACGGACGCATGGACGCGCAGGCACGGCAAAACGATCATCTGACGTTCGCGATCTACTGGGTGCCGACCATGACGACAAACTACACCGGACCGGCGCGCTCTGCAAATCTATGGCACCACTCTCAGATCAACGATGCGTTTTCCGGCATCTGGAACCACACCTTCTCAGCGAACCTGCTGAACGAGGCGCGCGCGAATGCCGCGGGCTACCGGTGGAACGAAATTACCAGCAACCCGCAAGAGCCGTTCGGTCTGCCGCAGGCTAACTTCGGAAGCATCGGCACGGCGAGTCCGCAGTATCTTGGGGCACCCGGGCCGACCGATCTGAACCAATGGACTTATGATTTCAGCGACGCGCTGACCAAGGTGGCAGGGCGTCATAACATCAAGACTGGCGGCGGATTGACGCGGCTCTACTATCTGAACGATGCGGTATATGCTGCGCGGCCTTCCTTCAGCTTCTACAACCCTTGGGATTTTGCCAACGATGCACCTGACAGCGAGAGCGGGCAGTTTGATTCGGCGACGGGCATTCCGTCGGCGAACCGCGAGGACAACCGGGTAAACCTGTGGGGAGTTTATGTGCAGGACGACTACAAGATTCTCCCGAACCTGACCATCAACGCAGGGTTGCGCTGGTCCTACTTTGGATCGTTCGATGCGAAGCAGAACAATCTGGATACGGTAACGCTTGGCGGTGGAGCGGATTCGCTCAGCAACCTAAGCGTACGCGTTGGCGGGCGTTTGTATACGTCGCAGAAGAACAACTTTGGGCCGCAACTCGGCTTTGCCTGGCAGCCGCTGCAGTCGCAGGGACGGCTGGTGGTGCGAGGGGGATTCGGCGTCAACTATAACCAAGATGAGATTGCAATTCTGGCGAACGGGTTTGGAAATCCGCCGAACGTGGTGAACAAGGATTTCTGCTGCTCCACGCCGACAACGAATGTACCAGGCATCCAGTACGAGACAGCCACGAACATCAATTCACTTTTCGGCTATGCGCCTAACCCGGCGGCCATTACCACGTTCGGTCCGAATAACCTGCCGATTGCCGGCGGACCAATCTCGCTGACTGCGTTTCAACCCAACCCGAAGACGATTACGAATTACCACTACTCATTCGATACGCAGTACCAGTTCCCGTGGAACCTGATTGCGACGCTGGGTTACCAGGGTAGCGAGACCCGCCATCTGCTGGTGCAGTCGAACTACAACGCGATCGCGGTTGGGGAAGGGCAGGCGCTGAATCCCGCATCCAACTTCATTGACTATTACGCGAATACTGGGACCGGTAATTACAACGCCATGATTGCCACGCTGAATCATAGCTTCGCGCATCAGTTCAGTCTTGAAGAACAGTACACGTGGTCGAAGGCAATGGACGAGAACTCCGGACCTTACTCTGAGGATCCCTATCCATACGATTCACATGCATCTTATGGAAGATCGGATTACGACGTGCAGAATGCGTTCAAGGCATTCGGCATGTGGGAGCCGGTCTTCTTCAAGGGCTCGCACGGGGTGGCGAACAAAGTTCTCGGCGAGTGGACTTTGAGCGGCATCTACAACTGGCATACGGGCTTCCCGTGGAACCCGGTTTACAACGCGGTCACCAGCGGATCGGCTCTCTACTACAACGGAAGCGGCTATGGCCAGCTTCGTCCCGCGGCAACCGTGGGAGGCGCGGGCAACAGCGTGGCCAACAGCACCTTCCAGCAGACTGAGAACCCCAATTACGGTGGAGATGGCACGGCCTACTTCACGGCGCCAACATTTCCGCTGCAGACGCTTGCCTTTCCGGAGACATCGGCTCCGCCGACTCCCGGCATCCATCGGAACAGCCTGAACGGACCGCGGTACAGCGATCTCGATGCATCGCTGAGCAAGGGGTTTGGATTTCCGAACATGCGCATCATCGGCGAGAGTGCCAGGATCGAAGTGCGGGTTGACACGTACAATCTGCTTAACAAGCTGAACATCAACGGTTCGAGCATCGATAACACAATTGGCTCGGTTAACCCGGACGGATCGGTGCAGTCAGCGAACGGGGATTTCGGTGTGGCTCGCACTGCGCTGGGTAGCAGAACGATTCAGCTGCAGGCGCGTTTCAGCTTCTAAACTGTAAGGAATGGAGAGGTCCCGCACTCCATTTAAACCATCCCGAGCCTCATCGAGTAACCGGTTTGCGAAGCCGGGGGCTTGATGAGGCTCATTCCATTGTCAGTGAATGAAAGGCGCAGCCGTGGGTAGACATTGCAAGTGCATGGTGTTGATGATTGCGGTGCTGTTGTTGAGTGTTGGCCCGAAGGCGCCGGCGCAGGAGACCGTGGAGATTGACGGGCACGCGCAAACAACGCCGTTCCCTCACTACTGGGAGCAGATGTTTGGTTCCGGACGCGCGATTCTGACGCTGCGTGAGAGCTATCGCGAAGACCTCCGCGCCGTGAAGCAGGTGGCCGACTTCCGCT
>Ga0182030_10009323_pt1 | contig 20100 bp, 18 predicted proteins | sample 812S3MmetaG_FD_121299 | JGI IMG/M metagenome (GOLD analysis project Ga0182030, IMG submission 121299) | Permafrost microbial communities from Stordalen Mire, Sweden - 812S3M metaG (Illumina Assembly) | ecosystem: Environmental > Terrestrial > Soil > Wetlands > Permafrost | place: Sweden... | reverse complement strand
ACTAAAATCTAAAGTATTTTGGGGTAAAGAAGTAGATATATAGATTATATATATTTACTACTATTCTAAGAATCTTCTAAGCTTTAATTATTTAAGTACTAGTAGTTTTCTAGCTATCTAAGAAAGCGGAGAATTAGTGTAATAAGATTTAGAAAGCAGGGGACTAGTGCAATAAGGCTTATAATAAGGCTTTAATCGGGGATTTTTATATGGGTGACTAGAAAGAAGCTAGTACTATTAATTCTTAAATCCTGTATAGTCTTAACTTTTCTATAGTCTTAATTTTAGTATTCTTTTGTGGAACTCTCCAAACACTACAGCTGTAGTTCAAGCTACAGAAGACTGACAGCCTTTAGAGATCTCGGGTTGTGCCGCTAAGGTAGCATTGACAGTTGTGAACGACGCGTGAAGGAAGCCACTTAGAAACTGCTTCGCATCTCATGAAGAATTCTTCAAAGGCTTCACGTAATTCAAATTGAAAATATATGTACATGAGGATTTGGGGCTCACTTGGAAGGAACTGCTGGTGGTGGCTGATGTCTAGACCAAGCCACGAATACGAAACAAACTTCGCAAGAGCGACCACAATCCAATGACAAGGCAAACGACCATAGTTTAAAGACCATTCATATCTTTAGAGGTCTAATTTGGAAGGCTTTTAAGATTAAATATGGATTGACCTGAGGCTGCGGGCAATCCTCGACATCCTCTGCGACCCAAGTTCTGGCCGCAGTCTGAGTTCCCCAATTGTCTTAAACGTGGCGGAACTTTCAGTTATTTATTTAATGCTACGTGATGCCCTCGAAATTATGCAAGTTCTTCGTTCCTTTGCAAAACCGCAGAAATAACTCAGCCATTTCTTTCAAGGAAGGGCCGTTATTAACCTTCCTTCTCGTCACCTTCCCGTTGCGAGCTTCATTACAGACTTTACGTGAAGATGAGAATTTTAATCTTGATAATCGAGTGCGCTTTCTTTGTCTCGGGTCTTGCAGCGCCGACTTAGCCCAAAGAACCTATTTCAGACGGTCTGCAAATACGTGACCATGGAGACTTCCGATACACCTCAAACCCACGCAATCCCTGCGAGGGCCTGTTATATAAGCTTGTCTAGGAGAAATCCTCATAACTTCTTGTGTGAGGCAATAGCGTACCGCTTCTAATGTTCATAGCCCAGATTGACATGGACAGGAAAGGAGCTGGCGGAGTCTTCACCCAAAAGCTAGGGGTATGGATAGATTCATCCCCAAGGAACTTCAGAGGGGAGATAAAAAATGATTGGGAATTGCCGAAGGAAAATATAGTCACAATATCCGATGCCATGGAATGGAATGTGAAGCCCAAGGCCAAGTCTGGCACCCCCGTTACTAAGAGACCTATTAGAGCATATCTCCTTACTCTAAATACTGCAGACCCGAAGTTTACCGACTCAATCCAGGAACTTGTCGAGAAAGCTAAGACCTCGGTCAAGTCGTGGAATACATAGATGAAATTTTCTCATAAAACTATGGTTAGTCTTCCATAACCATTGCTGCAAGTGCTAAAATCAAATGGGGAATACATGCTCAAAATTGAAAACATGATCGCGCTCTCCAGTACCAAAGGTCGAGGTTGATTGTTGAAAGACTATAAAACCATAGACAGCCAGGCCATAAGTAATAAGCCACAAACAATGAGGCCAAGGATCACTAGGAAAATAAGGACTCCTAAGAAACAATTATGGAAGAAAGAGATATCTTCCACAATCAAGAACCTGATATTATCACGCAAATGAAAATGAGATTGTTTTGACGATTGAAAGTTATTTGTTTTAAATATCAGAACCGCAGTGGAATCCAAAGTTTTGACTCAAATTGGCGTCGTTTGGAATTGGCTGTCCCAGAGTTCCTATTAAACAATCAACATGTGCTCTGGTCATTGAAAAGAATCGGAGTTTACCCAGTCGAAATTCATATCTGTCTCTGTTATTCCATTAAATAATCCTGTTGCCGATGATCCTACAAAATGCTGGGGGTTGAAATCAAACGTGTCGGAAGCCCCAATATATTCTTGGTCACCATATCTAGGTAGTTGCGGGGCGGGCCTTTCATCTGGAGAAACCCAAAAAAAAGATCAGCATAGTCAGGGAGAGAGATACAAAACAGAAATTTCATACCAGAATTACTCGTTGGATTGGAGACCAGTATCGTTGGCATAGCTTCTACCGAATCAGCGGACTCAAGATCCTTCAGCATGACCCTCAAAGCTTCTGCTGCTTTTGCTGCGAGAGCAGATATCGTACTCAACTTGCACCAAATATCATAGCTATTTTTTAGTGCTTGTAGTCTTTTATTCCTTGGCCACATCGCTTCAATCTCGCTTTCACAATCGGAAGGCAAGCTAGCCCCCACTCTCAAGCCACAGGCAAGATCTAGACAGAGAATCATGGACGCAAGGACATAGTCCTGGTTGATGAGAGCGGTCGCTCTCCACTGTTCACCAAACAACTGTCCACCAGGTTGAATAGCTTCATTGAAAATATATTGAACGTCTAGAAGCTTCATTGCAGCATCGACAGATGCAGTTCTTGAGTATCGGAATTGAGGGCTAGACTTGCCCGGAATGAGGTACTTTCGATGCAGCACGCAGCGACTCTTCTGAAAACATACTTCAAGAGCGTATCTTCGAATAATGAGATCCGAATCATCGGTGATAGAAAGGTTTAGAGATCGCATGGTCAAGTACGGAGGGAGCGTAGCATGCGTTTCCATGAGTTTAAGATCAATGCGCATCACCTCATCGTAGGAAGGAGGTGTGATGGAATTAATTTGGTCCACGATCAGTCCAAGTTGTCGAAGTAATCGGACCATAAGAATTGCATATGCTACTGGGGTAACAAATGTGCTTGGCCGTGGATGTGGGAGCTCAGTTATGCCTTCGTCAAAATCCGTGTCCAGTAAATTCTTAGGTTCAGCAGTATCGGTCTCTTCTTCACGAATCATTCGAGGAAGTCCAACTTGAGCAGAACTCAAAAGATCCAGCTGAAAGATCATAGACCATACTCTCCTCCGCATTTCGCCGTCGAATGGCGATATGCTGGGATAATGGCTTGCATCACGATGGTATCCTAGTCGCATAGCGACCCTAACGATAATTCCAAAGACGACGTAAGCCCCAAATTCTGAGTCTCTGGCTTCAAACTTTTCAAGTGCGTAGTAAAAGCACAGAGTTTCTACGGTATATCGTCTTGGATGGAGATAATTTACCTCCACGAGGCATTGTGCAGTTCGGTCACGAAAAAGACGACTCATCCCCCACATCGACGTAAACGGTTCCGGCATATTGTGTAATTCTTCTCCAGACACCGAATAAAAGTATGAAGCTAAGCCAAGAATAGAGAAGAGGAGCCCGATCCACATGAGCGGTGTTTCGTTGGGTTCGTTGAACATTTGGTTGTACTACGGTTAACTGTAAATCAATTCATTCCCCTAGTCCACATTTGGAACCTACTCACCTCTTTCATGAATGTCGGCACATGTACGACCACCACGGTTATTTCAGTACTTCTGGTTACCTGCCAGGTGGATGGTGAACTTACTGGGTGCCATGTCCATGGTTTTGAACCAGCGCGAGATTAGCATGTCGCAGACTGGTCTGGGGGGTATTGAGGACATAATTTCGAATCTTGACGCGCGGTTTATACCAAACAAGATCTGGGGTTTGAAATCAACTATTTCGGAGGTTTCGGGAGTCTCTAAATCAATCTTCAACTCTTTGATATCTTCGAGAATTGCTTCCCAATGTTCACTCCCAACAAAACTCTCTTGATCCTTCGCCCTAGTGAATTTCCCCAAAGACACTTTGGGAACATTTGGGTCTATCTGATTATAAGGTGATGGCGCTGGTGATTGAGTGAAGCCGCCATCCTCTATGGGGCCAGCTAAACTGGTGGCAGAAGACGATTTCTCTGCTGTAGAATTATCCATGTCTCGAATGTTCTTACTGTTCAACAAGTTCATAACCATATCTTCCAATTGTCTGACTCTATCTTGGACATTTGTTGGACGAGGACGGGAGGAATCTTGCTTGATATAGTCACATGATTCAGGCTGTCCACGCTTGGTGCAGTTGGAGCAAGGCTTCATTCGATCACATTTTAATCTATAGACACGTCAGGATAGCCTAAACCTGTTTAGGGAAAGAGCGCTACTACTTCTTCTGTCTGCAGGTTGTGCAGGACATCTGCGGCTTGTCCCTGCGTCGACTCGGCTTGACTGGGGGTTGCTGAGAGCGAGATACACCATCGCTAGGACTTGGGCCTAGAAAGGCCGAATTCGGTTCGAATGTTGTAAACATTTTGGAGAGGCGCGAGATGGGAAGTTGCGTTCTTGAGCTGCATACAAGTGGATTCGGTAGGTACGAGATCAATTTTGTATCAGGCGTCTTATTAGTATTAGTCAGCCGAGGTAAGGCTAATGTTAGTGAGAGCTCTCATTCTGTTCATGTCCATCACTACATCTTAGAAGACTCGATTTTAATCTGGCGTCAACTACCTATGTACCCGTTCACTGTCCAATTCATCTTCCATTCAGCGTACTAGTAAAGTGTAGCTATGTGATGTAGCTGTGTATAATGTATATCTTCCACTCCGCGCCGCCCCGCTCCAACAAAGCGTTAGCATACAGTCACATCATGCAGGCAATACCGGCCGAGACAAGAGCCAAGTCCAATATGCCACAAGCTCATACATGGTATTTTCTGCTCAATTTCTGCTTCGTTGCTTGCTTTCGGATCTCGATTTTATGTCCAGAATATTTCATCGGACGGTCGGAAGAGTAATCTCCTTTCCAATCACGTGCCGCTTCGAAACGATATTCTTTTCGTCACTATATAAGTATAAGCAACACAGATGTTCTTAACGAGCCATAGATTCTAGAATTCTTTCTTCTTATCAGTTTATTTCAAAAGGTGTATAATTTCTTTTCGTTCCACCTGGGAACCCCCACATCTCGTAAATTCTGGATCCTGGTTGAAGCCGCTGCTCTCATCGCCATGTTGTTCAAAAAGGCAAACCAGCCACAAGAGGACGAGACCACGCCGCCTGCGCCGGATATGCAGCCTACCGGCTTTATATACCCTTCTGGTTTTAGGCTCGCGCTACTGATGATCTCCATCTTCATTGGCATGTTCCTAGTGGCATTGGTACGTTCAAAGTCTCGGACTTGTCCAGCAGAATATCTATGTACGATTTAGCTGACCATCCTCATTCACAGGACAAACTTATCATATCAACAGCCATACCCCAGATTACCAACGAGTTCCACGCGGCGAACGATATTGGCTGGTATGGCACGGCCTACCTGCTCACCAACTGCGCCTTCTTGTTGGTATTTGGGAAAATATATACTTTCATGAACGTCAAAGCCACTTTTCTGACAGCCGTCTTATTGTTCGAGGTAGGGTCAGCCATCTGCGGTGCGGCGCCGAACTCAATTGCTTTCATAATTGGCAGAGCCATTGCCGGCCTGGGAGCCGGGGGCGTTCAGTCTGGCGTTGTACGTTTTACTTTCTCATCAATTTCGACCACTCTTCTTCCTCTGCACTGCTTAGTTTTCTTCGCTAAACTTGCTTACATCATGATTCATTAGATCGTCATTATTGTCTACGCTGTTCCACTACACAAGCGGCCTAAATACCAGGGATTTTTGGGTGCAATTTTTGGGATCGCGTCGGTGCTCGGCCCACTGGTCGGTGGCGCCTTCACCACAAATGTTACTTGGAGGTGGTGCTTTTACATCAACCTTCCCTTGGGCGGTGTGGTCATGGTATTCGTGTTCTTCTTGCTTCGAGTCCCCGACCATTCCAACACCACGGATACTCTAAAACACAAGCTGCAGCAGCTCAACATTATGGGTCTGCTTGCTCTCCTTCCCGGAGTGATCTGCCTGTGCCTGGCTCTACAATGGGGCGGCTCCAGATACAGTGTAGGTTTGGGGGATAGAGTTCCTTTCATAATGCCTTTTCTCCGGCAAAGCTAACCATATATAGTGGAGCGACGGGAGTATCATCGCATTGATCGTGCTCGCTTTCGTACTTTTCATTGTCTTCGTCTTAACCCAAGTCTGGAAGCCGGAGCAAGCCACAGTTCCTCCTCGTATTTTCGTCCAGCGCAGCATCGCCAGCGGCTTTTGGGTGAGCGGCTGCGTTGGCGCACACCAAACGTTGTTTAGTAAGTCTGCTCTCATTTGATAACGACTTCGCTTGCTGATGCCAGAATACTAGTTTATTACCTCCCCATCTGGTTCCAAGCCATTGACGGCAACTCAGCTGTCGAGAGCGGCATCCATCTCCTTCCTATGGTACTTTCCATCGTTGTTGCGTCTATTCTCACGGGCGTGCTAACAAGCCGCATTGGCTACTATATGCCCTTCTTGATCCTGGGCATTTGCGTCACAGCGGTCGGCGCGGGCCTGCTCACCACCCTTAGCATCAATACGTTAGCGGGCCAATGGATCGGTTACCAGATCTTGTACGGCTACGGCCTCGGCTCTTCCTTCCAGGCACCTAATATGGCTGCCCAGACGGTGCTACCACGCAACGAAGTATCTATCGGCGCTTCGCTCATGCTTTTTGCCCAAACACTTCTGGGCGCAGTCTCCGTTTCTGTAGGTCAGAACGTCCTGCTGAACCAACTAGCCAAACGCCTTGCCGGCATCCCGGGCATCAGTCCCCGGCTGATTCAGGGCACGGGCGCCACCGACTTCCTTAAGCTCATCCCTGCCGAGTACCACACCGCGGCCCTTGAGGCCTATAACGACTCGTTGCGTGTTTGCTTCGAGGTCGGCCTTATAATGGCCTGTGTCTCTATCCTAGGCGCCCTCTGCATGGAGTGGCGCAGCGTTAAGAAGAATATTCCGCGCGAGAAACCCGAGGGCGAGCGGGCTGCTGAGAAACCCAAGGAATTGAGCCAGGGAGAAATTTCTACCGCTTAAATATTCAACATTAATGTGTTAAAACGATATCTCAGTACCCTAGAAAGCGTGTCACTCCCTGGTAGGGCTAGTTTCTACAAATTATGGGACGGCAGTGGCATCATAAATACCCCACTCAAGTAGTTTCTTATTTTATACTTCTGCAAACTCAATTTAGATCCTTTAATCGACCAAGAAGAACCTCATAGCCGCTGCTATGTCCCACCAGCTGTCAATCAACCCCTTTCTGTCAATTCTCTGAGTTTTTCTTGAACAACCTCTCGTAGCCACCAGCTCCTCCTCGAGCTTGTCACCAAGACTTTTACTCTCGGGCTAGGTCCCTCGTATTCAATGAGATGGTTGAGCATGTAAAGGAGATACAAGTGACTCTCAGCACAATGGTTCTTCTCAAATTGACCGAGGTTGTTAATTATGCAGTAAATAGTTGCAGATACTGGGGCTTGTCTCGCCACCTGTTTAAGAATTCGACAAAGGACCTCCATCAAGATCAATTCGTGGAAATCTGTTACCTCGATATTATCCAAGGTAACATCAGGCCATGTTCGAGGAACTGTGCAAGAATGCTCCTCATCAAGATCTTCTGACCCCGGAGACCGTCATAAGAAGCGACATGCTGACCACAGAAGAAGTGAAGCGTCATAGTATCCGGCTGGTCTCTGAATAGGAGCACTATATCTGCACATATGTATGAAACGGGGGATGTTCTTCCAAAGTTGGTCGAGTCGAGATACCCCGCAATATGTATCAAATCCGCTTTACCAACAGTCATCCATCTCAAGAACCGCGGGTTGGTAAGTATTCTGGCGAGAAGGGACATGGAAGCTGTGTCGAGCTCTGCGCTTTATCGGAGAGCCATGCGCAGATCGTAGGGTTCTTGGCCCCGGTTTATATTAAGTATATCAAGGAGAGCCATGATCCCTTTCGATTATGGCGTTCCAATCGAAGGATTCCGTGGATGGCTCTTTATTAGCTCCGGTTTGCTGAATTGAATGCCTAGGTAGGCGTGAGAAATTCTGTCGTTAGAAAATGAACAGGGATATGTTAACACACCAGATACGACGTCTTTTAGTATCTGGTACAATCCCTTTTGGCTTGTGAGAGCCCAGGTTATTTGTCGAGTGCAGAAGTTTTTCAATTCGTCGGTACGTGAATCCATCATCTCCCCATATTGGCGACTCAAGCTACAGCAAAGCTTGCAAAGAAAGAAGCAGGCAAATAGAAAAGGAAAGACTGCAGATGCCACGACGAAGCTGGCGACACACAACGTCCCCGTCGGCAAGTCAGACCTAATAGTGTGACAAGGACCTGAATTCAGTCGCCTGCTCTCCTCTTGATTCTTTCCAAGGTCATGAACGAGGCTTGGGATGGCCGACCTCGCACGTTCTTGCGGCCGTTCAGCCCTTTGACATCCTTCCATCCACAAGTTTGTGAGGTTCTGAGAGAACTGGGGATAAAATGGGGCAAGCGAGGTGGAACATTAGAGGCTGCCATAATGGCAGCAACCAGAGGCAAAACTAGTGATGAAAGAAGCGACGAAGCAAGAATCTCGTTGGACGATAACGCAGCAGCGTTAGCATAGTTAAGATATTATGTGCAACTCATATCACACGAGATATTGCTACTCTATCATCGGTTCGAGAAAATGGACGAGACATCGAACGAGAGAGTCCCTTTTCAGGACCTGTGGTGCCTCTTTAAGGTTGGCGAGCTTGTCTATCGGCCTTGTGGAACGGGTGCAGACCGAGAGAAAGGGGAAGGGCTTGTTCATCTTGCTCTACGGAGTGCTCGGTGTTGGTAAGACGGCGACAGCGGATGCCGTTGCCCAGGCAAGCGGAAAGCCTTTATTCGCGATCGCTTGAGGAGACCTTGTCTTGACACCAAATGAGATGGAGTCTTCATTGCAAAGAAAATTTCGGCTTGCTAACACCTGGGGCTGTGTCTTATTGCCCGATGAGGTTGACACCTTTTTCTCTTAGAGATTAAAGGGGGATGGTACCCTGACCAAGAATGCCCTAGTTTCAGGTAAGATTTTTGATCAAATCCATTCACGTGCTCTATTTGGATATCCGCAACTGGTCACTGAAATTTTCTGGCCGCTAGTATTCTTAATAGTCTTAGAGTATTACGATGGCCTTCTGCTCTTAATAGCAAACCGCCCTGGCGCTCTCGAAGCATTCAGGTTGAGGATCCACCTCACGTTATATTATCCGCCGCTCAGCTACCACTAAACCATTGACATCTGGAAGTTGAACATTGATCGTCTCCGGAAAGTCGAAAAAGAATGCTGTAAGAACCTCGGCCATGAGCTTCTACAAATTAACGAGCAAGAAATCGTGCAATTCGCCAAAGAGAAGTTCACCCAAGGCTGGCGCAAGAGGAGGAAGGAGAGTGATCAAGTAGACCACAACCCAACTTTCGCGTAAAGCAAACCTTTATGAAACTTGCTTCCCACAGCAATGGGAATTTTTCTCTCGATGTCAATATATATTCTAAATGGCAAATGGATATAGGTCAAACCTAATCGGGGCTGAAACTTCTTTGGTAATTTAATTTTGGCATTTTTTGTCTTTGCTTTGGTGGGACTTCACTACTTGGTGGGTTTTCTCTAACGCGTCAAAATCAAGGGTAAAAAGGGGTTGTTTTTTTTTCGCTGAGATTCCCATAATATAATCAATGGTGAGGTACTTATGCCATGTTTTATATGAATCCTAAATGACTTTCTAAAGCAAGCACACCACCCTATCCTTTCCACTAAGTAGCTACTGTCAAATGCCCGCGATCAATGTTCCTAACTCTTTATGTGATCCCCTACTTTCGTGGAAGCTCTTCGAGGTCAAACTGCGCGCCGATGGCCGTGAGGTCAGTCTCTTGACAGTCCTTGACCAAGTTGGCCCAGCTCTCGGGATGCTCTTGTGCGATGTCATGGCTGTCGGAGCAAGCAGTGTTATCTACACATCCCGCAAGCGAGCTATTCTCTATATTCAACATTCCTGACATCGTCTTGCAGTCTATTACAGTCGAAGACTTGGCAGCATCAATCCTGTATTGCACAGGTATGTAAGGTGGGTCCTTGTGGAAGCGTTGCATAGATGATATATCATATTGCTGCGGGTTCGAGGACAATGGATCGACGATCATGTTGGGACTTCCGTTGAAGTATTTCTGGCAGCTATGGCCGTGAACATCAGTTTGCGATACTTGGGAGCACGCGTGGTGGGGGTCATGGTTGTTCAGAGCTTCTATAGTGAGATATGCTTCTGGTATCTGTGGCTGATCAAAGTCGATCTCAATGGCGAGAACGTGCTGTGGAGAGATGGGGACATCGGATTGTTTGCGCCGCGCCTGCATGGTGGAGGATGCCGAGGAAGGTCTGTGAGTAGGAAGTCAGCAAGGTCATAGTTGGGATGTAGTGTTAGGAGAAGGTGGATGTACCCAGCACGTTGCAAATGTGCGTGAAGCTTCATATCTTGTGATGGAGAGTTCATGAATAGAGAAGTGCGGGAAGATCTGTCGATTGTGGGTTGAAGTGGTGCTGGATATCCCGGGTGATGACCTTATCGTTGATATCAGATTTGGCATCCAAATCTGTGATTATACTTTGGAAGTAGCGGACTTGACGTGGGCTACGACGAGGCAAAGGGTCTTCAGCTGATAGCAGCCACAATAGATGATAGTTGAGGGTGATGAGGGTGATGAGGGCGCTGATAAGAACAGTCGAGGGTTATGAAAGCGAGATCGAGTCGAACGACTGCGCCGCCTGAATATTGGGTGTTCAATTTGAACAGCAGAATTGCAAAAAGAAATGCAGTATGCGGGAAATAACTAAGTAGGGAGGACTATAATTCAAGCCCTCGAGGAACAGGATGGGAACTCGGGATATAAAGCATTTGGGAAGAGCTCGGGCACTTGTCCCCAACTTCCAAGGGAGAGGTGCCACCTCAGCTGTTCTCAACTCAAAAGCAGACATGGAAGGCAGATGACTGAATCCTTCTACAAAATGTACCGATTTGCCGTTCCCAGATGAAGATGCAGGATCTTCGGCCAGCCGTGTTGTTCGTGTCCAAGTGAAGCGAGAAGATAAGCGTTTGATGTTTGGTGGAGTACGGTAGGTATGGCGTGTGGTATCCATGCATCGATTTGCCTCACCAATGTACCAATTAGAAATGTGAGAATTTAGCCATCGTTTAATCGCATGATTTGCCCCAGCAAATCAAGTGCGATCGGGGCAAATCAAGTGCGATTATACGGTGAGAAGAACATTGGGTTACCGCCTTTTTCTGCCGCGCAGTAAATTACATAAATCCCATTGGCAGTATTGTGGAAACTGCTGACTTGACTTTTCTTGTGTGCGTGCACCCCCGAGGAACTGCGGCAGCAGACCCCCTGCATACCGGCATACCTCCTGCATACCGGCATACCTGCATACCGTATTTCGAGATGATTTGTGGGAATCCTAATAGAACACCACGTTGTCTCCAAAAACGAAATAAGCGACCGGAATTGACCCTATTCATTAATTCATAAAATAGGAACGAATTACTTCAAAATTGTATTGATTTTCTTAGAAATTTAATAAAATTTCAATTAAACTTTTGGAAACTTTCGTAATCTATTAAATTATAAAAAATAGGATTTGGACAATAATGTACAGACCAACTTCGGCCGCTTGGTTCTTCTCTGGAGAGCGGGTTTCAGCACCAGACAACCATGTCATCAACCGGGGGTACGTGAGATTCCCTGTTGAATCGAATCAGTTAGGTGCGCCTAATTGATTCGCGATTTCGTGCCGCAGAAAATGGTACTGCCCGCCAAGGACGCATCTCCCAGGGGGTTGTTTCCTTTCCCGGAAATACCGCACATGCAAGGTCGTCTTTGGGCCGTCTGGCCGGGGCGATTCACCCCCATATTGCACAGCCTCAGCCTCATCACAAGCAATCCTTTCAAATGCAAACCAGTCAGCCCAGCCTTATTGCGGTAGGCAAGACATTAGTCATCAACAAGCTGGGGATTGATAGTGTAGTACGTAGATAGAACATACGAGGAGGTACTGGCATGGGCAATTCTGGATTTGTAGAGGAATGGGAAGGACATAGTAGTGATGGTGAACCTAGTGGTGTATTAGGATTTATGCCATGCGACGGGCCGAGCATAGTAACCGCTCGAGATAACGGTATGGAGGTCAAATTTGTCTCCCAAGCTCTCAATTAGTCTCAGCCTTACTTACATCCCGTCACAGTGATCACATACGTCCCAGCGCGATAGCATCGCAAGATAGGGGACGCCAAACCTCCGACCTGCTCTAGCACCACCGGACCCGAACGCGTGAGGCTGAGATTCAAGACACGTGAGCATAGATCTCGGACCAATTCGGAACCATACACCAAACTCCTTCCTAAGGAAGACGTGCAAAGGTGCACCTTTAGCCATTTATTGGCCCCCTATACAGTCAATCATATAGCCAGATTCAGTTTCGGCTTGACCCCATCCTATGAGGGGGGGGGATGGAAAACTGCCAGCGCCTGCTTATTTTCTCTCTGTGCCCTACAATTCTTCTGCCGCTAAATTTCATTCATTTCATTCGTTTAATTCAGTGGCGAAGTCACCGGGCACCCAACCGGCAATAAAACTTTTAGATGTTGTCGGTACGTTGTGTCGTACCGTGGGTGACTAGAAGCTGCCTAGTCGCGTTTCTAGACAAAAGGCCTATGATAAAGGGAAGGCACTAGGCCCAGTTGGGAGGTCTTTGTTATAGGACTACGTACGCCTAGCTCTAGCACTTAGAATTCAATCAACTTCCTGACACAGACACCACAATAAGTGGACTTTGTATTCGACCTACCACGGTAGGTATCCCTGGTGATACCAACAGATGTCTTTCTTTGGCCTCCTAAAGATATTTTCGGAAAATCCTATGAGTCTCTTGAACACACATGATTTATTTCGGGAGAGGTCTCTAAAGACTTTAGACTAAGATATTAACTATGTCTTTTACAGTAAATAGCGAAACGAGTTTCTTACTTGGACTTGGTGGTTTTATTTTTTCTACTCCACATTTACCCAGCCGTGATTCAGATCCCCGTCTTCGCCCTGGCCCACCTCCGGTTAGTGCCTTGGCTGCCTTACCAAAAGAGTGCCTAAAAAATCGTACCCGAGTTATCGAGCTCGCATTGGCACTCAATTTTGAGCACACAACTGCCAATCTGATCATCAGGATCCAAGAACGGTTCGAACATCCTGAAAATGCGCTTGCTGAATACCAAAACGCTTCAGTTAACACTATTCTACGAAGAACCCTTTCCAGAATACGTAATCTTGTCGCATCGATGGGGAGAGGAAGAAGTTTGCTTTCAAGAGCTTGAAGCTGGTATAGGAACCAACAAAAGAGGTTATCAAAAGATTGAGACATTTTGCAGCAAGGCGAGAGAGCGAGGCTTTTCCTGGTGCTGGGTGGATACATGTGGAATTAACAAGACAAGTAGCGCTGAACTGTCCGAAGCAATAAATTCTATGTACAAATGGTACGAAAACAGCTCGGTATGTTTCGCCTATCTTCAGGATGTTCAGGGGGAGATTCAATCGGACGAATCATTCCAAACCTCAGGATTCGACACAAGCTGCTGGTTTTCCAGAGGCTGGACGTTGCAGGAATTGATTGCTCCTCGCTCTGTAGAATTCTACAACTCGGATTGGATTCAGATTGGTGACAAAAAATCGATGGCGAAACAACTTAGCTCGATCACGGCAATCGATGAAAGTGTTATTCTCGGGACAAGCCCGGTACGAGCTTGCAGCGTGGCAAATATCATGTCATGGGCGTCTCTTCGAGTGACCACTAGGACGGAAGACATTGCCTATTGCCTACTAGGTCTTTTTGGCATACACATGCCATTACTCTATGGAGAAGGGGCGCGTGCCTTCATCAGACTGCAAGAGGAAATATTGAAGCAATCTTCTGACCAATCCTTGTTCGCCTGGAATCCCATGCTAGCTGGTACAGTGCACAATTCCGCGGCGATTGACCATTTACTTTGCGGAATTCTCGCCCCATCGCCTGCTTGTTTCGTGGAAGCCAGCGATGTCATACCACTGCCAGGATATTGGAACACGGAATCCACATTAACCAATCGAGGAATTCGTCTCCGAATGCCACTCAAATACGATACTATTGTTAAATCCTTCATAGGGATCCTCTCTTGCATATCTCGTTCCTCGATGCAAGATGTTGCAATCGAGTTTCACACGACCTCCAACTTAATCGAAGACTATGAGCATCTGATTCGACGGCCTCTCCCAGTAAAGCTGGGAGACTGGTCAGACGATCCGCAAATCCAGTTTACTACTATCTATCTCGCCACAGATCCTGCTCTTTGGCACATCCGCCACTTTGGACCACGTTTCTTGAAAACCGGATATGAATTTAGTGTGTTATTGAAGGACGCGGATGACTACATAGACCTCGACGAACTCCCGACATTCTATCCTTCCGAAGCAATTGTCGCAAATCCCAGTGTCGATTTCAAACAAAATGGATCTGTAAAACGTGTTGCGGTCCTGAACCCAGTCAACTCAATCGACAACATTGTAACCATAATACTGCTAATTAAACTCTCGCAGAATATTGTTTTGAGGTTTGGCCTTAACACTCTTCAAAGCGGACTGCTAGATATTCAACATCCCTGGAAGATCATAACTCCAATATCTAAGAGTTGTGTGCTAGAAGAAATGGTACTGCAAGCTTACAAAGAAAGACAGGATGTTTCAGAGATTATCATTGATGAAGTGTGCATTCAGATTGAGATTGACCAGCAAACATGGTGGGCGAGGACAAGCAGTAATGTGCTGATATCTTTTAACAGAGTGAATAGTTAAGTGCCTAGAGAAGTAACGAATTTCTGTCACGGGGACATGAAGCCTGATAACATTCTGTGGGTCAGGGATGATGGGAATAGCCCGAGAGAGTTTAAAATCTCTGATTTTGGATTAGCCAAATTTCGTCGTTAAGGATATTGCAATGACCAAATCAATAACTACAATAATTTAGCTAGCTGCGTTTCAAGGACTAGCTGTGCTCAAGCGACTAATCCGTCACAATAAGCCTGCTGGCAAACTTCCTTTCATCTGTGACTCAAAGAACAATAAGACCTTACTCCAATTGCCAAATTCAATGTCATCGTTAGGTTGAAGGTAGGGTCTAAATTCAACTAGCTAATTTGTGCAAATGAATGTCATCCTATTATTGCTAACGAAATCTATGCGCGGATTTTCGCCATCGCCAGTGTCAGCTGAACCCTTAGGCAGCAAACCCACTTTCGACAGCCCCACTTAATATGGATCCAAAAATTAAAAACAAAGAGTGCCAGTGTAAAGCTGGTTTCGCTAACTGCTGTACCCCACCATTTTGATTCTCTAAATTAAAGATGCTGATTGAATTCCTTGGCTTTTTGGAAATCAAAGTTCTTTTCTTGTCATTTTATGTTCATTTTAGAGGGGCACCAGGGGATTCAATGGCTCTTTTTTTGTTTACACGTTCTATTATAAAGGGATTGTGGTGCTTGTTCGCTGCAATTTGCATATTGAACCTTGAGTTATACCAAGTTTCATGTCACTACTAATTACTTTTCCTGTTCAACGTAAATGTATTATCCCAGCCATATATCTCCTGCATCAATTCCCAACCCTCCATACAGTGTCCTACGTCGTTGGAAGTTCCTCGAGGTCAAACTGTGCGTTGATGGCAGCGAGGTCAGACACTTGAGAAGTGTCAAGGTCGAATTGCGCACCAGTAGCAGTGAGGTCGAACCCCTGAGGCGTATCAAGGTCAAGCTGGGAACTGGGAGCAGTGAAATTGAATTCCTGAGAAGTGTTGAGGACGAAATGCGAGCCGATGCTAGTGAGGGCAAATTCTTGGGAAGTGCTGAAACAATCCCCAGAACTATCCTCGCCAGCAACATGGTTGTAGGAGTGATCAGTGATATCCACAGATGCGCATGCAGTGCTTCCATTTTCTCCCAATATTGTTGAAGTCGACTGATGGTCCATCATATCTAAAGACTGCTTGCGGATCCCATTGATCCTGTATTGAGGAGGGGTATAAGGTGCGCTCTTGAGGAAGCGGTGCATCGGTGAAATGATAGGAGTTGAATGTTGATGTGATTGCGAGGACAGCTTGAGGGGATCAAGGATGATGTTCGGACTTCCATCGAAGTGTTGCCGATATCTATGGCAACGAAGCTCGTGTTGAGGCTCATAGAAGCAAGGCTGGTAAACGTTATGTTGATTCTCAGCCTCTATGATGAGAAATGTTTCCGATATTTTCGTCTGATCGAAGTTGGTATTCATAGCGAGAGACGGATATATGGCGATGGGGAGGTTAGATTGTTTGTTTAGTTCCTTCGACTGTTGAAGTGTAGAAGGTCTTCTGGTAGAGAGCCAGCGTAAGAATGGTATTTATGTAGGGAGAATATTCAGAACTCACAATGGTTGGCCGCGAGCTCCCTTTCTTTGTGAAGCTGTATCCATGGTCGAAATGGGCGTAAACTCTGCGCTCAAGATATGATGGAAGTGGTAGGATAGAACAGCACAAAACTGTATGGCTTCAACGGGATGGTAATAGATATTTTGATCGGCGATTTTCGTGATGATATGGCGATTTGGTTCAACAAGATTGGTATTCTTTTTTATGTAGTATGTCATAGACAGAGGAGGTATTGGACCTTGGATAGAGAGGGAACGTGTGACTCCGGCAGAGGGGCTTCGAAAAAGAAGACTGCCAGCTAAAGGAATGAAGAAAAGCAATAGTGCAAGTCTTCTATTCCTGCTACGGCTCTTAAGTTTAAAGTCGCTAGTGGTAATTCTGGTGTTCGGAAAAACCGAGTGGTAGAAATGAACGTAGGGGACCATGAATTTTGGGAAGATGTTGTTGAAGAAGAAACTAAGTGAAAGAGCTAACTAGTGGCGAAAAAATCAGCAGAATGTGTAGTTGCAGGAGATATCGTTCTCCGAGCATGGGCGGTTAGAGATAGAACTGGTATATGAAGACATTTGGACTGCCTGGGTTATATCTTGGCCAATCGACGTACTCGGCTTCAGCCATCAATGTCCGAGATATCCCCCGACATCTCCATTGTCCTCCGTCGGAATGCTTATGAGCACAGGTTCACCCCGTCATAGCCTGTCAGTGTCCGCCCATGGATCATGTCATTAAGAGGTGGGGGGAGTTGTGCTGCTTCCAACTCCAGCTTCGAGGAATATCGCCGCTTTTGCCTTGCAAGGTGTTATACAGTGCTGCATACCCCTGGACCAGACCATGCCTTTTAACTGGTTGCGGGATTCTGCCGCGAGCAGCTTTTCGCCTGAGCATGCTGAGGGATGGTTCCATCGAAGTTCGCTGCTTTTGTCTGCTTCTCTATTGACTTCACGGGTAGGTTCGCTATATCCCTACCCCCTACCCTTTATGCAAAAGATATCATACGTGGACGATGCCAAGTGCATTCCTATAGCGACAAGCTATAATTATCCCTGACCAGCTTTCAGTAATAAGATTGGACGAGGCGCTGGGGCGTTCGCGTGGGGACGAGGAGGCAACATGGGGGGCAGCTTTGGCTTAAAGCAGCACATGAGTCAAAGAAAATTGCCTAGTGCTCAGCGCCCAAAACTTTCGCTACACCACCAAAGACGGATACGCACCACACTATGCTCTTTTAGTGCCGCACCAGGGCAGCGCAGGGCAGCAGGGCATTTGTCCACCAAAATCCATACTTCCATACTCCCATACAAAAAACCTTTCCAAGGCCATCTATTCGCTGATTGTACTATCTTACTCAGCGACAATGTTTTATTATATTGCCCTGTTGTTATTTTGAGATCGCTGATTTACGAGTGAGAACGTACATTTCTCTACGGCTACCCAGATAAGTAGAATTGCAGCATGCCCTTGGCAGAGGTACCTCGCTCTGCATACGCTTTTGACCAACTAGGTCAATGTTTTCCATCCCGAGTTTCAAAGTCATATGCAGCCACTTCGTACTTCGGTGTCATCACCCTTCAATGCAGACACATGGGTGTACCAAGCGAAACCGGTTGAGATTACAAGAAATTTGTGTGAATATGAATGAACACACCCAGAGAACAAATAATTTTTTTGCCCGTCGGGGGAGGGGGGGTCTGAAGAGCCTCTTTCTTCCTTCTTTTTGGCTTCTGTTGCTGACGCCGTGAACACGAATCGCTTACAATTTTGGGTACGATAATGTGAAATGCTTCGTCAACCTCACCAACAGTTGCCCCCCAAAAAGAACCCCTCCCAACAAAGCCTCTTATAACAGCAGAGTTATCGCAAAAAATTGTTGTCTTGTATTTCAATTTTATCTTTCCGCCGACTGCACGTGAAGATTCAACGATCGTGGCAGCCGTATTATCAAAGAGGTGTGCCGATATGCTGCATTTGCGAAAATAGCATTCTGCGCATCATCTGCGTACTAAGAATCTGGCTTGGGGTATTTCCCGTGGTGACGTTTAGCGAGGGAGAAATATGTATGGCAGCAACCTCCCAAAACGGAACTGAGATCTCCTGCTTCGTAAAAGAGTCATCTAATCTCTGATATATTTTCATTATGCCTTCGTACACACCCATTTAAAGACCGTCTTACTCAGAGCAGCTAACAATAATATCTTTCTGATCAATGACCCCTAACATTCTGAGCAAGAGGATTGCAAACCAGGCCCGAGATTTTCTCGAAATTGTGGGCGTAGTAGACGAATCTCCCTTTGTAAGAATGAATTTAGATCAGCCATCAGGGAACTTGCCTGCTACTCGAAGAGCAAACTCGCAGTGGAACTCCGGATGTTCTTTCGCGTAAGACTCGGCCAAGCTATTCCATTCAGACTTAAATTGCCTCCCTCTCGACTTCGGCTCCCGGAAATAACCATATACCTCGTCAGACACCTGGAGATGCTTTATTTCATCTATGCCGGATTACCTCTTCATGTTTGCAACATCCTCGGCACCAAACGCAGCCACATGAGCTTTGGCATTGCCCGCTGACTTACTACCAATTCCGATAACTGTCCGAATATTGATGAAACTCGTCTTGTTCTTGCTAGTTTTAGCAGTGATAAGTGCTCGAACGATTCCCTCCATATCGTGGTTGCCGCCTCCTACACCGATCACACTCATCCGCATGCTAAAACTTTTGCATTGGCGACTTCATTATTGCAGAGATCTACCGATCCGTCACAAGTAATCTGATTATTTCACAGGTCAGCATCTGTTCGGAGAACGGGAATTGAGAATCCCAGGCATACCATTTGACAGCACGTATCGATCGCGATTGAAGAATTTTGGATTCTCCAGTGAGTATTTCATCGCATATTTCCATAATACAACTTGATCGCTGCCATCGCCATGGCACTTCCTGAGCGACCACCTTTGAACTACTCGCATAGATCCGCAACCAAACATCTAAAGATCTTCAGAACGTGATCATTCAGCTCCGTATGCTCAAATATGAGGCCGAGTCCGTTTGATGATGTGTCTCCATTTTGGGGGGATTCCACTTCCAGTGGCAAGTTTGAGACAGGTGAGAGTGCCATATCAATTAAGGAGGTTTAGAGGAATAGTTTGACGGAGGTATGGAGGGCGCAATTCCGATCACGTCGCCACGAAACGTATATATAGAGACCACCATAATGGTAGCTTGTTCTAAGATCTGCTTGTCGCGGGGCGCAATTCGACGCGTGAGGTTTCACAAAATTGGTTCTACGTTTGGACAATGTCCACTCCGACCATTAGACGCTTGTTGCTTGATTTATAATTAGTACATTCTGGAAATATCTATATACTACTATAGCTATAGTATTAGTGTCGGTACGCTGTACCGTACGAAGACAAAGGTCGTAGTGAAAGGGACATAGTGAACGACGCTATAGCGAGCTAGCCCGATTAGGAAGGTCTGTGTAACGTAGGACTATAAGTACCCACAGACTTATAATTTTAGAGACTATAACCAATTACAATACAATTAAGTCTTATACTATAATAGAAAGTAATTACTTTTGTAATATTAATATTAATTAATGATTAATTTTATAGTTAATTATTAAGTAATTAAATTAACTATAAAAAAGGTAGAACTTT
>Ga0182030_10009320_pt1 | contig 20106 bp, 15 predicted proteins | sample 812S3MmetaG_FD_121299 | JGI IMG/M metagenome (GOLD analysis project Ga0182030, IMG submission 121299) | Permafrost microbial communities from Stordalen Mire, Sweden - 812S3M metaG (Illumina Assembly) | ecosystem: Environmental > Terrestrial > Soil > Wetlands > Permafrost | place: Sweden... | reverse complement strand
TACTCCGAAGTTGCCCATCCGGAAGAGCGCTGTGTGGGTCGAGCCGAAGTAACTCCGCTCGAGCTCCGAAAGGTGGCTCAAGACGACTGCCACAACTGCAATTCCCCTACACATTTGAATGCTCAGGACTTTTTGTTTCGTTGCCCGGCGGGGAGGAGTTAGAGTTTCGGTACTGGTCATTGGAGTTTGCTCCTTCTATGGGGTGCACCCGTTGTCTTGGGTTCTGGGGCGGTTTGTCAAAGGATGATGTAACCTGATTCAATTGAGGATCAGGACTAGCCGCTTCAAAGATTCAGTCATGTATGAAACTGTTTCGAGTGCCTTATCGCGGCTGAGGTAACGAACCCCTCGACTCAGAATAAGGGGCAACGTTCTTTTCGGGGCCTATGCTTTCGCGAACTCCACTCGCCCTGCGAATACTTGCTGGGCGCGACATTAGTTTCTTTCCACAACGCAGGTTTCGTGGCACAGTAAATCTAGAACCCATTGATGTGCTGGCGCAGAGTTGAGTCGCTTCCCGCCATGTGGTTTTGAAGTTCAAGTAAGAGTGTGCAAACGTCTCGTACGATAGTATTCGTTTCGCCCTAATCCGCTCTCAACCTGTTTCTTGAAGGCGTCGAGCACTGCTGTAGGAGACAAACCGTGACCGAGGCTTTGAGTTGCCGTCACAAGATCTGCTGCATTCACGTTTTTCAGCAATTTAGAATTTACCGGAGGTTCGATATATTCGAGGGAATGGGACTTTGCGGTTACAGAATCGACAAACTGGATAGAGCTACATCGGCAATACAGTCTCGCGTGCTTGAAGACGTTGACAGGCTAAGCGGCCGCACTCCGGAGGCAGCATGAAGAGAGTCCTCATCTATAGGGATAGCCTGCTGCCAATCTCCGAAACCTTCATCGCTGCTCAAGCACGAGCGCTGCGATCCTACGATCCGATCTTTGTTGGGTTGCAGCGGACCGATCCCTGCCTTCCGCTGGAGTTCAAGACGATCCTCTTGACCGATAAGCGTCGGATCCAATCTCGGAAGCGTAGTGAATTTCTCATCCGGCTTTGTCTGGCGCCGGCGTTCTACACGAAGTTGGGCAGGGCGAAAGCGGAACTCATGCATGCCCATTTTGCGCCGGACGGCGTGCGAGGAAGCCGAATCTCAAAGCATTTGGGGATTCCTCTCATCGTCTCGCTTCACGGGTACGACGTCACAACCCGGCAGGATTTTAAGACGAAATATGCGAAGTTATGGAAAGAAGCTTCGCTATTTGTGTGCGTTTCAGAGTTTATCCGGAGAAAGGCCATCGAAGCCGGTTTCCCGTTGGGTAAGTTGATCACCCATTACACGGGCATCGACAAGAATGAATTCGTGTCCTCTGCGGAGAAGAGAGTTCCGGGCCTGGTGCTATTTGTGGGCCGATTAGTTGAGAAGAAGGGGTGCGAGGTATTGATTCGAGCCATGGAGTATGTCTCCCGGCAGGCCCCAAATGCACACCTGCTTGTCGTAGGCGACGGGCCGTTGCGCCCAGCGCTTTCCGAATTAGGCTCTCAGATCAAAGCGCCAATTCGCTTTGCCGGGGCGCTATCCCCGGAACAAGTGCGGTACTGGATGCGAAAGGCTACTGTTTTCTGTGTCCCTAGCCTCACGGCGGCTAATGGTGACAGCGAAGGATTCGGCATGGTCTTCCTGGAAGCGCAAGCCTGCGGAACACCGGTGGTAAGCACTTTGCACGGGGGCATTCCGGAGGCTGTCAGGAACATGGAAACCGGTACGCTTACACAAGAAGGGAAGGTTGATGAGTTGGCCGACGCAATCGTCATGTACCTCACTCAGCCGAAATTGGCTGCGGAGCATGGCGCAAGAGGACAGCTCTGGGTCAAAGAGCGTTTCGACCTTTCCAAGCAAACCGACCTTCTCGAAGATATTTACGAACAGGTAATTACACAACGGAGCTAGATCTCACCCTTGGAAAGCCCAGATCCTAAAGAGCTTTGAATCTGCCTAACGGTTTAGGGAGCGGGGCTGTTCCGCTTTTGACTGCGGCCCACTGCGCATGGCCACAGGAAGCACTTCAGAATGACGATTTCCGCGCATGGGCTCAAATGGCGCTTTCTGAATCTCGTCGTAAATATCTTCAAGCGCCATTGCCTGCCGTCGAATATCGAATTTATCTCGAATCAACTCCTGGCCAACGCCCTGGCATTTAGCACGAAAATCACTGTCCTTGAGCGCTCGAATCAGCGCAGTGGCAAGAAGTTCCGGGTCTCTCTCCGGGGCAAGCAAACCCGTTCTTCCGTTGTCGATTACCTCGGGAATTCCAGCGTGCCAAGTACCTACGACAGTGGCGCCAGCCGCCATGGCCTCCAGGATGACAGTTGGCAACCCTTCGCTGTCTCCATCCTGTGCGGTGACGCTGGGAACGCAGACGATCGAGGCTTTTCGCTGATAGGACCGCACGAACTCGAGAGGCCGGCCTCCCAGGAACTCGCAGGGAACACCAAGCGCCTCGGCCTCGCTCTGTAACTGAGATCGCTGCGGACCATCCCCGATCACTACAAGATGAGCGCTGGGACAAGACTCCTTGACCTTGACCATGGATCGCAGGAGATAGGCGCACCCCTTCTTCTCGACCAGCCTGCCAACGAAGAGGATCAGGTTGGTTTCCCTTTCCCGATTCGTGTAGGCAAAAGTTTCCGTGTCGATTCCGTTGTAGAGAACGCGTAGCTTATGCGGCGGAAACCCTGCTTCGATGGCCTTGGTCCGGATAAACTCTGAGACACAGAGAAAAGTCGAAGCATTTCCCCAAAGCTCGGAATACAGCCTGCGATAGTCCTGCTTCGCGGTAACATCGTAACCATGCAATGTAACGATAAGAGGCACGTTCAAGACCTTCGCAAGCCGCAAGGCATTTTTCCCGCTGGGAGCGAAGTGTGCGTGAATAACGCTCGGCTGGGTTTCGCGCACCGCTTTGAAGAATCCGGGCGCCAGCCCGGTCCGGTAATACACGGCACGGCAGATCCTTTCGATTTGTTCACTTGCCCGAGGAACCGCGATGATCGCATCGTCGAGTATCGAGAGTGATTGTTTCGATCGAAACACTCCGACATATTGTGCTCGATATCTCTTGAGTGCGGACACCTGCGCCTGAATGAACGTCTCTGAGATCGGCAGGAGTTCGTCCTTATAAATGAGCACTGTTTTCACGATGTCATCCTTTCGCCTTTGGGGAAAAGGTTACCATGGGGCATCGACACTTCAGTTCGAGAACTACGCAAAAACATCAATTTTGCAACTTCATTTTTTCATGATGGCGAATGCATACTTGCAACAAAAGTGAGTTGACAACGCACAAACCCCCATCCGTTGCCAAACTGGCCCATGCTGCTCCATGCCACCCGTAAGCGGGAATCAAAAACAGGTTCAAGACAAAGTTGAAAAGAGCAGCGCCCAATTGTGAGGCGGTTCGATAGCGCTGATAGCCCGCGCTTGTCATGGCGCTTCCGGACATTTGATGCAAACTGCGAAACAGGGGAATTAAAGCCAGCCAGCGAAGAGCGCTCACGCTCTCCGCAAAGCCCTTGCCGACAATGAGAGGAATGACGGGCGCCACCAGGAACGTACCAAGCGAAACGGCCAGACCGATCGGAACCGTCCGCTTCCGGAGCCTGCCTGCGAGTTCCGCCGATGCGGTCACGCCAGCCGTGCGACCGCGCTCGAAGAGCCGTGGCATGGCGGCGTCGAGAATCGAAAAGATGGGCAGGGACGCTATATCGATGACCCGATACGCCACCGTGTAGATGCCGTTATCGTGATTCATATCGTAGTGACTCAACATGGTCTTGTCGAGATCGTTGTAGAAGCTGCTGGTCGACCCGGCAATGGCGTGCCCAAATCCCTCCCATCCGTGCTTAGGAAACATAATGGGTCGGAACTGGGGCCGGCCGAAGGTGGCGGTGACGCAAATTACCGCAGCGACTGCGGCGAGGATCGAGACTGCGGTCGATGCCACAGCCCACTCGAAAGCGGTTGCCTTATGGAGCACAAGCAGCATTGCCCCGGCGGCCAAGGTGCGGACCACATTGGTAAGCATGTTCAACATGGCCGTAATTCCCATACGTTCGAAGGTCTGGAAGACGCGTCCGGTCTCGGTGGAAAGCTGCTGGCAAATACAGTTGGCGATAGCCGCGAAGACCACTAGCGATGCGCTCGCCGGATTCAGGACAAATCGACCGGCGAGTGTCAGGACGGCGACCATCGCGCCTCCCAATACAAGGGTCAATAAAACGATGTTGCCCCAGTATGCCGCAAAGGCCGGACGGTTGCCCGAAACATAGCGCAGGAACATCGTTCCTGAACCGAGCGTGCTGTATTGAGCGGCCAGATTGGTAAAGGCGAAGGCGCCAACAAAGACTCCATACTCGACCGCGCCGAGCAGGCGGGCAAGGATGGCAAAGTAGGCAGCCTGCATGACTACGCTGACGCCTTGCCCGGCCATCATCCAGGTTGCATTCTTTCCCAGCCGACTAGTTCGCAGCCTTGTTAGCTCCTGCGTTAGGACGCCCATGCAAGCAGCCTCGCTTTTTCCGGTACTTGCACCCGCAGGCGCTGGATTTCTTCGGCCAGATTCACGTAGACCAGAACGAACAACACCCACTCCAGGGAATCTGGATACATGAACTTAGCGCCGCTGACGGAACCGATCAGCGACAGGAAAACGATGGCGCAATTCCATCGGATGAACTTGGATGGTTTGCGAGTCAGACAGATCCTTGCATTTCGGAAGGCGCGCAAGAGGAGAAACACCATCGCCGCCGTACCTATGGCGCCCAACTCCAGCCACATCTGCAGGAGTCCATTCTCCGCGTTGGCGACGGTGGCGTGGCCCGGCGTCAGTTGTATGTTGGCGGATTCCCCCTTCAGGCCGAGCCAGAAGGCCTGATAGCCGAAGCCAATCAGGGGACGCTTCCACAACTCCGGCCAGATAACTTCGAATATCCCGGTGCGGCCTGTCATATCGCTTGTTTTCCCGAGTGCGACGGCAATATCGCCGCCGAAATTGACCACAATTATCGTGACGGCGACGACGGTGACGACGACCGATCCCCAGACGACTACCCTCTCCATCTTGCCCGCACGAGTGTAGATGCGCTCAAACAGTATGTAACATGCCAACAGGAATAACTCAATCCACGCGGTTCGCGATTGGCTCATCCCGACGAGCACTACCATGGCAACCATGTAACTGGCCTTAAGAAACCGAGTCAGGGCGGTCCGGCTTTCAGTATAGAAGGCTGCTGTAAGAAACAGCACCATCGTGCTCCCCAGGTAGTTCTTGTGGGCAAAGAGTCCTTGCCACGCGCGGCTGCCATCGACATTGCGAATGGCAACGCCGGGGTCGAAAGCGATCAAGAAGTAGCTGCTGAGAGTAGCGGCGCCCCCCACCATGTTCATCAGATCGATGAGGCTCCGTCCCTTGAATCGGTGACCGAGATAAATGGAGAATGCGGTCAGGCAAGAGACCAAAATGCCCAGCGACAAGGTCTTTATTCTGTCTTGCGACCACAAAGTCGAGACAATGGCGAGCGCCGGCAACGCGAGGATGGCGAGGTTTCGCTTAGCAACTTGCATGGTGCCGAACAGCGAGAAACCCATGACCACGAGGATCGTACCGTACACACCGAACCGCTCGACCCGATACAAGACCGTATCGGAAGACGAGACGGCGACATTCGCAAGGTCGACACCTGCGTTATTGACATATTGTCCCCGATCGAACGAGAACACTCCCCGAACGCCAAAATACAACAGAGGAAAGAGCAACACCCAGGCGAGGACCTGCAGATAAACCGGTGCCGATACAGGACGCCTCATCGAGCAATCCTCATCACTGGAACTTCGCGCGAGCAATATGCTTCGACGACATCACGCATACGGTTCTTGAATACGGCCTTGTCGAATTTCCTCGCGTGCTTTTGTATCTCCCGGGGTACGAAAGTTTCCTCTCTGGCTTCAAATCTGTGGATTGCGTCGACCAGCGAGTCCGCATCCTGTCGATCGAAAAAGACGCCGGTATCCGGAGAGCCAAGGCGATCTCCCACGCGTACAGTTTCCAGCGAACCTCCATGCCCATAGGCAATCACCGGCCGCCCAAAGGCTTGCGCCTCTACCGGGACAATCCCAAAGTCCTCATCGGCGGCGAACAGGAGGGCGCGGCAGTGGGCGTAGCGCTTCCATAGTTCCTCGTTCGGAAGGCGCCCGAGGAACTCTACCGTGGGCCCTGCCATCGATTTCAGCATTTTCTCGTCTCTCCCAGTGCCCACGATCAACAATTTCCGGCGCATCCGGTTGCAGGCCTCAATCAAAATGTCCACGCGCTTGGTGGCCACCAGCCGGCCGGCCGCCAGGTAGTAGTCGTCGGTACGATCGGCAATATAACCTTGAGCCGTATCCACCGGAGGGTAGATTACAACCGATTCGCGACCGTAGTAATGCGCAATCCGCCTCCTCACATACTCCGAGTTGGCAACGAAGTGTGTCACCCGCTGCGCGGCAACGTAATCGGAGGTCCGCGCAGAGGCTGCTACATGAGAGAATATGCCGCGAAGAAACCAAGGAAGCCCGTTCGTAAAGCGCGGGGCGAGGTCCCAGATGAAGCGGCCCGGCGTATGGCAATAGCTGATATGAATCGTGTCGATCGGAGTCACGATGTCTTTGATCGGCGGAGAATCCGACGACAAGATCAGATCGTAACCGGTAAAGTCGAAGCTGCCTACGGCACCGGCATAGAGCGGGAAAACAGCGCGATTCAACTTCTTTGCAAACGGAATCTTGGACAAGTGAGACTGCCGCAGCCGGTGCGGAGGAAGGCTCTTAGGAATGCTGCCTTCATCCGCGAAGAGGCAGAACACATCCGCATCGGGAAATATTTCCAGCAGTGCGTCAACTACGGTTTCGCCCCCGCCGTTCAGCAAGAACCAGTAATGCAGTATGGCTACTTTCATCGAACGCCTCCTGAATTGCGAACAAGTGGATACTCGTTGTCTGATGACTCTCCAACACGGTTAACTTGCCCCCAAGTGGATACCGTATTCATGAATGAATGATTGTCCAGCGGCTAACCGAAAGTTTCCCCATCCCCTGGCAGACTGCCTATAGGTTCTGGGATCAAAGGTGAATTAGCGTTGGCCATTTTCGGTGCCTGAATCCTTAGAGCCTGTCGTTTACCCCAAGCGATGATGGGTTGTTCATAGTATCGGAATGACAGCCAGCTGAAGACCGTCACCGCGAGGAAAGTCGCGGGAGCCAACGTCCGAAGTGGGCGAAGTTATGTGCCCTTCCCCAAGCCTCTGTAAGATTGATGCCGACAAGGTGGAACAAATAAAAGCCGTAACTGATGGACCCGAGGAATACCAGCGATCTGGACCCGAAAAGCCTACTGGCCAGGCTACCGGGATGAAGCAGGAGATAAGCAACGAGGCACCCACCTAAGAGATAGACCATGGTATAGCCGACTGAATTGAAGAGTGTACTGTTGCTGTCGCGATGGAATACAGACATCGTGGACATCAGCGCGAAGGCTACCCCGACCGATCCGAAAGCCCATCCTGACCAATGTGTGACTCTTTCGGTCGCCGCTTTGTCCTCAACGAGTAGCGCTAAAAGGCTTCCTAGCGCAAGCCCGTCCAGTTGAAAGGGTGTGAGGAAAAAAATTGGCCAGATTGTTGCAAACATCGGCGAAAACGCAGCCCGCAGAATTGGCTCAGCCACCAAGACCCCAACCAGAATCTGAATCAGGCGTTTGCGCTCAAGGAACCGAATCGCAAATGGCCAGAACAAATAGAACTGTTCCTCCACGGCCAAGGACCAGAGTACGCTTAGCGTTCCCGTCCTGTTGCGTTGGAGTACCTCGGCTACGTTCGCGGAAAAGAACAACTCATACAGCCCGACCTGCCCCCAGGCAACCTTGGAGAATAGAGCCGCCGCCAGAAAAGCGATAACCAGGGGTGGCAAAATCCGCGTCGCCCGCTTGAGGTAGAACGGCGCCCAGAAGTGTTGGTCTGCTTGGCTGCGGCGCAGAATGCCCGTGATGAGGAACCCGGACAAAACAAAGAAGAGTGGAACCCCCATCCAGCCGAAGCGGCCAATGTCGTCATGAATGAGAAAGACCAGCACGACGGCCAAGGCTCGCACACCATCCAGCCGCGCGATCCTATTGTTGTCGTGAAGCTGGAGCGTCTCTGCCATAAAGCTTTGCCTCGTTCGCCGCGACGTACGATTCGCGGTTACCGTTAGTGAAAACCTTCGTTGGGTGATCGGGGGAGGCGATGCGTTCCGCCCTTGGTCACATGCCGCCAGACTCCTTTAGAGTCTGGCTAATAGTCTCAAGTCAATTCGTCTGGAAGATGAGTTTCAAATATCGTTCGCGTGCGCTTAACGCAGCGTGCTTCGTTTCAATCTGTTGGCGAGCGGAACTCCCATAATGTTCAAAGAGCGAATGGGAGGCGAGCAACTCCTCGAATTTCCGGGTGAGGTCGTCTATGTCGCCGGCCCGGAACAAAAGCGCTGCTTGACCGTCACTCGTAATTTCCTTGTGAACGGGAAGATCGCTGAGGATACACGTCAAGCCGTGGGACATCGCTTCGAGCGAAACAAGAGGCAAACCCTCGGGTCCAATGGACGGGTTGATAAAGATGTCCGCCGAGAGGTAATAGGGGGTTGGGTCCGGTTGAAACCCGGCAAAGACCACGTTCAGTCCTTTCGCCTCGCCTTCCAGCTCGTCCCGGTAGCGGCCCTCGCCCACGATAGTCAGCGACAGGCGGCCCGGCTCGCCTTTGCTGTCGATTTGCCGCATCGCGGCGAGGATCGTGGAAGCCCCTTTGTACTTCTGCAGCCGGCCGACATAGAGGAGGCGAATCACTTCGTGAGAAATCCGGTAATCGTGCGACGATTCGGGAAGGGAAGTGACCCAGTTCTGGATGACCACTAACTTGTCAGGGGAGACGATCGTCGCCATGGCATCACCAACCGCCTGAGACACGCACACAATTTTGTGTGCAAATCCCCCAAAGGCCCGGTAGAGGAATTCCGCCGAGCGGCGTTTCAGTCCGCGATACCAATCCAGCGTTTCGATTTCCAGCGTAAGATGTCGAGTAGCAAAAGCGGTGCACCCCAGCAAACGCGCAACGGGCATTGCGGCGATATCTGGAATGCCGTTGGCCCAGATCAAATTGACGCCGCGAAACAGACGAAACCAGACACACAGGAATACGCACAAAATCATGTGCACCGGCTTGCTGCTGTTCAATGCCCATGGATACGAGATGGCGCGAACGCCCTTCTCCCGGAGCAGATTGGCCACTTTTTCATTGATGCAGAAGGCGTACAGTTCTGCACGCCCTTCGAGCAAGTCCGCCAGTTGTAACAGATAGACTTGTCCGCCGCCGAAGAACATGTTGAGGTCGATCAGTAGAATTGCGGGCCGCTTCATTTGAAAGTCTCCATCCCAATTTGCAAATGTGAAATGTGCGGTCGATAGATTGCCTGTACAGGCGAAAGACCCGGCGCACCCCTTCCCTCGAAGGATGTTGAATCGGACGCCATAAGGCAGTCGCAAACGCAGAAATCAGTGAAGGATAAGCTCAACTCCAGAGGCTTGACTGGATCGGAAAGCGCCAACGCTCAGGCTTCAGCGACCTCTTGGCTTTGTCCGCTCCCGAGCCGCTGGACTCGGCGCAATAGCTCGCCAAGCCGAATCCGAGTCGATGGGGGCATGAACCAGATATACGCAAACGTTAATGCGCATTTGGGTGAAAAGCCTCCGCTCGCAATGCAATCCTTGAGCAATGAAAACTTCACGTGAAACGGCTCGTTGCAGAGGATTGCGTCGGTAAGCAGCCGTGTGGCGATGCAGTAGGCGTATGCGCTTCGCTTAAAGAGGTGACGGATGTCTTTGAGGCTCTTGTAGAAACTGCGCCAATTGGGTTTCTTGCTGATCCGCGTTTCGTCGGAAAATCCGTCCGCGTTGAAGAAGGACAGGGTTTCGGGAAGCACGTGAAATCCCGCTCCTCCACGCGTTCCCGCCTCGATCAGCCAGATAAATTCCTGGCCCCGCTTGAGTCCACGAACAAAGGGAATATCAAGCATCAATGTCCGCGGAATTAGAAGAGTAGAGGTTTGCATCAACTCCCCGCCGGCGCGCATCCCGCGCGGACGGCACATATAGTCGTCGATGGATTCGTTGCGTTCCGGCAGTCGCACCGGATAAGTCCGTGTCTCGTCGCCACATCGCTCGGTAAACTTGCACGAAACAAATGCACGTTTATTTGGAAGACTTGCAATCAGTGCCATCTGCTTCTCGATCTTTTCCGGCACCCACTCGTCATCGTCATCGAGAAAGGCGATCCATTCGCCGTTCGCCTCGCGAACGCCCGTGTTTCGAGCTTCGCCGCCGCCCACATTCTCGGCAAGTGCTACGACCTTCACACGATCGTCCTGCAGCCGATGCAACACCAGTTCGGTGGCAGCATCGGGTCCATCGATGACGACGACTACTTGAATTCGCGAATAAGTCTGACTCAGGGCGCTCGCTACCGCCCGAACTACGAGTTGCGGTCGGTTGCGCGTGGGGATGACTACGCTCACGAGTTGAATGTCGGTCATGTCGTTTCCTCAAATACACTGTTCGGAGTCGGCACTCAGTCCCAGACTCGGTAAATCGTCGCTCAAGCCAAGAGATCGTTACTTGTAGACAGCTGCCCCGGCAACCGATGCGCCAATCTGCGAACCGTTATTGAGAATATTGCGAACATAGCTGTAAGGAACGTAGATCACGTCGTTTGCCTGGAGTTGCAGATCAGCGTGCTTACCCTTCTGCATATCACTCAGAGGCAGTGGTGTGGTCCGATAGCCTTCGTCGGTCTTGTGGATCAGCTTTGCATGTGAGGGCACTGCTGTGTGCGTGGTGCCGCCTGCCCGGGCCACTAACTCAAGGACGCTGATCTTATCCTCGTTATCGTTGATAACATAACCGCCGGGACGCGCTACGTCGCCAAGGATATATGCGATGCCAGCCTTGGGTACGATTACGCTATCTCCGGGATTCACATAGACTGCCGTGTGCGCAGCGACGGCGGGGTCGTTTGAGAGGAAGTAAGAAACTTGCTCCTTTGTACCGCGACGTTCAATGAGAATCTTGCGGTCCGCCGTGTCGGAAAGCCCACCGGCCATGGCCAGAATCTCGATGATCGAGGTTGGCGTATTGATCCGGTAGAAACTCGGACTCTTGACTTCCCCGATCACGGTCACCGTTTGGGTCTCGTACTCGTCCACGGTGACGGAGACCTTGGGCTTCAGCAGAATGTGTCCTTGGAGGAGGGCCTCCTCGACGGCTTTGGCCGCCTCCGCCGGAGTATGATTCACCACAGCAATACTCCCTCCCATCAGCAGAGGGATGTTGCCGGCGTCTGTGACGCGCACATGCTGCTCGAGTTCAGGGTTGTCGAAAACCAGGACATGAAGCAGGTCTCCCGGACCGATCAATAGACTTTCTTTTGACTGTCCTGCAACCGGCAGAGCCAACATGGCACTCGCAAAGAGGACTGAGCATAACCTTTGCTTAAGCATTCGCTTGAACCCCCTTGTCGTTTTTGTATGCGCTAGGCTTGCGCCCGTAATATCCGTAGTACGAGCTGTCTCGCGGATCGAGAGCATTCATCACAATTCCCACAGAGTTCTTGTCGCCCTGCTTCAGTATGTTGTAACTTCTCTCGACCTGAGACCTGTCGGTCATGGAACTGCGCGCCAAAAGGATCGTTACGTCGCTCATGGTGTTCAGCACTACGGCGTCCGCTACCGGAAGGACTGGAACGCTGTCCAGGACGATGAAGTCGTATTCCGATTTCCATTTTTCCAGCCAGTTACGCATCGTGTCCGATGCCAATAGGTCCGAGGAATTCTGCGGAGCCTCTCCCGCAACGAGAACATGGAGGTGATCGATGCCTTGTACAGAACTGATAGGCGCCGTCGTGACTTTTCCCGAAAGCAACTCGCTTAGACCAGGAGCCGACGGAATCCACAAGCGTTCGCTCACAGTGCCCCGATGCAGATCGGCATCGACCAGTAGGGTCTTCTTGCCACTTTGCGCCGACACTGCCGCGAGATTCAACGCACATGTCGATTTTCCTTCCCCGCCAATCGAACTCGTGATCAGCACTACTTTCGGCTTGTTGGAGCCGGACAACAGCAGATTGGTCCGGATCGACCTGATTACATCAAGGTAGTGCGATTGGGTGTCGCTCGATGCCATCAGTTGTGGCGAAAGGGTCTCGCCGCCTTTCAAGGGCGTTTCCAGCGGAAGAGCCCCAAGTAACATGCTTCCGTGAATCAGCTCCAGATGGGCAATGGAGTTTACCTTAGGATCCAGGGTGTCTTTAACGAGCGCGCCGAAGCATCCCAATAGCCATCCGCAAGCCAACGACGCGCCCATGTAAAGCGGAACATTGGGTTTAGACGGCTTGGCCGGAACGCGACCGGGATCGACCACGGTGATATTCGACGAGCGGAGACCGGCCAGCACACCGGCTTCGTTCACACTCTTCAACAGATCCTCATACAAGGTGCGGCCTTGGTCGGCTTCTTGCCGAACGATCGCGTATTCAACCGCCTTGTTGTTGAGAACGTCGGCGCGCTTCTTGGCTTGCTCATACTCTTCGTGCGTCCTGGTCTCTGTCTGTTTCGCGACATTGTAGTCACTCTGGGCGCGACTCTTAAGTCGGTTCGCCTCAAGCTGAATCGAGCGTTCCAGCCCTGCGATATTGCCCTCCAATTCAGCGATTTTAGGATACGACGAACCGTATTTCGCCTTGGCCTCTCCGAGGGCTGCCTGTTGCGTGGCTTCCTGCTGGCGCAGATTCTGGATTACGCTCAGGGCATTGTTCATGCCCGCACCGCCGGCCGTAGAGTTACCGCCAAGCCCGGAGAGCATTTCACCGTCGCCGGATTGAGCCGCCTTGGCGATCGCCTCCTTCAATATCCGATTTTGCTCCGCCGCTGTCACCGCGGCTGTAGCTTGCTGTAACTTGTCGACGACTGCGGAATAGGATTGCTCGTTGCCTTGCGCGTCCGTCGTGCCCAGGCTGTAAACGCCCGATTCCCGCTGCAGATTGACCACTTTTGCTTGCAGATCCTCGCTGTTCTTGCGCAGGGTACCCAATTGCTCGCTCAGCCATTTCGAAGTTTCATTCGTGGCGTTGTACCGTGTCTGAAAGCTGTAGTCCACTAAGGCTTTGGTTAGCGTGTTGACCACCGCAGCCGAAATATCGCGGTCGGAACTCGTGTAATCAATTTCAATCAGCCGGGTCCCAGCCACCGGTTTCACCTTGAGATTCTTTGAGAAGATCTTCACGGCACGACTCCGCCGGTTCGGCGAATCGTCAATCGTCGCTTGGGCTGGATCGGACTTTCCGCCAGGGCTAATGAGGCCCATTGCCCAACCGATCGGACTCCAGTGCGGACGGAAATCGTAAGTGTCCTCCAGGTGCAACGTCTTGATGGTCTGGAGGGCTAGGCTGTCAGACTGCAAGATATTCGCCTGTGTCTGCAACTCGAGATTGGCCGACACCGAATCGGAGGTATCGGTTCCAGGATTATTCAGGAGTGTGCCGTACCCGGCGGAGTCGGAACTCTCCTTTTGGATCTGGATCATTCCCGTCGACTGATATCGTCGTGTGCAAACGATGCAATAGATAGCTGCGAGTACGACCAGTACTAGCGTCGTGCGGTAGACTATCGCTCGTCTTCGGCGGTAGATACCAACGATATCCACTAGGGTCAATTCTCGTGCGAGTTCGGTAGCCATCGATTCAATCTCCATATTCCACAATTCATTGAGGGTTGGCTAGGTTCGATCGAGTCCAACCCAAGACCGAAGCCGTGCTTGAGTTTGCAGGATCGAAACATCTTACTGGTGATGAACAAGGCAACAAATGTTTTAGCCTTTACCGCGCTTCTTCAGTGCGCCATCTGCAAAATCCACAACCAATCCTATTTTCGAAGTCAGTTCAACGGCATTCTCCGGTCGACCAGCCGACTTGGTGCTTTGGAGGGCTGACTCGCCCGGAGCAGCCGAAATACGATTCCAGGCATTCACACTGCCAGCGCGGCGACCGGCGTTTGATTGACGTGTTGATGGTCAACCGGTTCGATATTCTCAATGTCGATCTCGACGGCAGCGTGCTGATTGATCAGGCTCACTGTCAGTACCAGCCGCGGACTATTGTCGATGCGCACCAGAGTGCCTTCGACGCCCTTCAATGCCCCGCTCTTGATGCGCACCCTGGCGCCCCCTACAAGTTTTCGATATGGTTGCACTCTCCTCCCAGAGAGCGACTCCTTCAACAACTCGATCTCACGATCGGGAATCGGAAGGTAATCCTGCTTGGTGCCGATGATACGAATAACTCCGGGAGTACTCAGAACCTTTGAGCGTTCATGCGCTCCAATTCGCGCAAACAAATATGCCGGAAACAAGGGGAGGGTGAGGTTGACCCGCTGGCGGTTCTTCCACACACTTTCCTTCTCGTAGGAAGGAACGAAGTTTTCGACTGCACGCAGTTCAAGGTTCCTTGCCACGGCCTTCTCATTCTGAGGAAACGTGAACACTGCATACCACCGGGACTGGAGTGTGCTTTCGAGCATGTTGGACGGTGCAACTGATTGAAACTGCATAGCAATCGCTCCTCTATGGTCGCGTCTGAAAATCGTCCGCTCCAGCACTACGGACAATTTCGCCGCCATGGTTGGTAGCCATCCTTGCATTCAGTGTTTCGGCAGACAAGCCTTCGGCCAGCCGACTTAGCAGCCACATTCCTTTCGGGTCATCGTCAGCCGATTTGCCTCGCTCCCCAAGGATTCGCCGAGGCTCGTTTGACGAACTATTGGGGGTAAGAAAAGCCACTACGAAACCTTGGGCCTAAGTACGCAGATTTCGCCTCCAACGCGACAACCAGATTCCTGGCTTGCTCCCTACACTCTTAACGGCATCGTTCACCGGATCGAATGTATAGATTCGAAATCCTGCTTAGGCTCTAAACTGACATTACCGGGACCTTCCGTTTTTTTCAAGAGATATCTAGGTAATCCGTTACAAAAGATAGCCTGGCTCCGGCTTGCGAAAGATATTCATCAGAATGTGCAACTGAAGTAATCGAGAAAACACTTGTCGCGGTAACGCGATAGGGTTACTAAAGTGGTAACAGAGATGTAGGCTAGTCGCCATCGGCCATTCTCTTAATTCGACAGCGGCTTTGCTGTGAGGTTCATCGGAAGGAGAAATGTGCTTGACAAGCCGTGGAGCTTATGGTTCGATTACGAAACAGACGAAAACTACCTTTGGATTTAATTTGGTGAGCTGTGGATATGGGCTCCCCTCCGTTCTCGCGGACAGTGCTCCGCTCGAAATCAAACTTTTAACCCTAATGTAACAGCGGGCAAAACCCATCTGGAGCGCACTCTTATGGCCACAGTGTCCAATGGAAGTAGGACGGCTGAGGTATTGTCTTTCATTCGATGCCCACTCACCCTGGCAAAGGGTGTCGAAGAGCTACGTGCGGAATTCGGCTCCGCTTACCCCTACCCGCACCTAGTTCTCGACAATCTCTTCCCTGAGGATCTATTGTCGGCGATGCTTGACGAACTTCCTCCGCCCACGAGTGAGAAGTGGGTCCATGAGCGTCGCGACAGGCTGGTGAAATCCAACTTGCGTTCCGCCGTGGACTTGGGCGATCGGGCCTACGAATTCGCATCTGCGGTTCATTCCGCCGGATTCCTGTATTTCCTCTCAGAGATAACAGGGGTCAAGTCGCTGGTGCCCGACCCGTACCTTTCGGGCGCTGGATTCCATGTTGTTCCCGCCGGGGGCTTGTTCGATCTGCATGCAGATCGCAACACCGATTTCCATACCGGTCTGGAGCGCCGGCTGGTAATGCTGCTGTACCTGAACAAGGGTTGGAAGACGGAATACGGCGGACAGTTAGAGCTTTGGAATCAGGAAGCGACTAAGTGCGAGAAGGTGGTTGATCCTATCTTCAATCGTGCTGTAATTTTTGAGATAGGCGATAAGAATTTCCATGCCGTCAGGCCGGTAGATCCAAAGTTCGGACTTAGTCGCAAGACCTTTGTAACCTACTTTCACACTGTAGGCAAAGACGTGGTGCCGCACAGTTCGATCTTCGCGCCTTCCATATATCAGAATAAACCGTCCCTTGTCAAGCGAATAGCCCGCGAGGTATTACCGCCTTTCCTCATGAACATCTTGCGAAAGGGTGTAAGCGGAGGTTATTGAAGGAGTTGTCTACTGTTACTGGCAGTCGGCGCCAATGGTGCGCCGTAGCTCCATTGGCGGTTCTTTGTCGGGAAACTCAGCGCTCACAGCATCTGTAGTATTCCCCGAATTGCTACCGTGAAATCTCGGTGCCGGGAACCTCAGTGAATGGTTCGACGAAGTCTACGATGGGCGCATCCATGCGTCCCGCGTACTGCGGTAACAGGAACATCAAGAGGCAAGGAACAAGGGCGGGCAGCGCCAGCAGTTGAATCGTTCCGGGGCGATAGGAACCAAGCGAATCGAAGATGCGACCGATAACCAGTGGCCCTGTAGCGCCTCCTACTGCGTAGGCCGTCCATGTGAGCGCGTAAAGGGTCGAGAGGCGCTTCAGGCCAAAGTAGCGGCTAAGCAGATAAGGAGTAATGTCGCCTTCACTGCCCATGCTGAAGCCGATCAATGAGGCTGCGAACAGGCCAGCGGTCAGGGTGTGCGCAACCGACAGAAGCGTAATTCCGGTGACAGTCATCAGGAGCATGATCTGCGAGACGCGAGGCCCGAAGAAGCGGTCGAGGAAGACACCGGTGAGAACGCGTCCGATCAATCCAGTAGCGCCGACAATAGCAATTGAATACGAGGCACCCTCGGTTGAAACGCCGCGATCGGTCAGAAGGGCGGAGAGATGCGCAATGGCCCCGTTCACGCTGATAGCGTAGAGGCACACCGTTGCTGCTATCACCCAGAATACGCGACTGCTTAAAGCTTCGCGAACCGAGCTTCCGACCGCGACCGAGACATGTGCGCGTTGCCGAGCGACTGGTTGTTCGCGAACAAACCGAGCTGTCAGCGGGAAGCCCAGAACAAGCGCAAGAGCACCGAGAAGCACATAGGCATTGCGCCATCCGTATTGAGTAATTGCCGCCTGCGCAATCAACGGCAGGAACATGGCTCCGCAGCCGCCGCCAGCAAGCATGATAGAAAGCGCGAGGCCGCGACGGCGATCGAACCAAGTCGAGATAGCGCGTGAGTAGCCGAGATATGCAGTGCCATTGCCAACGAGTCCGATGAGGAAGAATGCGAGATAGAAGTGGATCAGATGCGGAGTCAGCAGAGCGAGCGATGCATAAGCTAAAGAGAAAATGAGGATGCAGGGAAGTATGATCCGGCGCGGTCCAAAGCGGTCCAACAGAAAGCCCAGTCCAGGCGAAGCCGCAGCGACAGTGAGTGCTGCGATACTGAATCCAGCGGAGATCGCCTCGCGATGCCATCCAAAGGCCGCGGCGAGCGGCTTGAGAAAGAGCCCAAAGGTGTAAGGCACCACGGCGGCAAAGCTTACCATGACGCCAAAGAATCCAGCCAGCACAATCTTCCAGCCGGGATAGGAGGGGAGCGACTCAGCGTCTGAACTGGCTGTGGAGTTACTGCGCATATTCGTTTGCCTGCTTGCTCTCTGACGTTGTTGCCGCCTCAGCGCTGCTTTCATCTGGAGCCGTAGGTCCTAGCCGTCGCGCCATGGTGGTTAATAGCTTTGGACGCGCATCGGGTCGGGTCCAGGGGCACTCGGCGATACAGATTCCGCAGGATGCCGATTCAGCAAAGAAAGGAATACATTTATCGAAGTCGACATACCAGCGCTCCACGCCTCGCACCAACTGCTTCTGATTCGAGATCGCTGCCGGTGGGCATGCCCTGGTGCATACCTGGCAGGTCGCGCAGAATTCATCCGCACCAAAGCGGTCTGGCTTCGTGGCTACAAGCGGCATATCGGTGGTGACGCCTGCCAGCCTCAGCCCTGCTCCATACTGCCGGTTGATGAGCGAGCCATGTTTGCCCAACTCCCCCAGGCCCGACGCAATGGCTGGCGGAATCAGCAGCAATGCGCTTGCGGAGGGCCCAGGATAGGCGTGGGCGTTGTAGCCCTGCGAACGAATCCAGTTGGCAAGCGCATAGGAAACCCTTGTGCCGCGCGCATACTGCGTGCCGATCTCGGTGACGCCAACTCCGTTGGTCTCGTCCGATGGAACCTCCTTCAATCGCTCATAGTCGGGGGCGAGTGCGAGTACGATCACCCAGGGTTCATCGACCGTATAACCCTCGAAGACATAGAGCGGATCCATCGCCGCAATCCCCACGCCGCCAGCCTCATGGGCAAGGGCGAAGGCCTTAGCTTCCGCGGCAAACTCCTCTGGAGAGGCGTGGCGCGGTACCGCCGCTACTGGATCAAGTTCCGGATGCGTGTACGCCGCTACAAAGACCTCCGCCGAGCCGGGGCACTTGCGAGAGCTGGTGCGCGCCACATTCTGCAGTTCCCCGTAAGGATGCTGATCGGGTGGATGCCAGAAGAAAGGGGAAGGCTTGCGAGGCTTGGTTTCGCCTAGCCCGTTGATCGGATTTCCGGAGACTTTCAGCATCGCCAAAGTCTCCGGTCTGGGCTTGTAACTGTTGCGCTTCGGACGTCTCGGATTTACCGGCTTCTCAGCTTCCTTCACCGCTGTCTGGCCATTCGTCATAGCTTGTCTCCTAGAACTTGAGCTTCAGGGAAAGCTGAAACTGCCGCGCCGCGCCGGCAAATGTCGGAGTTCCAAAGTTAGGGTTCGCGGGGCTCGTGACGCCGTCTCCAAAGCTCTTTGGAATAGCCCCTTCAAATTCGCCCGCACCATAAACCTGGTCCACATCCTGAACATTGACGCGATTCAGCAGATTCAATACTTCCGCGCTTACGTTGACCTTGAATCGTTCGGTTGTATGGAAGAGCCGTTGCAGTCGAACGTCCGTATCGTAATACGAGGCTCCCGCATAGGTGTTCCTGCCGATATTGCCGACACGATCGTTGAAAGGGAAGCCGTCGCCGTTGATGTCAGAGCCTGCAAGGATGCTGTAGTACTGCGGCCCCTGCGACGTGTTGATCATGGAAAACTCGAAGTTCCTCAGTGGCGCAATCCAGGTTGCCGGTGAATCGGCGATGGCCGTCAACACCAGTCGATTTCGCACATCGTTATCGCTCACAGCGCGATCCAACTGCGGCTGAAGATAGTCCTGCGGCTCATCCTGTAACTGGTTCTCTGTTGCCACGTCGATGGATTTGCCATAGGTGTAGTTGGCTAACAGACTGTAGTTATGTGCGAACTCCTTGCGCAGTCCTACTGTCCCTGCGTTATAGATCGACCAGCCTGAGGGAGTTGCGAAAAGCACAAATCCAAAGTTGGAATCAGCCGCTGCGAACTTCTGGCGGCCATCGGAGAGCAGGCCGTCTGGGACCCCGTTAATGGTGTTCGAACTCAACAGGCGCATGGCATGGAGGTAGTGATAGCCCACCGTCAGATACCACTGGCCTCCAAGGTTATTCTCGAATTCAAGATTGGCCTGTTCTGAGTAGGCCGAAGGGAACTTGCGCGGCGTGAACCCCAGCGGAAACTGCTTCAGGATGCCGGGGCTTGGATAAACGCCACTATGGGTAAACTTTGAGAAGGCCGCCCCGGCAAGCACCGGGCCCGCAGTTCCCACCATGCCCGCCGGGCCAAAACCGACCAGGTCATCGGTGGGATTGGCGAACTGCGAGAGCAGTGGCTGATTCATATTGGTGAAGGGAGCGGCGCCATGCCATCCGTTCACAAGACTGCTGTATTCAAACGATCCCGTATACAAACCGAAGCTGGAACGTACCACAGACTTGCCATCTCGAAAGGAGTAAGCCAGCCCGACGCGAGGCTGAACGTTGCCAAAATTGGTGGGGTTCATCTTACCCAGGATGCGCAGATCCGTCGCCGACGGAAGGAAGTCCAGATCGTAGCGGAC
>Ga0182030_10009319_pt1 | contig 20111 bp, 13 predicted proteins | sample 812S3MmetaG_FD_121299 | JGI IMG/M metagenome (GOLD analysis project Ga0182030, IMG submission 121299) | Permafrost microbial communities from Stordalen Mire, Sweden - 812S3M metaG (Illumina Assembly) | ecosystem: Environmental > Terrestrial > Soil > Wetlands > Permafrost | place: Sweden... | reverse complement strand
GTCAGGTGGTGGCGGGTCTGGGCCAGCGCGGCGCAGTCGCGAACAATCTCTCCAAGATCAAGCTGCTGAAATGCCTTCGTGCTTTTCTGTCCCAGGTGACCGGCTCGCAATACCTGCTCCACGGTATTGATCAGACGGTCGGTATCCTCCAGCATGATGCCGTAGAAACCCTTGCGTTGCGCTTCATTCAGGTCGCGCGATTGCAGCGTTTCCAGGTAAAGACGGATGGAGGCGATCGGCGTCTTCAATTCATGAGTGACAGCATTGATAAAGCTGTCATGCTGTTCGCTGCGGCGCATCTCGCGCACCAGAAATATCGTGTTCAGGGTGACCCCGGTGATGATGAATCCGAAGAAGATAATGCCAAGAGCGATCATCCCCAACTGACGCCAGTGGATCACCCACGTGATGTTGAGCGCCAGCGCGAGGGCGACTGAACATGCTCCGAGGACGATGAAGAACGCAATGGCCTTGTTGCGGGATGTGATCGCCATAAGACAGCTAGATAGTAGTGAGGTGGCCGAGGTTAGTCAAAGAGGATTGGGAAATACGCGCGAGGTACTGGGTCCCAGGACCGTTGTATCAGAACAAGGACGAGCGGCTTTTGCAAAGGCAAGCCCTGACATCGATGTCAGGGCTTGGCAGATCGCCTCAGGGCACCGATGATGAGCGACTAGTCGCCAGAGACGGCATGTTCGATCTCCGCACGAGCGGCATCGGCTTGCGTGGCCAGAGGGCGGAGAGCGGAGGCAGCTTTGGGGCGAAGTTCCTTCACGCGGCTGTCGGCTCGTGGGAGTTTTATGTTATGCGCCAGACCGGCGGCGCGCAGGGCAGAGATCACATACCAGTTGGGATCGATTTCCCACCAGCGCAGGCCATGACGCGCAGAGTTGGGATGCGCGTGGTGATTGTTGTGCCAGCCTTCGCCGAAGGTGAGCAGTGCGATGAGGAAATTGTTGGTGGAGTCGTCTCCGGTAGCCCAACGTTGTGAGCCCCAGAGGTGGGTGGCGGAGTTCACCAGCCAGGTGGCATGCAAGCCAACCACGGTGCGGAAGAACACGCCCCAGAGCACCATGTTCCAACCTCCGAAGTAGTAGACCACCACACCGACGGCGACTTGCGTGATCCAATGGTATCTGCTGAGCCAGAGATAGAAGCTGTTGCGGCGCAGATCGGGAACATAAGGCGCAAGTTGCTCAGTTCCTCCGTGAAGCGTCTGGCCGGTCAGAATCCAGCCCATATGCGACCACCATTTACCGTCGCGCGGAGAGTGCGGATCACCCTCACGATCGGTAAGCTGGTGATGAAGACGGTGGATGCCGACCCAGAAGATCGGGCCGCCCTCGAGGGCAAGCGTGCCGCAGATGGCAAAAAAATATTCCATCCACCTGGGGCAGCGGAAGCCACGATGCGTGAGCAGACGATGATAGCCAATTCCAATGCCGAGCGATCCGGAGATCCACCACAGGCCGGCGGCAAGGGCAACTCCCTTCCATGAAAAGTGGAAAAGAGCATCGACGGCCAGTATGTGATAAATGACCATGATGATGGCGGTAAACCAATTGATTCTGTTGTTGCCTGCGGCTGCTTCCACTCGAACCGTCCTCCCGTGGCCTTCCATGCGCGCCGCAGATGCAGCCGAGAAGAAGAGAAGGCCACGCCACTGTTGTTCTTACCATAGCAATCGCAGGGCTCGGGCATTGTAAGATTTCTGTAAGTCCGCGGGGGGTTCAGTAGCGGTCGAATCGCTAAAATCCTGCGGCTTGCACTGGGCAGATTTGCAAAGAAGTGTTACTTTCCGCAGACGCCTTCAACCCGCTGGAAGCCACAGCGTCTATGCTTGCGGGTAAGTCTTTTTTGGAGGAAGCAGAATGCAATTGAAAAGTTTGGCGTCAGTCGCGGTACTGGCGGCTGGTCTTTGTGTCGCGGTAATGGCACAGCAGGCTCCGCCGGGTGCTGCTGATGGTGTACGCGGGGGACGAGGCCCGGGCGCAAACTTTCACGGCGTTGGCGGCCAGATCACTGCAATCGAGGGCACGACGATTACTTTGCAGACCTTCGGCGGTGAAACCGCAAAGGTTCACGTCACTTCTTTCACGCCCTTGACCAGAGACCGTATCGAGGCAAAGTTCAGCGATTTCAAGGTAGGCGACCGCGTGTTTGCCTCCGGTGAGCAGGGCAAGGATGGAGCGTGGACCGCGCAGTTCCTGGCACAGCGCGGAAGTGCAGGTCCGCGCGGCGAAGGTGGAGCGCAGCAAAGACCGGAAGATAATGGCAAGACTTACATCTCTGGTGAAATTACCAGAATCGAAGGAACAAAGCTGACCATCAGGAAGCCCGACAACACCGAGCAGGTGATTGAAGTGGATGACGAGACAGCATTCCGCAATGGCCGCGAAAGCGTGACGTTTGCGGATGTGAAGGTCGGGGATTTTGTGCGCGGGCAGGGAGCATTGAAGAACGGCGTATTTGTGCCGAATGAGTTGAATGCCGGCAGACCTCGAGGGGCGCGGCAGGGAGCGGTTCCGCCGGGCGGCGTACCACAAAACCAAAGCCAGCCTGCACCGGCTTCCAGCGACCAGAAGCAATAGGGCGGGAAACTTGATAAGGCTTTGCGGGACCGCAGCGGAAGTGCTTTTGGGGCTGACTTTGATGGCGGGCGCGGCAGGAGCACAACAGCCCGCGCCCGGGCAGAGCGCTGCGCCGCAAACCGGTGCCGTCACCGCGAGTGTGCAGCCTGCCGGATTTTCAGTTCACGGAGTGGTTCGCTCCGGAAGCACGAAGCTGCCCGGTGTGAGCATTTCCGCAACCCACTCGCTGACCGGTCGAAGGGTGATTACATCGACCGATGTCGATGGATATTTCCATCTCGATCTGCCTTCCAAGGGACGTTGGGTGCTGCGGGCGGAGTTTTCCGCCTTCGCGGCTCAAACAGCGGAAGCGATGCTGCTTCCCGCGCAGCCTGATGCAGTGCATGACTTCGAACTGGTCCTGCTCTCGCGCGTGCCGAAGACCACGAACGACGAGCCAACCGAGAACGGCGGTGGGCAACAGCGTGCATCGGCTTCGGCGGCAGGTGGGCGCGGCGCTCAGCGCTTATCGCTCAGTGCGGATGACGCCGCTCTGGCGCAGTCTGCAATCTCCGGCGAGAGTGACTTGTCATTGGCGAATGTGAGCGGGCTGGCGGCGAGCGAGGATGCGACAAACCAGTCGGTCTCCGTCAGCGGCCGCATGGGCAATGCGCAGGATTTTGGCCTGCAGAACATGGATGACCTGCGTGACCGCGTTGAAGAGTTGCGCGCGCGCACCGCGTTGGGCGCTGGCGGTTTCGATCTCGGAGGTGGTTCAGTCGGCGGGGGCTTCGGCATGGGCGGTCCGGGCGCAGGCGGAGGCGGTGGACGGATGCGCATGGGGTCGCTGAACCGGCCGCACGGGCAGATTTACTACACCGCGAGCAACGCGGCGTTGGACGCGGCACCGTATTCACTGAGCGGACCGGCGGAGAAGCCGGCGTATGGCTCCAACAAAATTGGCGCAATGCTCGGCGGTCCGCTGAAGATTCCGCACGTATACGATGACGGTGGCAAGACGTTTGTTTTCTTGAACTATTCCGGGATACGCAGTTCGGCGCCTTATGATGTGTTTTCGCATGTGCCGACGGTGCCTGAGCGTAGTGGCGACCTCAGCGATGTGAATGGCGGCGCCCTGCAGTTATTCAATCCCCAGAATGGTGCGCCGCTTGGAAACTGCGTTGGGACAATCGTGGCCAGTCAATGCGTGGGCAGCATCAGCCCGCAGGCGGCCGCGCTGTTGAAATACATTCCAACCCCGAATATCAGCAACGGCCCGCAGCAGAACTACCACTTCAGTTCGGCGGCTGAATCCGACCAGGACATCTTTGCCCTGCGGCTGACCCACAACTTCGGCGCGCCTATAGGGCAGCGTGGAGCACCCGGAGCAGGCGGCGGACGGGGGGCGCGAGAGCGCAACAACCTGAGCTTCGGCCTCAACTACCAGCGCAATGAGTCGGGCAATCTGGAGCCATTCCCCACCGTTGGCGGCAACACTCACACCAACGGCTTCAACGCCAACGTGGGCTGGGCGGTAAGCAAAGGCAAGCTGAGCAACCAGCTCCGCTTCACCTGGAACCGCAGCCGCTCGAACACCGGCAACTACTATGCGGGAGTGACGAACGTGGCGGGAGGCGCTGGAATCGGCGGAGTCTCCGACGGTCCGAATGACCAGCTGAACTGGGGCGTCCCAAACCTCGCGTTTTCCGACTACACAAGCCTGAATGACATAGCTCCGTCGCAGCGCGATTCGCAGACCTTCACGGTGAGCGAGAGTTTTGGCTGGGTGAAGGGAAAACATCACCTTCACTTCGGCGGAGACTATCGCTGGATCGATAACAAGTCGTATGCGAGTTCGAACCCTCGCGGCACGTTTACGTTCACGGGCTCCTCCACGGCGGCATACCAAACAACACTTGTGAATGGACTGCCGGTTACTTCAGCAATTGCCGGCACCGGCTATGACTTTGCCGACTTTCTGCTGGGCTACGCGCAATCGACATCGCTGGCATATTCAGCGGTGCATGACCAATATCTGGGGAACAGCTTCGACCTCTTCGTGCAAGACGACTGGAGAGTCCGGGGCAATCTGACGGTGAACGCCGGGCTGCGCTATGAGTTCGTTTCGCCCATGCGCGAAGCGAACAACCAGTTGGAAAATCTCGACGCTGGCTTCAGTGGAAGCCAATTCATTGGCGCGGCTCCCTTGCAGCCGGACGGAACGGGCCCCTACCATGGCCACTACGGCAGCGCGTTGCTGAATCCGCACCACGACAACTTTGCGCCGCGCATTGGCATTGCCTGGAAGCCGTTCGGAAACAAGACCGTGGTGCGCGCCGGCTACGGCATCAACTACAACCTGGGGCAGTACACATCGATTGTGCAGAGACTGGCGGCTCAGCCTCCCTTTGCGGTAACCGAGACGAATGATGCTTCGGCGAGCGCACCAAGCACTCTGACTCTCGCAAATGGATTTCCTGCTTCAGCTGCCAACGTAACTACGAACAACTACGGCATCGATCCGAACTACCGCGTAGCCTACGTGCAGATGTGGAATCTGAATGTGCAGCATGAACTGACTCCCACGCTGCTGCTCAATGTGGGTTACATCGGCAGCAAAGGAAGCGCGCTGGATATGCTGCGCGCTCCCAACCGCGGGCCGGACGGAACGATTATCCCCAGCGTGGAGGCGTTCAACTGGGAGACCTCGCAGGGCTCGTCGATCCTGCATGCTGGCTCGGTGCGGCTTCGCAAGCGGATGGCCAAGGGATTCGCGGCAGGCGGGACTTACACGTACTCGAAGTCGATTGACAACGCGTCATCGATCGGCAACGGCGCGCAGGTGGTAGCACAGAACGATCAGAATCTGCGGGCCGAGCGTGGGCTTTCAAGCTTCGATCAGCGGCACAAACTGACAGGCGATTGGACGCTCGAACTGCCCTGGGGGGAAGGACGCAAGTGGCTTACCAAGCCGGGCATTGCACAGAAGGCACTCGGCGACTGGATGCTGCAGAGCATCTTCACGGTGGCTTCCGGTACGCCATTCACGGCGCGCGTGCTGGGCAACTCTGAGGATGTGGCGGGCGGAGTCAACGGCACCTTACGCGCCAACTCTACCGGCGAGCCAATCCAGATCGGCAATCGCAGCGCCGCCAGATGGTTCAACACCTCCGCATTCTGCACAGGCGCAACGGGAGCGGTATCCTGTCTCCCGTTTAGCCTGCCCATTACGGGATACGGAAGTGCGGGCAGAAACACGATCATCGGACCGGGAAGCTGGGCCTTCAATCTTGTGCTTTCAAAGAACATTCCGCTGAGGAATTTGATGGGACTTGAGATACGCGCCGAAGCCGACAACGTGTTGAACCATCCGAACTATTCGGGAATCGATACGACCTTGAACTCTCTGACTTACGGAGAGGTGACCAGCGTGGCGTCAATGCGCAAGATGATTTTGTCCGTGCATTACAGGTTCTAGGGTAGAGATGGGATGCTGACAATGATGGAGCGCAGAAACAAATTTGTTCGCAGCCTGCTTGCTGTGCTGGTTTGCTACTCGATGATGGTTTCGCAGGCGGCGCTGGCGCAGCAATCACGCGCCGGTGAAAGCGGCTTCACCTTCAAGGTGACGAGCGAACTTGTGCTGGTCAGCGTGACCGTCCGCGACAAGAAAGGCGCTCTCGTGCGCGGGCTCAAGCAGAGCGACTTTACTGTTCTGGAAGACGGCAAAGTGCAGCGCCTCCAAAGCTTCGACATCGAGGACGTGGATCAGTATATTCCTTCTCCTCCGCAGGGAGGTCCCGCACAGGCTGAAGCCGCGGCAGCGAAGACTGATTTGTTCACCAGCAGAAAAGCTCCAACCCACGAAGCGATGAAGAACCACAGATTGATCGTCCTCTTTCTCGATCTGAGTTCTCTGGAAAGCGACGACAGCGACCGGGCCGTGGAGAGCGCGAAGAACTATCTGACGAAGCAGATGTCGCCCGCCGACCTGGTGAGCATCGTCAGCTTCGACACATCGCTCAAGGTTGTGCAGGATTTCAGCAGCGACAGAAAGCTGCTGATGAAGGCGCTAGAGCGCATTGCGGGAAACGAGGGCACTGGACAGGAGGCAGGGACAACCGGAACCAGTGAGGGCACGCCCGATGATGCCGGTTCGTTCGTGGCCGATGACACCGACTACAACATCTTCAATACGGACTTGCGATTGCAGGCACTGTCCACGATTGCGAAGAACCTCTCAGGCATCGATCAGAAGAAATCGATCCTGTACTTCAGCAGCGGCATGACCAAGACCGGCGTGGAGAATCAGGCGCAGTTGCGCGCGGCAGTGAACGCCGCGGTGCGCTCGAATGTCTCCATCTACGCCGTGGACTCGCGCGGCCTTCAGGCGCTGCCGCCGGGCGGGATTGCGACTTCAGCGAGCTTGCGCGGAGTCTCTTCCTACAGCGGCGCCGCGGTGCAGAACGATCTGGACTCCAACTTCGCCAGCCAGGAGACACTGGTGACCATCGCCAATGACACCGGCGGCAAAGCGTTCCTGGATTCCAACGACTTCAGCAAGGCATACACGAAGGTTCAGGCGGACAGCGAATCGTATTACGTGCTCGGCTACCGCAGTTCGAACCTGAGCCAGGATGGACGCTTCCGCCGCATTCAGGTGAAGCTGAACCGGAGTGACGTGAAGCTGGAGTATCGCATGGGATACTACGGGCCCAGGAATTTCCAACACTTTACGAAGAATGACCGCGAGGAACAACTGCGCGACGAGTTGATGTCCGACCTGCCGAATACCGATCTTCCAGTTTACCTGGCGACCGGCTATTTCCGTACCCAGGACGGCAAGTTCTACGTGCCGGTGTCGATCATCGTGCCGGGTTCGGCCATGGTGGTGCAGCGCGATAAAGATAAAGCTTCGCTCGACGTTTTGGGCGTGGTGCGCGACACGGCGACAAAGTTCCCGGTCGGCAACATTCGTGACAGCATCAAGCTCACACTGGAGCAGACGCAAAGCGTGACAGCCACCGTCAGCGCGCCCATCGCCGGCGCAACCGGAACGCCGCAGGCTTCCGGCGCAGATGCAGAACGCGCGGGTGCGCTCCCGTCCAGGCGTAAGAATGTGCAGTACAACACGGGCTTCCTGTTGCCGCCGGGGCGTTACCACTTGAAGTTCGTAGTGCGCGAAAACCAGAACGGACGGGTGGGGACATTCGAAAGCGATGTAGTGATTCCAGATTTGCGAAAAGAAAAAATGAAGATGAGTTCCGTGATGCTCTCAAGTCAAAAGGTTCCGGCCGGAAAGAAGTCGCAGGCCAATCCCCTGGTGAGCAATGGAGAGGAAATTATTCCTAACATCGCGCACGTTTTTACGCCGGAGCAATCGATGACGCTCTACTACGAAGTCTACGATCCTGCGAAGTGGGCGGAAAAGAGGGATTCAATCCATCTGCTGACCAATGTTGACTTTTTCCGAGGCAAAGTGAAGGTCTATGAGACACCGATGGTGGAGGCGCAACATCTGAACGCCGCCGACCGCAAAGCGGCGGCGTTTCAGTTCGAAGTGCCGATGAAGGCACTGAATCCAGGCTGGTACACCTGCCAGGTGAATGTGATCGACGACGCGGGCGCGGCATTCGCGTTTCCGAGAACGCAGATACTGGTGAAGCAGTAGCCAGAGTTCTGGCCTTCAGCTCACCTTTGACGCTTGCGGTAATCGCCGCGGACGCTTAAGCTTTCATGCACTCACCGTTTATGAGGGCACCGATGGCACAACCGCGATGGAGCATTATTTTTGTTTCAGCTCTGCTGCTCTGTACAGCAAGTGGGCTGGCGCAGCAGAATAGTATTGTGACGAAGTTTAACTATCCTGTTGCTCCCACCAGCAATCAAGTGGACGACTACCATGGCACCAAGGTAGCCGATCCCTACCGTCCGCTCGAGGATCCCGATTCAGCTCCAACACGCGCCTGGATAGAAGCTGAAAACAAACTCACCTTTAGCTACCTGGAAAAGATTCCGGCAAGAGAGAAGATTCGCGCGCGCCTGAAAGAGCTGCTGAATTACGAGCGCTTTTCCGTTCCGGAGAAGCGGGGCAAACGCTATTTCTACTCGCACAACAGCGGTTTGCAGAATCAGAGCGTGTGGTATTGGCTTCCTGCGCTGGATGCGGAACCGAGGGTACTATTGGATCCAAACACGCTCTCTGCCGATGGCACGGTCGCGGTAGTCGGCGCCGAGATCAGCGATGATGGCGAGTTGCTGGCCTATAGTTTATCTTCCTCCGGCTCCGACTGGGTGGAATGGCACGTGCGCCAGGTAGCCACTGGCAAAGACCTGCCCGATATCCTCAAATGGTCGAAGTTTTCCGGAGCTTCATTTAGCAAGGACAGTAAAGGATTTTTCTACAGCCGCTACGACGAACCGAAAGAGCAGTCCATGCTGCGCGACACCAATTACTACCAGAAGCTCTACTATCACAAACTGGGAACGCCTCAGTCAGAGGACGCCCTTATCTACAAACGTGACGACAAGAAAGAGTGGGGCTTTGGTGGTTCGGTTACAAATGACGGTAAGTATCTGATTATCTACATCGGCGAAGGCACGGACCCGCAAAATCGAATTTACTACAAGGACCTGACCACGCCCGGCAGCGCAGTGGTTGCGCTTCTGGACGAGAAAAACGCGATCTACCACTTCATTGATAACGATGGCCCGATATTCTGGTTTGTCACCAATTTGAACGCACCACTGAGCCGCGTGATCGCGATTGATACGCGCAATCCGGGACGCGAGCACTGGAAGACGATCATTCCCGAATCCAAGGAGACACTGCTCGGCGCCTCGATGCTGGACAACAAATTCGTGGCCAGCTACTTGAAAGATGCGCATAGCGAAGTGAAGGTCTTTGACGTGGAAGGCAACTATCTGCGCAGCGTAGAGACCCCTGGGCTGGGCGCCGTGGCTGGCTTCGGTGGCAAGCGCGCAGATAAGGAAACCTTTTACTCGTACACCGGCTTTTCGACGCCGGCAACGATTTACCGCTATGAGCTTGCGAGCGCCAAGAGCGAGGTATTTCGCAAGCCTGCGGTGAAGTTCAATTCGGACGACTACGAAACGAAGCAGATTTTCTACAGCAGTAAGGATGGAACGCGCGTTCCCATGTTCATCACCGCCAGGAAAGGCCTGAAGTTGGACGGGAATAATCCAACATTGCTCTATGGCTATGGGGGATTTGATATTTCATTGACACCGGCCTTCAGTGTGGGAAACCTGGTGTGGATGGAGATGGGCGGCGTCTATGTTCAGGCGAACCTGCGCGGTGGCGGCGAATACGGCGAGCCATGGCACCTTGCAGGAACCAAGTTGCAGAAGCAGAATGTGTTCGACGATTTCATTTCGGCCGCCGAGTGGTTGATCGCGAACCGGTACACGCAACCTAAAAAGCTGGCAATTCGTGGAGGCAGCAACGGAGGATTGCTGGTGGGTGCGTGCATGGCGCAGCGCCCGCAGTTGTTCGGCGCGGCGCTGGCCGCAGTCGGTGTCATGGACATGCTGCGCTTTCATAAGTTCACGATTGGCTGGGCGTGGGCCTCAGATTACGGATCGTCGGACGATGCGGAGCAGTTCAAGGCGCTTTACAAGTATTCGCCATTGCACAATCTGAAGCCGGGCACCGAGTATCCTCCGACGCTGATTGTGACCGCCGATCACGATGATCGTGTGGTTCCGGCGCACAGCTTCAAGTTCGCGGCAGCGTTGCAGGCAGCGCAGGCGGGCGACGCTCCCGTGCTGATTCGCATTGAAACCAAGGCGGGCCACGGCGCGGGCAAACCAATCTCCAAGGCGATTGAAGAAACCACCGACGAGTGGAGTTTTCTGGTGAAGAACCTTGGAATGAACGAATATCCCTGGGCAAAATAACTCAGAACGCGGAACAACAAGCAATGAAAGGAGAGGACGCGTCCTCTCCTTTCATTGCTGAGCTGAGATCAGTGGAGCATTGCTCCCAGGATGGTCAGCACCACTCCCGCGATTCCAAAGACGATCCCTGAAATCCAGAAGGAGCGCCGCTTCGTGAGCAGCGTGATGGAGCAGATAACCAGGCCCACTTCCAGCAGGGTTTCGCCCAGGTCGTAGCGGTTCGCACGATGAGTGAAAAGCTTAACCTCATCCTCCGTCGCCATCGCCTCTTTCTGAATCTCCTCCTGCTCGACCGTGGACTTCTCGATTGCCGCCTCATTCTTCTTGCGCAGGGCCTCGGCTGCCGCGGCGTCTTTCAAGGGCAAAACCTTTAGAAGCTCATCGACCTGCGTCATCGTATGTCGGCGGATGTTTTTTGCCTGGTAATAGCCCCACTGGTCCGTGGCCTTGTTCTGCAGAAGAACCTCTTCCGTGTGGGAGCGATGGCCCAGCAACGCGGCGACCGCTACCAGAACGGCGAGAATGGCCATGGTGAAGCTGACCGGAGCCATATTGGAGTGCTCCCGGCCGTGCTCGGCGGCTTCCTGCAATTCTTCCATCTCATGTTCTGCGCTCATTGGCGTTCCCCTGTTCTTCTAATTTACGGTGAGAGTGACCGCCGACGCCAGCACAGCGGGAAAATTCCAGCCCGCAAATTCATACTTTTTTCTTCGGTCTCACCTTGCCCTCGAGTTCGCGCCGTGCCGCCGCCAGGCTCCGCCGCTTTTCCTCGCTAACCGCGGGATAACTCAGCTTCATCTCTTCCAGCGCATGAATGACCACCGAGGAAACAACGAGCCGCGCGAACCACTTGTTATCCGCCGGAACCACAATCCACGGCGCATCCTTGCTCGACGTGTGGCGAATCATCTCCTCGAAGTTCTTCTGATAGTCATCCCAGAAGCCGCGTTCATGCACGTCGGCGGCGGAAAATTTCCAGTTCTTCTCAGGCTCGTCAAGGCGCGCGAGGAAGCGGCGTTTCTGCTCTTCTTTGCTCAAATTCAGGAAAAACTTTCGAACTGCGATTCCGTTGCGCGTCGCGTAGCGCTCGAAGGCAGAGATGTCTTCGAAACGCTCCTTCCAAATATTCTTACTGACGCATTCCGCCGGCAGACGCTGAGCCTGCAACAACTCCGGGTGTATGCGTACCACCAGGACTTCCTCGTAGTAAGAGCGGTTGAATATTCCGATTTTGCCGCGCCCAGGCAGGCATTTTGACGTGCGCCACAGGTAGCCGTGAGCGAGTTCTTCCTCGGAAGGCGCCTTGAAGGAAAAAACCTCGCAACCCTGCGGATTCACACCGCTCATCACGTGCTTGATGGTGCCATCCTTGCCCGCCGCGTCCATCGCCTGAAAAATCAGCAGCAACCCCCAGCGATCCTGCGCGTAGAGCTTGTCCTGCAACTCTGCAAGTTGCAGGGTGGAGTGCTCCAGCAGTTGTTTCGATTCATCCTTGAATTCCCCCGAAAGCCCGCCCGTATCCTTCGGATCAAAGTCACCCAAGCGAAACTTTCTGCCATGGTCGATTCTGTAGAGAGTGGCCAGCGACCGCAATTTCTTCTCCTGTTTCATGCAGCGGGTCTCCTTGGATGCCCTTCTTGCCCAGGCATTTCCGAGGCAGGCATCATCCGTATCACTCTGCAAGACTGTATCACTGCCGCATGGCCGGGGAAAAAGCAAGCTCCAGCCGCGTGAGGCGGATTCGTCTCTCGTTCTTACTCGCGCCCTTGGCTGCGCAGTATCTCCTCCACCCGCCGCAAATCGTCTTCGGTGTCCACGCCAACTGTGTCGAATGGCGTTTCGGCGGCATAGATCTCTACGCCATGATCGAGGAAGCGAAGCTGCTCCAACCGCTCGCTGCGCTCGAGTTCCGACTCCGGCCACAAGCAGAATTGCTCCAGTGCCTGTGGTGTATAGGCGTAAAATCCCAGATGCTTGAAGTAGCGCACGTCGTGGCGACGGTCGCGATCGAAGGGAATCGTAGCGCGCGAAAAATAGAGAGCCCGGCCATCGAGTGAGGTCACGATCTTCACCGCGTTTGGATTATGCACGTCCTCGGCCGGGCAGGGCGTGTAAACGGTCCCCACTTCCACCCCCGGTTTCATCACAGAGAGTAGCGCATCCAGATGCTCGGGGCGGCCAAGCGGTTCATCTCCCTGCACATTCACATAGACATCTGCCTTCACGCTTTGGGCGACTTCGCGCACTCGGTCGGTACCACTGCGGCATTCTTCGGAGGTCATGCGCGCGTTCCAGCCGTGCTTTTGGCAGAGCGCAAGAATTTCATCGGAGTCGGTCGCAATGATGACGTCGCTCACTCCACGGCAGGCGCAAGCTGCTTCGTAGACGCGCTGAATCATGGGTTTACCCAGAATCTCGCGCAGGGGTTTGCGCGCCAGCCGGGTGGAGGCAATGCGGGAGGGGATAATCGCAACTGCGTTCATCGACTCAGTTTCAGGTCTCGAGCGGAAACTTTCAAGTGCAAAGAACGGGACACAAACCGGCAGAGTCTCTGTCCATCCTTTTCTTCATCTTAGCTCGTATCAAGAAACCGCAGAGCTCGCTGGAGCATCTGATAACTGTCCCCGATGGGCAAAGTCTCCGGGGCGGAGGATTCCGTTTGGCGACCCTCACTTCCGTTGCAGCCCGCTCTGGAGCAGCTCTGCTGCCACAATTTCAGCTGGTGCGTTCCACAACTCTCCGTCTTACCGATCCATTGTCTGCCGAAGACGCTATGGTGCAGTCGATGTCCGACGCGAGTCCGGCAAAGTGGCACCTGGCACACACAACCTGGTTTTTTGAGACATTTATCCTCTCCGGACAGTCGGCTCCTTATCAGCTCTTCAATCCCGAGTATCGTCTGTTGTTCAACTCGTATTACAAGACTCTCGGCAGCCATCCTGCGCGTCAGCAGCGGGGAACGTTTTCGCGCCCATCGTTCAGCGATGTTCTGCGCTACCGAGCCCACGTTGACGAAGCGGTTCAGCGCTTGCTTGCCACCGAACCGTCGCCTGAGATTCTGGCCCTTGTCGAGCTCGGCCTTCACCATGAGCAGCAGCACCAGGAACTGATCCTCACCGACATCCTGCACGCCTTCTGTATCCAGCCATTGCGCCCCGCGTATGCGCCTCCTCAGGAGTACGGCACAGCTGCCTCGCCCGCGCGCTGGATCGCTCATGATGGAGGCATGGTAGAGATCGGCGCGCCGGTGGATGGCTTTGCCTTTGACAATGAGCGATCCCGTCATGCCGCGCTGCTTCAGCCTTACTGTCTGGCGTCACGGCTGGCCACCAATGCCGAATACCTCGAATTCATCAATGACAAGGGCTATCAGCGCCCGGAACTGTGGCTTTCCGACGGATGGGACACGGCGTGTCGTGAGGATTGGCTCGCTCCCCTTTATTGGGAGAATACGGGCGAGGGATGGCGTGAATTCACTTTATGCGGCATGAGTCCACTCGATCCTGCAGCTCCCGTTGGCCATGTGAGCTACTACGAGGCCGACGCTTTCGCCAGATGGTCGGGAGCGCGGCTTCCGCTGGAGACTGAATGGGAGCAGGCGGCCAAAGATCGCCCGATCACAGGGAACCTGCTTGAGAGTGGGACGCTGCAAGCTCGTCCCCTCGTGACCTCCACCGCAGCTGAGGAGGGCCAATTGTTCGGCGATTTGTGGGAATGGACGGCCAGCGCCTACCTCGCTTATCCGGGATTTCGTCCCGCGCCGGGAGCCGTCGGCGAGTACAACGGAAAGTTCATGTGCAATCAGTTTGTCCTACGCGGAGGATCATTCGCCACCTCTGCGTCGCATCTTCGAGCGACCTACCGCAACTTCTTTCCGCCCCATGCGCGCTGGCAATTCATGGGCATCAGGCTGGCAAGCGATGAGCGCTAATTCGCGTGCACTCGCTCTTAACGGCAATGCGCGCGAGGTGCTCTACGGACTTACCTCACGGCCCAAGAAGTTGCCACCGAAATTGTTTTACGACGCTGCCGGTTCAGCACTGTTTGAGCGGATTACCGAACTGCCCGAGTACTACCTCACGGTGACTGAGCAGGCCATCTTCGAGCGCTACGCGCGGGATATGATTCGCGTTGTGGGAGATGCCTCCACCATTATTGAACTTGGGGCGGGCACAGCCAAGAAAACGATGCTTGTTCTGCGCGCTGCGCTGGCGCAACACAGCGCGGTCAGATTTATTCCCGTGGACGTTTCCGCTTTTGCTCTGAAAGCGGCGCAGCGTCGAGTGTTCGCAGAGTTGCCGCAAGTAACTGTGCAGCCGCTGGCGCTGGATTACACGCAGCGCTCCCCCGAACTGGCCCGCTTCCCCGGACGCAGGCTCATTCTATTCATCGGTTCCAGCATCGGAAACTTTGAGCCAATGGCGGCGAGCGCTTTGTTGCGACGGTTGCGCTCCACGCTCACGCCCGGAGATTCTCTTCTGCTCGGCACTGATATGCGCAAACCGGCCGATCTGCTGCTGCCCGCCTACGACGACCCGCACGGAGTCACCGCTCAATTTAACCTGAATGTGCTAGCTCGCATCAATCGGGAGTTTGGTGCTGACTTTGATCTGAATCGGTTTGAGCACCGTGCGATATGGAACGAGCGCGAATCCCGCATCGAAATGCACTTGATGAGCCGCACGAATCAAATCGTCACAATCAAGGTCCTGGACTTCTCTGTTTCATTCGCCGCGGGAGAGACGATTCATACCGAGAACAGTTACAAGTTCACTCCGTCGATGATTGATTCCATGGCAGCAAACGGCGGCTTCCACATAGAAAGAAGTTGGAGCGATGAGCGCGATTGGTTTACCGTCACTTTGCTCCGGGCTTAGCCTGGAGATCATCTACATTGGCCCCGTACGATTTCGATTCATCATCCGGATTGCCCGGGTGTTTCGTCTTCCATAGAATCTGGCGCATCATGCCGAGCCAGAGCTCGGCGTCGCTTTTCTCCAGCTTCATACGGCGTAGCAGGCGGCGCACTTTTTCCTGGGCTGCGGCCTCTCCCGGCGATTGCACATAGCCGCTGATGCACAGCGCCTCCAGCAAGACCTGTGTGATTCGCTCCAATTCCACGACGCTTGCCGAAACTGGCTCACTGTCCGGCCCAGTAAACGCGGTGCAACGCGCCAATTCGTAGAGACATACTGCAACCGCCTGGCCGAGATTCATCGAATCATGCTCGCTGCGGGTCGGTATGCGCATCAACCAGTGACAGTGACTCAAGTCTTCGTTGGATAAGCCGAATTTCTCCGAGCCGAAAAGCAGCGCGGCCGGAGCCACGGTAAGTGCCCGCCGCATCAGTTCCGCGCCCTGCTCCAGCACTTGGAGCGGATGATGGAGTTCCCGTTCGCCAACCGCGGAGGTGCCCACAACCAGGCTGCAGTCGGCAACGGCTTCGGCTACAGAGTCGAACACCTGTGCATTCAGCAGCACCTGTGAGGCGCCAACCGCGGCGCGCGCACCAAGATAGGACGGCTCCCACGGAGTAACCAGCCGGAGATTCCGGAAGCCGAAGTTGCTCATTGCGCGCGCCGCCGCGCCAATGTTCAGCGGATTACGCGAGCGCACCAGCACTATACGCAATTGATCGAAAGATGGCCTTGCGGCCAGAGCTACAGGTGATCCGTCCAGAGAAGCCTCGCTCGAACGCAGTGGCAATAAATGATTGTAGCCGAGGCTGGCCAGGTATTGCTGGCACACCTTTGCGCAAACACAACGGCCCCAATCCCTGCGCTAGAAACTGGGGGCTCTCCTCCGGTACAGCTATTTCTTCGCCGTCTCCGGCGCAGGATATTCCGGCAGCTTGTCTTTGTTCGTAGTCTGGCGCTTTACTTCCAGGTCGTCAAAGAGAATGGATGGAGCCACGACGCTGTGTGGGATCGGCTGGATCTGGTTGTCCACGTTTTGATCGTTGCCCGCCGCCACAATATTGCTGCGCATGGAGCGTTGATCCAGATCGCCAAACAGAGCTCCGCGCACCAGTTCCTCGCTGCCATCCTGCGTCCAGACGCGATAGAGCAGGCGCGGCGCGCGAGCCCCGCCCATCGTCTTGACGTAGTAGCCATATTCCAGGCCACGCTCCTTGCAGAGCGCGATCAGCTTCTTTTTGAGCTCCCCGGGAGCGACTGCATCGCTGGAACTAACCACAAGATTTCCCAGCGCCGGTGCGGGCCAACTCAGCGGCAGGCTGGCGCGCCCATGGCCATTCGACGACGGGAAGTCGCGAATCGGCTGCCGGCCCAGCAAAAAGTTCACCAGTACGCCCTTCTCAACCACTGGAACCCGCTGTGCCTTGACTCCCTCATCGTCCACTTCATAATGGCCGAGCAATGCCGTGCCCTGTAGTGCGGCCAGTGCCGGATCGTCCACCAGGTTCAGGAATTCGGGGAGGACTCGCGTTTTGTAGCTGCTGGCAAACTGCCCGCGCACCCGTGCATTCTGTCCAAGCTCGGGCTTGTATCCCAGTACGCTGTCGCCAATGAAAGCTGCGAAGATCGTCGAAGCAGAATCCGGTGACAGCAACACCGGGCCGTGATAGTCTTCATCCGCCAATGGAGCCTCGCGAAGTTGCTTCAACGATGCGAGCAGGGTCGAGGCCCGATCCTGAAACTCAGCCGACTTGGGAAGATCTTTCAGCGAATCTGCCGTGAATTCGGCTGAGCGCTCCAGCCGCATTCCATCGTCGGCCTGAGTGTTGCCGCCGATCGACATGCGATAGAGTTCCTCTCCACCGCGTACCTCGCTACCCTCCGAGTTCAGGTAATAACGATTCACCGTCTTGAAGCTCAGCGAAGCCGCCAGAAATTGCACTTTCGGGTCACGGGTGTAGAGTCCAGTGGCGTCGCACAGCATCTTCAGCCAGGGTTCACGCTCCACCTTGAGCTTCACTGCTGGCTGCATCAGGCGCACCGGCTCCGCGTGCGCAAAGTCATCCACCGGATGGTCGATCGTTAACTGCTTCAAGCGCGCCTGCTTATCGGTCAGGGCCTCGACCGCTTGCTTGTAAGCTTTGTCGGTTGCGCTCCACACCTGAAAGCGAAAGGCGCGTTCATCACCGTCGAGCGGAAGCACCTCAATCGCACCCTCGCCATGTGCGCTTGAATTATCCTGCTTGTAATCGCCCAGCCTTACCCGCACCAGCAGAAAGCGAACCTGTGTGCGTACTTCCGAACGCACTCCTCCAAGCGCGGCGTCAGCCTCCCAGTCGTCCAGATCCACAACCCGGTAGTCGATGAAATAGGGCGTGGACATATTCTCCAGCCGGAGCTGTGTCTTCGAACGCTCCATCTCTGCCCGCAGGCCGCGCAGAATCGGATCACCGGCATCCTGCGCGATCTCGGGAGTTGCGGCAAACGCGCCGGCGGCGCATAGCAGCATGGCCAGGAATGGCAGCAATTTCTTCAGAACGCTCTTCATTATTGCTGGCCTCCTGCGCGAACCGACGTCTTGGCTTCTTGCTCAAATCCCGGTGGCGGAAGAATCGGCAGCCGCTCGTTGGAGTGCGCTTTCTTCTGCACTTCAAGTTCAGAGAACAGAATCGCTGGAGCGGCCGCGGAAACTGCAACTCCACCAGACTCCGCGCCGCACACTCCGTTAAATACCGCCGTCGTGTCGCCGGTCACCAGGATTCGCGTCATTGCAGCCAGCGGAGTGCCCACTATATTCACGCCTCTCACCAGTTGATCGGGGCGTCCATCGGCATAGACGCGCCAGACAATCACGGGAAGAACCTCGAATGCCTGCGGAGCCGAACGCTGAGTCAGCGTAAATCCGCCCTGGATGTCCTCGAAATAAAGTCCATACGGCTTACCCTGCTTCTTCACTTCATCGAGCAGTTTTTGCCTGAGATCGGAGTCCTTCACCGCGTTGGTCGAGCTAACGATCAGGTTTCCCTGGCGTCCCACCGGCATGTAGCCGGCCTGCGAGCGCCCGTGCCCGTTGGAGTGATCGAAGCCCGCGATCAGCATGCGCGACATCAGAAAATTGCGGAGGATTCCATTCTTGATCACCTCGACTTTGGCTGCCGGTACGCCTTCATCGTCATATTTGTACCAGCCCGCCAGCCGCGTGCCATGGAAAGTCTTCATCGTCGGATCGTCGGTGACCGAGAGAAACTCCGGCAATACGGCTTGATTCAACTTTTTGGTAAAGGTCTGTCCCTCTTCGTCGCCGCGCTGCCGCTGGCCCTCCAATCGGTGCCCAAGCACTTCATGGAAGAACACGCCCGAGGCACGGCCGGAGAGAAGTGCGGGGCCATCATAGGGCTCGGCCACTGGAGCTTCGCGCAGAGCCTTCAGATCCCTGGCCATCTCTTCCACCTTGGCCTCGATCTCCGCTGCACCGGGCAATTTGTCCATGGAATCCGCCTGCATCGTCTCCACCCGTATCAGTTCCATTCCATCTTCAGCTCGGGTCTCCGCCTGGATCAGAACGCGGACCACGGTATCCGGTGTCACAACCCGGCCGCCTTCGCTCGACACGAAGCGCTGCAGCGACTTCTCGCCCGTCACCATTACCCCGGACGAATAGATGTACGGATAGTTCCGAAAGCCGGCGGAGAAGCGGCGCACAAAATTCTCCATCTCCTTCTGCTCCGGAGCGGGCGCCACTTCCGTGTAATCGGCGTGTATCTGCGCCGTCTCCTTGCTGAAGTCGGCGGACAGGTCATCTTCCTTCGCCTTCACCTGCGACTTGGTCTGCACGTTGAGAAATGTGGTGGAGGCTTTGCGGTATTCGCCGTAAGTCAGCCGCCAGAGCGCATGAGCAATCGCCTCTGAATCGTTATCGAGGGGCAGCGTCTCGGTGTTGATGGCCGACGGTCGATTCTCGCCGTGTGCGTTGTCCAGAGCCGGAGTTCCTACCCGCATGATGACATCGGCCACACGCTTGCGCCCGGTCGTGCTGGTGACAAGGCTGCCATTCATGCCAACCGCCGACGACACCTGCTGATCATGCAGCGTGTAGCTGATGTAATAGGGGGCGGGAGTCAGTTTACCCAACTCTCCCTTGGCGCGTTGCAGCTCTTTCTCCATGCTGGCCAAAACAACGTCCTGCTTTCCTGTAGCCGCCGCAGACGCCCAGCCCTGTGGCGGGCTGTACAGAATCACTGCCAGCCCCAGCAACCCGCAAGCACGAATCAGGTTTCTCATCTCAGATATTTCTCTCCCTCATGGTACTAACGTCATGCGATTCGGCCGCGCCGCTCCTGACCGGGCAGACTGAAAGCCGCTTGTTGCCTGCATCGCAGAAAAAGTGTCTATGCTTGAAGTGTAAAGCAGAGGGGCACGAATCTGCGCATGAATTGCGGTTAGTCGGTATCTCTGGTGCCGAAAGCAAGGGAATCACCCTACCGCAATTCGCCCCAATGTAAGAGGCCGTCCGAAGACGGCCTCTCGTTTGCCAGCATTGAAGCGGATTAGAAGGTAAGGCGAGCCGCCAACTGCATCGTGCGCGGCCCGCCTCCGCCCAGGTACGGGTTGCCGGTGCCCACGTCCGGAGTCGCCGTGGTTTGCACGAACTGCGGCCCGTACGCCATACCGGTGTTAGGGTTGGTCGCATTCGGGTCGGGGCCCG
>Ga0182030_10009316_pt1 | contig 20114 bp, 17 predicted proteins | sample 812S3MmetaG_FD_121299 | JGI IMG/M metagenome (GOLD analysis project Ga0182030, IMG submission 121299) | Permafrost microbial communities from Stordalen Mire, Sweden - 812S3M metaG (Illumina Assembly) | ecosystem: Environmental > Terrestrial > Soil > Wetlands > Permafrost | place: Sweden... | reverse complement strand
CTGGTGGATCATGATGCGCGAGTTCGGCAGCGAAAAGCGCTTGCCCTTCGTGCCCGCCGCGAGCAGCACCGCGCCCATGCTGGCGGCCATGCCGATGCAATAGGTGGCCACGTCGCAGGTCATGAATTGCATCGTGTCATAGATGGCCATGCCGGCCGTGACGTAACCGCCGGGCGAATGGATGTAGAGGCTGATGTCCTTCTTGGGATCCTCCATTTGGAGGAAAAGAAGCTGGGCGATGATGATGTTGGCGACGGTGTCGTCGATCGGCGTGCCGAGAAAGATGATCCGGTCCTTAAGGAGGCGCGAATAGATGTCGTAGGCCCGCTCGCCCCGTCCCGTCTGCTCAATGACCGTCGGGACGAGATAGGAAGAACTCATGGCGTCTTGCATAGGCGTCAAGCTACTCCGACTTTGCTTCTTTCAAAAGGAAATCCAGCACCGCCTGCCGCAATAATTGCTGGCGGACGGCCCCGAAGGCGTTGTTTTTGCGGACCCGGTCGGCCATCTTTTCCAGCGTGATGCCTTCGCGCTGCGCGAGAAAAGCGAGGTGCTGGGCGATCTGCTCGTTCGTCACCTCGATCTTCTCCTTCTCCGCGATCTGCGCCGCGATAAATTTGAATTTGACCGAGTCCCGCGCGGCCCTCACGGCGTTGCGGAAGATTTCGTCCTTCTTTTCCTCCAGCACGGTGGCCGGAACGCCCCGGGCCTGGTTTTCCGCCACGATGTCGTAAACCGTGGCGTGGGTCTCCTCGTCCACGGCGGAGGGCGGCAGGTCGAATTCGATGGCGGAAATGAGCTTCTGCACGATCTCGGCCCGGGCGGCCCCGCCGGCCTGCCCCTTCTTTTCCGATTCGAGGTTTTCCCGCACGCGGGTTTTCAAGTCGGCCAGATTCATTTTCGCGACGTCCTGCGCAAAGGCGTCGTCCAGGGGCGGCGCGTTCTTCACCTTGATGTCCTTGAGTTCCACGTCGTACGCCGCCTTTTTGCCCGCCAGCGCGGCCTCGGGAAAGTCGGCCGGGAATTCGACCTCGACCGTCCGCGTCCCGCCCTTTTTCAGGCCCACAAGCTGTTCGGCGAATTTCGGCAGGAAACCTTCCGCGCGCATCCAGAGCCAGAAGTTGGGGTTGTGCGCGAGATTTTTTGCCTCGGGCACGAGTTCCATCAGTGGTTGACCATTGAGCTTGCCGGTATAGGAAATCACCGCGAAGTCGTCCATAGCCAGCGGGCGCTCGGGCGCATCGTCGAATTTCGCGCGCTGATCGGCCAGGCTTTTCAGCGTCTTGTCGATCTCCTCGTCCTTCACCTCGGTTTCCTGTTTTTTCAGGACGAGCCCCTTGTACTCGGGCAGCTTGAAGTCGGGCACAAGCTCCACAACGGTGGAGAAGCTCAGGGAAAGCCCGGCCTGGTACTTCAAATCCTCGATTTCGGGCTGGCTGACCACCCGCAATTTTTTCTCCGTGATCGCCTCCTGGTAAGCCTCGGGCACGAGCGTCCGCTGCGCTTCGCTTTCGATGTCCTTATGGAATTTTTTCAGGACAACCGTGAGCGGAGCGTGTCCGGGCCGGAAACCGGGGATGCGCGCTTCCTTCTGGAAATCGTCGGCCACCCGGTCATAAGCCTGCTTCACCCGGTTGGCGGGAACTTCGATCTTCAGGCGTTTCTTGCAAGGGGCGACATCTTCAACGGTGATATTCATGGGATTTTTCAGCTTAGGGATGTCCGCAGGGCAGAGCAAGGCCGCGTTGCGAATAGGCCCTATTTTACTGGTAGCCGTCGACCTCCGGGCGACGGTGCGGAAAGGCCCGCGCTCGACAAACCCAGGATGACGGATCATTTAGAGAATGAGTTTCGCAGAGGCCCCAGCTTGTTATTTCCCAAATGTGATGTGCATGATATTAGAAGTGACAGGTTGGGGCGAAAGCCCATTGCAATCTCATGACCGAACCTGACAACCAAACCGCAACCAAGCAGCCGGTCGCTTTTAGTTTTAGCGGCCGCTCCTTCCATGCGCCCCTCCGTCTCGCGCAAGTCATGGGGATGCTCGCCATCCTGCTCGGACTAAGCGTCCTGGCGGGTTGGGCGCTCCACATCGAAAGCCTCAAGACCGTTCTCCCCGGTTTCGTAAGCATGAAGGCGAATGCCGCCCTCTGTTTTGCGCTCTCCGGAACGGCTCTTCTCATCGGATACCTTTCCCGCCCGCGCGCCTGGAAAAAGACCTGCTCATCCATCCTGGCTACCCTGGTCATTCTGACCGCGGGAGTGACCCTGATCGAATACGTCACCACCCAATCGCTCGGCCTGGACGAACTTCTCTTTTCGGATTCCCCCAGCGCCGCCTACACCTCCTATCCGGGACGCATGGCCCCCAATACCGCCATCGCCTTCCTGCTCTTCGGCTCCGCCCTCGTCCTGCTCTCACGCGGACCGCGCGGAGTCCTGGCGGCACAGGTCCTCGCCCTGTCGGGTCTCTTTATCGCGCTGCTGGCCTTGATCGGCTATTTGTTTGACGCCCAGATTTTTGTCTCGGTTTTTTCACTGACACGGATTGCTCTTCATACCGTTGTTGGGCTTTGGCTGCTCGGTGTCGCCATCCTCTGCGCCCGACCGAAAAAAGGCCTCATGGCCACCGTGCTGTCGGATAGTCCGGGAGGCCTCATCGCGCGACGGCTGATCGCGCCGGCGATCATCACCCCCCTCTTCTTCGGCTGGATCGCCTTTCAGGGGCTGGGCCTGAAGTACTATGACGCGGGCTTCACCGCTTCGCTCATCGTGCTCTCCAGCATGATCGTCATCTGCGTCCTGACGACCCGGAGCGTCATGGAACTCAACAGGATCGACAGCGAACGCAAGCGCCTGGACGAAGCGCGTTTGAATGCCGACGCGCGGGAGGTCGGCGCGCTGGAAGCCTCGCGGCTTAAATCGGAGTTCGTCGCCAACGTCAGCCACGAGATCCGCACGCCGATGAACGGCGTCCTCGGCATGACCAGCCTCCTGCTCGACTCGCCCCTGACGCCGGAACAGCGCGAGCACGTCGAAACCATCCGGCAAAGCGGCGACGCCCTCCTGCTCCTGGTCAACGAGATCCTCGACTTCTCAAAAATCGAGGCCGGCAAGATCGTGGTCGAGCAGAAGCCCTTTTCGCTGGCGGCCTGCGTCGATGAAGTGATCAACCTTCTGGCCCCGACGGCGCGGCGCAACAAGATCAACCTCATTTCCCTTATCGAGCCCCATGTGCCGGGCGCTTTCCTGGGTGATGCCGCCCGCGTGCGGCAAATTCTTCTCAACCTCATCGGCAACGCCGTCAAATTCACCGACGAAGGCGAGGTCACCCTCCATGTGAACTCCGCGCCGGTGGAAGAAAATCTTTATCGGCTCGCATTCCTGATCAGCGATACCGGAATGGGAATCTCCCCCGGCGCGCTTCCGCTTTTATTCCAACCCTTCCAGCAAGGCGACGCTTCCGCCACCCGGCGACACGGCGGCACCGGCCTGGGCCTCACCATCAGCAAGCGCCTGGTGGAATTGATGGGGGGCGAAATAACCGTTTCGAGCGTCCTTTCCGCCGGGTCCACCTTTCGCTTCAGCATTCGCCTTCCCTCCTGCGCCCTGGAAGGCTCCGCGCCCGAGGATCGGTTGCCCCCTTCCTGCCGGGTCATCATCGTCGCCCGAGGCGGAAAATATCCGTTCCTGCTCAAAAGCCAGTTGGAGGCGTGGGGCGCGAAGGTGCTGGGGGTGGTCGATCCGATGACGCTCATGAAAATGGCGGAAACCGACCTTACCGCCGTGCTGATGGATCGCGACGGGGACACCGTGGCTCTCGCCGCGCAAATGCAGTTCGACCCCGATTGGAATTCCGTTCCGCGCGTCCTGCTCGATTTTGGCGAACCCCTGCCGGACGAGCGCGCCGGTCTTTTCGCCAAGCGGCTGACGAAACCGGTCAAGCGCAGTCATCTCCTCGCCATCCTGATCGAGCTGAGCGGCGGCCAGCCGGCCCTCCCGCGGATCACCGGGCCGCTGGGACTTCCGCCCCTGGCCGGCAAACTGCCCCTTCGCATCCTCCTCGCCGAAGACAATTACATTAACCAGAAAGTGTGCCTGGCGCTTCTCGCCCGTTTGGGCTACCGCGCGGATGTCGCCGCCACGGGTCTTGAAGCGCTCGAGTCCGTCATGCGGCAACCTTACGATCTTGTTCTCCTGGACATCCAAATGCCCGAAATGGACGGCATCGAAGCCGCCCAGGCGATGCGCAAAAAGTTAAACGACAGGTGCCCCCTGCTCGTGGCCCTGACGGCCAACGCCTTCCACGGCGCGCGGGAAGAATATCTCGCCAAGGGTTTTGACGATTATCTCAGCAAGCCGATCCTGCCCCCCGCCCTGCGCCAGTTGATCACCCGGGTGGGGAAAAATTTGTCGCCGACGTCGATGCCGGGGGCGTGACCGCTATTCGGCGAAGTTATTTTCCGGGGATGGAATCGATTCGTTGTTGCACCGATTCATCGAGGGAATTGGCCTGAAGCGCCTTGCGATACGCATCCAGCGCCATCTTTTCTTGGATTTCCCGGTCCGAGGGCTTCTTGCACAACGCGGCGGCGCTTCGATGACTGTCCCCCAGAAATACCATCGCCTGAACGTTTCCTGGATCGTAGCGCAAGGCCTGCACCGCCGCCGCGATGTCGTCGCTGAGGGGAATCTCATTCTGACGGACGAACGCCTTTTCATAGGCCCAATCGCTCAGCGCGGTCCGCGCCGCCTGGACACCGTAGATCAAGCTCAGGAGGACCACCCCCCATCCCAACCACCGGCCCAACGGCGCAAGCGAAAGCGTGCTCCAGTGCACCTTCTTCTCCTCTTGAATCCGTCCCAGGGCCATGCCGGTCAGGGAAAAAAGCAGCAGCGCATTGGCCGGGATGTGGAGATTGAAATCGACCAGCGAATGGACCAGCAGCGCCGCCCAGGCCGCGAAGCCGGTTGCGACCAGCACGCGGTCCTGCCAGCGATGATCAACCCCCAGGGGGCGAAAAAATTTGAGAGTGACCGCCGCGACAAAAAACAAGGCGAGGCCAAGACCCACCAGCCCGTAATCATCCAGGCAATTCAGGAAATCGTCGCGGGTCGGCTCCGCCTTCAAGGCAAAAGCGCTGTCCCGGTAACGCGGATGGATGAAAACAAATGTCCCCGGCCCGGTGCCGAAAAAGGGGTGGTCATGCGCGATCCGGAGGGCGTCCCTGGCCAGTTGAACGCGCGAATCGGCGGCCAGCTTGCCTCCAAAAATCAGGTGTCTGGCATCTGTCAGACGCTCCCCAACAACCGGCGACAGGCTAAACAGAAATCCGGAGACGGCGACCAGCGCCAGCGCTCCCATGACCGGCACCCACCACGGCATCGTTCCGTTGCGAATGCCCATGATCACCAGCGCGCAAATCGCGGCCAGGAGCGCGATCCAGCTTCCCCGTGATCCGGAGTACATCACCCCGACCATCATCATGATCGACACATAAATCAAAATGATGCGCACGGGCCATTCGAGTTTGGAAAAGCTTCCCACGGCCAGGGCCGCTCCAATCGCCATCACCAGAAGGCTTGCGTAATGGTTCGGACTTCCGTACGTGCCCACCCAGCGCGGCGCATAATCAAGTTGCAGCCGTTCCGTCGGGCCGAACGGGAACCAGTCCGGATGGTTGATCAGGTAATAGCCAAAGACCGTTTCGCCCACGCCGAGGAAGACCAGCAAATAGAGGAGCGCCATGCCATACCGCCGGTTCGCCATGCCATACCGGCAGGTAAAGAAAACCCCGGCGCAGGCCGACACATCCATCGCCTCGATCCGCGAGAAATAGCCGGCGGGCGACGTCAACCAGCGCACGATGGCGTAGAGGACAAAAAGCGCCACCGACAGATCGATCGCATCGGCCCGGCGTTGCGCGCCCGCGGGAGGCCTGGTTGCCAGTCGCAGTCCCTGGACCACAAGCAAAAGCGCCACCACGCCCAGCAACGGCAATTCGATCCACAACCTGGCCGCGCCCAGGATCAGCGGACCGGTCATCAGGATAACCGCGAGCAGGAAGGTCGTGATGAGGGCCCCCAGCCCACCGGGATAAATTAGGGTTCGGGCCTCACCATGCCGCGAAGAGGAACGGCGGCGGCGAATTCTCAATTTCGATGTCATGACAGACAAAGGGAATCGTGCCGTTACTTCCGTACCCTTGCCAGCAGAATTCCTAGTCGAAGCGGGATTGGCTGTACGCCGCGCTTTGGCCGAGGCAAAATGATTTTCCCATGAACGCCCGCCGACTGCTCTCACCCGCCGCCGATTCCGGAAATGCGCCGGAAAAATTCGAAGTCCTTCTCGCCCGCCTCGAACAGATCGTCTCCGACATGGAAAGCGCCGAGTTGCCCCTGGAAAAACTTCTGGAGAGTTACGAGGAAGGCATGCGGCTCGTCAAAGCGTGCGGAGACCGCCTGGCCGACGCGGAACAAAAAGTCGAAATCCTCTCCCGCGCCATCTCCGCCGAACCGGCCAAGGCTTCCGCGACAACGGAAGAAATTTCCCCTCCGCCCGCGCCGAAGGACGATATTCGGTTGTTTTGAAACTCACGTCTTCGCGTCGATATAAAACACCATTTTGTCCGAGGGCCTTACGAAAATAATTTGCACGGACGTCGGTCTGATCCCATGAACATAAATGCTCCATGGGTAGACATAAAATTGATCCGACCTTAATTCGGATTCTTTTGGAAACCACGGGAACTCGCTTTCTTGAATTTCCCCGACAAAAGCAACTGCGTCATCCAGCACCTTGGACAACTGGTCGCCCCGATACCAACGCCCACTCATGTCGTCCCCTTTATTCGCGGTTAATTCCTCCAAACTTAGATGGGAAGCCTTGATCGCATAAGCATCCAGATGATCTCCCGTAAATGAATGGGACGATACGTGACTATGAATGACCTTCTCAATCCGGTCATCGCCGAGATTGCACCAATTTAGTACGAAACGAACATCATGAACTGACGCCGCGTCATTCACCGATCTATTACCGGGACCAATTTGGTAGGCGATCAATGCGACGAACAACGTAACGAGGATGAAGGAGAGCGCACCCCAACCGATCAAAAACCACTTCAGAATGGAAAGCGAGCGCCTCATCAACCCTCCCTCACTTCCCGCACAAACGCCGCCGCCGCGCCGCGAATCGCGGAAGCGACATCGGCCTTCGCCACCGCAAACTTGGGACGGAACCAGGGGAAAGCCCCGATGAGATCGTGGGTGACGAGAATCTGTCCGCCGCAATGGGTTCCCGAGCCGATGCCGATGGTGGGAATCGTGAGCGCGGCAGTGATCTCACGGGCCAGCTCCGGCTCGACCAGTTCCATCACCAGAGCAAAGGCGCCGGCCTCCTGAACGGCCAGCGCATCGGCCAGCAGGCGCTCCTTCTCCGCCCCGGTACGGCCCTTGATTTTGTAGCCCCCCTCCTCCTTCACATGCTGCGGCAACATGCCGATATGCCCCATGACCCCAATGCCTGCCATCCGAAGCGAGGAAATCTCGGGCACGACCTCGATGCCGCCCTCCAGCTTGATTGCCTCGGCGCCTGCTTCGACAAGAATATGCGCATTGGCCACCGCGTTCTGCGCCGTCTGGTAGGTGTGGTACGAGAGATCGGCCACAACCAGCGCCCGGGTCTTGGCGCGCGCCACGGCGGCGACATGATGCCGCATCTCCGCCAGCGTCACCTGCGTCGTGTCGGGATAACCGAGCACGACCATGCCGAGCGAGTCGCCCACGAGGATGACCGGCACGCCCGCCTCATCGAGCAGCCGCGCGGTCGGATAATCGTAGGCCGTCAGGGCAGGAATTCTTTCCCCGCGCGCCTTGGCCCCGCGAATCCATTCGGGCGTGATTTTCTGGTTCGGCTCCACGGATTTAAACTATCACATCGCTCCCCAAAGCCCCTAACAAAAGCTATCCTTGGAGGGTCAGCCTGACCCTATCATGGACAAGCCGGAGGTTGTCCCTCCAAAAGCTCCCGCACGGTCTTCGTCTGCCCGGGCAGGACTAGGTCGGGCCGCAGATGGGAGAGCGGTTCCAGCACGAACCGGCGCACGTGCGCGCGCGGATGGGGAATGATCAGGCCCATCTGGTCGAATCGCTCGACGCCGTAATAAATGATGTCCAAATCGAGAGGGCGGGGAGCACGGACATCCCGCAGGGGCGATCTTCCCCGTTCCAGCTCAAAATCCTGGAGACAGCCGGCGAGATTGAGCGGAGGGAAGAAAACGGTGTCGACCTCGATCTCGGCGACGGAATTGAGAAACGCCGGCGATCCCGGCGGACAATCGACGGGAGCCGTCTCGATCCGCGGCGATTCCAGGACCTCGTGGTTCATCGAGAGCAAGCGGAGGAAGGAAATTCCCGCGTCCAATTCGGCGGAGCGGTCCCCCATGTTCGAGCCGAGGGCGATGCCAACGGGTACGATCATGGATTTGCCTCAAGCGCGAAGATGATCAATTGATTTTGGCATGACGGCTGGGAGGATACGCCGACCGGCGCATCGTGGTGAATGATATTTTGGCCAGGCTGTAACATCGTAAGCGTCCCGCAGGGAGACTGTCCCCTGCTCAATTCATGATCGGCATGGATTGACGCAGGCTCATCCCAAAGCCGCTTTTTGCAGCGCGGCCAGCTTCTTGATGCCCCTTGTCGCGAGGGCGAGGAGGGCGGCCAATTCCGTGGGCGAGAAGGTGGTTTCTTCGCCGCTGGCCTGGACCTCGATGAACTGGCCCTTTCCTTTTCCGGTCATGACGACGTTCATATCGGTCTCGGCGTCCTTGTCCTCGATGTAATCGAGATCGAGCAGGGGGCGGCCCGCGACGATGCCGACGCTGACGGCGGCGAAGGGCGTCTTGATCGGCGACCTGGCGGAGTCCTTGAGTAAGCCGCCCTTGCGCAGCTTCCTCACGGCGAGTTCCAGCGCGACGTAAACGCCGGTGATGGCCGTGGTGCGGGTGCCCCCGTCGGCGGCGAGGACATCGCAATCGACGCAGAGCGTGCGCGGGCCGAGGGCTTCCAGGTCGACGGCGGCGCGGACGCTGCGCCCGATCAGCCGTTGGATCTCGGTGCTGCGCCCGTCGATGCGGCCCTTGGTGATGTCGCGCGCTTTGCGGTCCAGCGTCGAGTAGGGCAGCATCGAGTACTCCGCCGTGATCCAGCCGCCGGAGACCTTCTGTTCCTTCATCCAGCGCGGGACGTTTTCCTCCACCGTGACGGCGCAGATGACCTGCGTGCGTCCGCAACTCGCGAGGACCGATCCGGCGGCGTGGGGCGCGATGCCGGTCTTAAAAGTAACGGGGCGAAGTTGGTCGGCCTTGCGACCGTCGTGGCGGCGGGTTGATCGGGAGGATGGCATGGATTGCCAAGCTTCGAGCAACAGGGTTCCGAGGACAAGTTGAATGATGGCGCCTTTGGTGCTATATCTTGCCTATGAAGCTCAAGGAACTTCCGCAGATCATGGCGCTTTCCACGGCGGAAAAGCTGGAACTTATCGACGATCTCTGGATTTCGATCGAGCCGGAACTTCAGCAGGTCGAGGTGTCAGAGGAAGAAAAAAACTTCTCGATGACCGCTGGGAAAAATTCCTGGCTAATCCTGATTCGGCCTTAACCTTGGATCAGGTAAAAGCTCTATTGGCAGCTCGCCGGAAATGACAAAGATCCGGGTCTTGCCTGAAGCCTTCGAGGATCTCTCCGTTGGGGCTTAAGAGTATGTTGAAAAAGTAGGCATGGGTCGCGTGACGAGTCGAATTTGGGCCGAATCGAGACGCGAACGACGCGCATAGCTTAAGCTACGTAAGGAGTGAGCAACGAAGAGATCGGCCCAAATTCGCCGTCACCCTTTCCTCTTCGGCGCGACCCGCGCCTACTTTTTCAACATACTCTAAGACGCAGGCACCGTCACCCGGAGGTCGACGGCTACCACAATAATTATTGCCTCGCGCGAAAGCGTTCGTATCGTCTATGGAAACAGTAAACAACCCACTTCCCTTCTTTATGCCCATCTACAACAGTGTCCTCGATACCATCGGACGTACTCCCCTCATTAAATTGAACCGCGTGACCGAGGGTCTTGAGGCGACGATCCTGCTCAAAGCGGAATTCTTCAATCCGCTCGGCAGCGTGAAGGACCGTATCGGCCTGGCCATGATCGAGGCGGGCGAGAAGGCGGGCAAGATCACGAAGGACACGGTGATTATCGAACCGACCTCGGGCAATACCGGCATCGCGCTGGCGTTCGTGGCGGCAGCCAAAGGCTACAAACTTATTCTGACGATGCCGGAAAGCATGTCGCTGGAGCGGCGCACGCTGCTCGCCCTGCTCGGCGCGAAACTGGTGCTGACGCCGGCGGCGGAAGGCATGAAGGGCGCGATCGCGAAGGCCAAGGCGATTCTTGAAGAGACGCCGAACGCCTACATCCCGCAGCAATTCGAAAATCCGGCGAACCCGGAGATTCATCGCAAGACGACGGCCGAGGAAATCTGGAACGACACCGACGGCAAGGTGGACATCCTCGTTTCGGCGGTGGGCACGGGCGGGACGATCACCGGCGTGGCCGAAGTCATCAAGGCGCGCAAGCCCGGGTTCAAGGCCATTGCGGTCGAGCCGAAGGATTCTCCCGTGATCACGCAGACCCTGAAGGGCGAGCCGCTCAAGCCCGGCCCGCATAAGATCCAGGGCACCGGGGCCGGTTTCGTGCCGGGAAATCTCCATCTGAAAATCGTCGATGAGGTCATCACCGTAAGCAACGAGGATTCGCTCATCACGGCGCGGCGTCTGGCCAAGGAAGAAGGACTGCTGGTGGGCATCTCGACCGGCGCGAATGTCTTTGCGGCGATGCAGGTCGCGAAGCGTCCCGAGAACAAGGGCAAGCTGATCGTGACCATCGGATGCAGCACGGGCGAGCGTTATCTTTCGACCGTTCTGGCCGAGGAAGCGCGCAAGGAAGTCGGCGCGTAACACCAAGGGGTAGCCGTCACCGAGGGAAGAGTCCCCCGGGCGACGGTACGGAAAGACCCGCGTCGCAGGCCACCTTAAATTGCTCCATCAACGGTTGCGAGGTTGGCGCGAAATGGAATTTCGCGAGGAACAGGAGGCGTTCCCAAATTTGGGAACGAGGGAAGAAGGCAATAGGTGCGACCGCTACATTGGGAGAACAGTTCCGATATGGAGAAGCGGAAAAACTTGCATAAATTGCACTCATTGTGTTAAATAGCCATGCAAATGGGCGGGATGAATTCCGCTCGAATCCTTTTGTTTTTTGCTTGCATAATTAAACTTCCTAAATTACTCCATTTAAAGGCAAGTATACTTTTTGCTTCGATCCCACTCGTCACTTAGAGTAAAGCATTGTGAAAGATGTGACCATCCGAAACCAGACCGTACCCTTACGGCGGCCCATTGTCCTGCGTCCGCCTGCGCAGCTAGCGTCTGTGCCGAGGGATGCGCCACCCGGGCCGACCGAGCCCGCGAGTTCTCCTTCGGCGTCCCAACCGCCGCCGGGCGATACGGAATCCGAGATCGAAAGGCTTCGAGAGGAAGTGGCGAATTGTCGCCGAAGCCTGGACCAATGGACCCAGGCGGAGGTTGAATGGGGCCGGCAGCGACGGCTCTTCCAGATCATGACGGATAACGTATCGGATCTCATCGTCCTGCTGGATCATCAGGGCCACCGGACGTGGAATAATCCGGCCTACAGTCATCTCATGGGCTATTCGCCGGAAGAACTGGCGGGGACCTACGCCCTCGCGGAGGTTCATCCCGACGACCAGGCGCGGGCGACCGAAGCCTTGAATCTGACCCTGCAACAGGGTTCAAGCCAGCAGGTGGAGTATCGGGTGCAACAGAAAGACGGCGGCTGGGTGAATCTTCAAACCGAGACGATTGCCGTTCTCGCTTCCGACGGCCGCGTTGAATCCGCGCTGCTGCTGGCCGTCGATGTGACGGAAAATAAGAAGTTGTCGGAAGCCTTGTCGCTGGCCTCGACCGAGGCGACCGCGGCGGGCCTGGTCGAGGGGATGGCCCGCGATTTCGATCAGATTCTGACCAATGTCGTCGGCAATCTCACCATCGCGAAAAACTTGAACGGCCCCCACAACGCCATCGCGGTGCGCCTGAATGAAATGGAGCGCTCCCTCCAACGCGCCCGCGATCTCATCGAGCAGATGTTTTCCATCACCCCCGAGAAGGGCCAGCCGAAGGTCCGGTTGGCGCTCGAACCGGCGGTGCAGGAAGCCGTCGGCACGGTCTTGCGGGGAACCATGATCCGGGCGGAATATCTTTTTCCCCGCAACCTGCCCGACGTGGAAGTCGATCAGGAGGCCTTCTCCCATGCGATTCGGAACATCGTCACCAACTCCATGCAGGCGATGGACAAGGGCGTGGTGCGCTTCTCCGCGGAAAATATCCCGCACTCGCAACTTTCCTACCGCCCCGATCTTCCCCTGAAAGCGGGCGATTATATCTGCCTCCACATCCAGGACCAGGGCCACGGCATATCGGAAAAAGCGCTCCCCCGGGTGTTCGAGCCTTACTTCACCACGCGCAGCGGCTCGCAGGGCCTCGGGCTCACCACGGCGCTTTCCTCCGTTCAGCGGATGGGCGGAACGATTCTCATCGATTCCACTCCCGGCGTGGGCACCACGATCTCTCTCTACCTGCCCGCGGCGACCGGCGCGGCGGCGGCGGTGACGCCTTCGTCATCGGGGGCCCTGCCGACGATATCGGCAACATCCGCCGCACTCGGCGCCACCGGCGCGCTGCCCAAGCCGGGAACCGGCGCGCTGCCCATGCCGGGGCGCAAAACGCGCATCCTTTTGATGGACGACGAACAGATGATCCTCGATATTGTCAGCCGAATGCTCGGCCATCTCGGCTACGAGGTCACCACCTGCACGGATGGTTCGCAGGCCATCGCCGCTTTTGCAAAAGCCAAATCCCATTCGGAACCGTTCGATATCGTGATGATGGATCTGGTCATTCCCAATGGCGTGGGAGGCCAGGACGCCGTCCATACCATCAAGAAAATCGATCCCGGCGCAAAAGTGATCGCCAGCAGCGGACACCTCGATCATCCGGTCATGCGCGACCACAAGCAATTCGGTTTCAACGCCGTGCTCGAAAAGCCCTACAAATTGGAAAAGCTCCAGCAGGTCATCGACGCGGTCATCAACGCGCCGGCGGCTTAGAACTCATTTCAAAAGTAGCCATGGGTCGCGTTGCATTTTTCAGAGGCATCTGGCAAGGCGCGACAGAGGGAGTGATGCCGCTGTGCATCCCGACCGAAAGAGCAACGCCGCCAGATGCCTCTGAAAAAGCAACCCGAAGGGCCGGGGTTCTTTTGCCTTGCGGCTTTGTCGCTCGCTCGTCACGTAGCTGCGGCTATGCTTCTCACTCGACTCCTCGCCGCAAGGCAAAATCCCTCCCGGCGCGGCCCGTGTCTACTTTTGAAATGAGTTCTAGCGTAGCCGCCGCGCGCTGGAGAAGAAAACTTTCAGACAGGATCAGGCGGTGGTACAAGTAACCATGGGCACGCATCCGGCATCGCACGCCATCGACGCCGCCGCGTGGCTGCGGGAGCACGGCCTGCGCGCGACCCACGGACGCATCGCCATCGTCCGGCTGCTCGATGCCAGCCCGGTTCCCCTCACCCTGGCCGATATTCACGAGAAAGTGCGCGGGAAAGGCTGCGACTTCGCCACCGTTTTCCGGTTCGTCTCGATTCTCGAACAAAAGGAACTCGTCCAGCGGGTCGCCTGGATCGACGGGACGACCCGGCATGAAATCCGTTCGCGGGACGGGCATCATCACCATCATTACCTGATCTGCCGCGCGTGTCATAAGGTCGAGCCGATCGACGAGTGCGTGGTCGAGCGTTTTGAAGACCAGATTGCGAAGGAGCGCGGGTACGCCGGTCTCAGCCACTCGCTCCAGCTTTCCGGCGTCTGCCCGGCATGTCAGAAGCCGGCGGGGAAGGGGCGAAAGAAACGCTGACCCGCAAAACCCTTGCACGCCGATTAGGCCGCCCTTTCAGGGCTTAACTTTTTGCGAATCATTTCCCCAGGGCGTTGCCCTGGGCTGGGGGTTGGACCGCCCCGTTGGGGCTGAAGGCGGCTGCCAATGAGGCCTGCAACAATCTTGTTTCGCGGCCAAATTGCTAGATAGTAGCCTCCATGCGACGAGTCATGTTGGGAATAACAGCGGCGATGTTTATCGCCGGGGCAGTGGTCGTCCTGGCCGCCCATCTGGCGGTCCGCGACGCGGATGTCTCGCTTTACGGTCCCAGCTTTCCGGTCGGCGACCTGAAATTCACGATTCCCTCGAAGTGGAAAATCGAGCCGGTGGAAAGCCCGGCCCGGGGCGGACAATGGCGCGTCCCGCCCCTGCATGGCGTGGGAGAAGGCGGCGAGGTCGTGGTCTTTTATTTCGGACCGGGGATCGGCGGCAGCGCCAAGGAAAACATCGAGGCGTGGATTGGCACCATGTTCACCGCCGAAGGCCATCCCGCGGCGGCGGAGGTGAAGCATCACGAGACCGGCGGCCTCAAGATTTCCCAGGTCGTCATTTTCGGCGCCTATAACCAGGTCGTTTCCCTGCCGGGCGTCCCCCCCGAAACCAAATCGAATTACGGGCTGTTGGGCGCGGTCATCGAAAATCCGCAGGGCAATATTTACTGGCGCTTCACCGGGCCCGAGGCGCTGATCACCGCGAACCTGCTGCTCTTCAACAAGGTCATCGACAGCGTGAAGCCGCAGGACAAGAATCACTGATCCGGTCATGACCTCCGCGCCGACCACGTCTGAACCGGACGCCCCCCAGATTTCGCTTTCCCTGATGGCGCACGGGCTTGACCTGGAGGCCACGCTGACCAGCGGCCAGACGTTTTCCTGGAAACGCACGAGCGACGGGCGCTGGCGCGGCTGGATCGACCGACGGCCCTGCCTCGTCTGGCCGGACGGGGACGCCCTGCGCGCGGTGGGGCCCGGCCTGACCCGCGACGCGGTGAGTTCTTATTTCGCCCTCGATCTTTCCGTGCGGGAAATCTTCGCCACATTCCCGAGCGATCCGTGGCTGGACAAGGCCCGGGCTTTCGCGCCCGGCCTGCGCATCCTGCGCCAGGAACCGTGGGAAACGTTGTGCAATTTTATCTGCTCGTCGCTTAAGCAGATCGTGCAGATCGAACAGATCAACCACGAGTTGCGGCGCGCGTTCGGCGACGAAATCGGAGAGGGCCTGCACTCGTTTCCCGACCCCTCGCGCCTGGCGCTGGCGACGGAAGCGAAGCTGCGCGCGTGCAAGCTCGGCTTCCGCGCCCGCCATCTTTTCGTCGCGGCGCGTCAGGTGGCCTCGAGCGAAATTTTCCTTGATCGGATCGCCACGCTGCCGACGGCGGAAGCGCGCGAGCACCTGGTCCGCATCCGGGGCGTGGGCGAAAAAGTCGCCAACTGCATCCTGCTTTTCGCCTATGGCCGCGCGGAGGTTTTCCCGATCGACGTCTGGGTGGAGCGCGTGCTGCGGCGGCTTTATTTCAACGGCAGCCGGCGGGTCAGGCACGAGCGAATGCGCGCCTTCGCGGATTCCCATTTCGGCCCGTACCGGGGCTACGCCCAGCAGTTTCTTTTCCATTGGATTCGCAAAGATCCCACGGCGCTGCCGCCGGAAAAAGAAGCGCCGCCCCGCGTGAGGAAGAAAGCAGTCCAAAGCGAAATCGTCGAATCGTCAAAAAAGGAGTCATGACGGCGCAACCCCAACGGGGTTGCAAGCATATAGCCCAGGGTTGACGCACCAGCGTCTACCCTGGGAAGCTTGACATGGAGATCTACCCTGTAAGGGTTGAAGCCGACTAACAGAGGCGGATTGATTCAACCCTTACAGGGTTGGGGGATTCTTTGTTAACCCAGGGTAGGCGTTGCTACGCCAACCCTGGGCTGAATGATAGCAACCCTTTCAGGGTTGCAAGTCATCCGCTTCCCCAACCCCGAAAGCGCGACCTCAGGATGAGGGAGCCGGCGGCGGCAGATGCCAGTCCTGCCAGACGCGGGCGTAGTCGGCGCGGGTCAGCTCGGCGAGCATCGCGTTGGAGCCGGATTCGAGCCATTGGATCAGCCGTTCGAGATGAGCGAGTTCCATCGTGGTGCAGCCGGCGGTGCGATAGTGTTGCCCGCGCCGGACGTGAAAGAAAATCTCGTTGCCTGCCTCGGGCACGGGGTCGTCGTAGTTATGCTCGATGAGGACGAGCCACTGGTAGGCCGCGTCGCCCAAATGCATGTGCTCCTTGTCCCACCAATCGGGAAACGGCGCGCCCGGCGGCAGGGTGTAGAGATGGTTGTAGGGAAATTGCGAAAGCTGCGAATCGTCGATCCACGCGTCGCGGTCGGTGACCTGATGATAAGGCCAGCCGTGCGATCCGTCCGGCAGCCTGGGCGCGTAGCCCATGACGAATCCGATCTTGAAGAGACCCGCCGGGTTGCGGTGATCGCCGTCCTTTTTCTGTAGTTCCGGTTGCGGCGGGTTGAGACCGCGGCCCCAGGCCAGTCCGCCCTTGCCAAAGAGGACGGGCCACGGTTTGTCGTCGGCCTGCCATTGCCCGGTAGGGTCCCGATGAAAAAGTTGCAGCGTTCCCTCGGACGAGGAGGCATCGGGCGCGAGGCAGACGATCATCTGCCTCGCATCGAGGCCCAGCCGGGACTCGTCCGCCGCAGCCGAACCCATCAGGAAACCGCCCAGGATCAGCGCGACAAAAAAAACTGCCATCGACCGGTACATCTGCGCTAGGCTAAGAGTAATGCTCGCAAAAGGCAATCGAACCGCATGACGCGCAATGGCCCCCTCCCCCTGCTGCTGCTGACCGGCTTTCTGGGCAGCGGCAAGACGACCACGCTCGGGCACTGGCTGAGCCATACCGATGTGCCGCTCAAGCGGACGGCGGTCATCATCAACGATTTTGGCTCCGTCAATATCGACGCGGCGCTGCTCGCGCGGCGTCAGTTGGAGCTGCGCAGCATCACGGGCGGCTGCGTTTGCTGCCAGAGCTTCGAGGACCTGGTCGCGCAGGTGGCGGCGCTGGCGAACAATCCCGATTTCGATCTCGTCTGGATCGAGGCGTCCGGGCTGGCCGATCCGGAGGAGGTACTCGACCATCTGAGCGCGCCCGAATTGCAGGACCGCGCGGTGATCCGCCGGATGATCCTCGTCATCGACGGCTCCGATTTTCCCTGCTCGTGGCGGGGCCGCGCCGTGCAGGAGGAGCAGGTCCGCTATGCCGACCTTATCGTCCTGAACAAGACGGACCGGGTCGACGACGCGGCGCGGCGGCGGGTCGAAATCAACCTTCGCCGGATCAACCCCTCGGCCCGGATCGTCACGACGCGGCACGGGGAAGTCGCGCCGGGCCTGCTCAGTGAAACGGGCGCGAGCGCGGCGGCAACTCGCGCTCATGACCACACGCACGACGATCACGAGCACGAGCATCATCACGACGAGGATGAACATTTGCCCCATGCCGCCTCGACTCTTTTTTTGCCGCTGGCCGCGCCGGTGGAACGGGCCGCTTTCCAGCGTTTTTTGGGATCGCTGCCAACCTCGGTTTTCCGGGCGAAGGGCTTCATCCGCCTTGCCGATTCTCCCGGACAACTCCACACCTTCCAACAGGTCCGCGACCAGTCCGAACTACTCCTTTTGCCTCTGGAAAACGGAGCGGACATCACCGCCGGGCTCGTCTTCATCGGGCCGCATCTGGATGAAAAGCACATTCGCGAGCTGGCCGATGTCCTGATACCAACGCACGTCACATGATTAGAGCACTTCTTCTTTTGGCCTTCATCGGCGGCGCGGCGGTCGCTAAAACGACCCCTTCTCCCACGCCGGGACCGGTCGCGACACTCCGCCCAACCAGTTACTTTTTCACGGTTGACCTGGACCCCCGCTACCAGTTTGCCGGCTCCGGCGCGCTGACCGGGGAGGACGCCGCCCGCGCGAATTGCTACCGCTTCGTCACTGACTCTGATGGGAAATTGCGGCAGATCGAATACCGGCGCGCGGGCGTTCCGATGCCGGATCCCCTGCTGGGCGTGACGCGCATCGATTTCGAATACCAACCCGGAATCGAGCGCCGCTGGTTTCGCGACGCGCAGGGCCGGCCGGTCCGCGACGTGGACGGCATCCAGGGCGAGAAACTCACGCTCAACGCGACGGGGTATCCGACCGACATCACCAACCTTGACGAGTCGGGCGGGCGGGCGCGCGACAACAACGGCGTGATTCATTACGTCCGCACGCTGGACGACCATGGTCTTGTGAAAAAGCTCACACGCATCGGGTTGTTCGGCGAGGCGATCACCGACGACAACGGTTTTTTCGAGACCCGCACCGTTTACGACGCGCAGGGCCGGCCGATGGAACGGGGCAACTACGACGCCTCGGGAAACCTGCTCAATAACAACGAGGGCGTCGCCCTCGTCCGCACCACCTACACGATCTATCCCGACGCGACGCAAATCACCGAAAGCTATTTTGACGCGTCCGGTCTGGCGGTCGAGGAAAAGAGCAGCGGCGTGCATCAACGCCAGCGCACGCTCGACCCGCGCGGACTACTCCTCGACGCATCCTATTTTGACGCCACCGGCGCGCCGACCGACGTCCACGGCGATAACGTTCATGAACGCCGTTACACCTACGACGACCGCGGCAACCAAATCACGGAAGAATTTTTCGGTCCCGATGGCAAGCCCGTCGACCAGAAGCCCCTCAACTTCGCGCGGGTCGTCTATAAATACGACGACAAAAACCGCGTGATCGAGAAGGCCTACTTTGGAGATGACGGCGCCCCGCAGATTCTTCCCAATCTGGGCGCCGCCGTGATTCGCCAGGAGTACGATGCGCAGGGCGACCTCGTGCGCCGCCAGTTCCTCGACGGCCAGGGCCATCCCTCGCCGCATGTGCAGTACGGCGCGCCCGCCATCCGCATCAAGGTGGAGGGCGACACGACCATCGTCACGCTTCGCAACGGCCAGGACCAGCCGATGAAAAATCCGGTCAACGGCTATTACGCCTTCAGTTACAAGACGAGCGAGGACCACCCCCTTTCGCCCACGAATCTCTACTATGACCGCCATGGGCGTCTGCTCAGTTATTTCCCCCGCGTTTCCGTCATCAATCCCCATCTGCACGCGCTGAAGACCATGCCCGTCATGGAGTGGAGCGCCCGCCTGGGCGCGGGGGCGGCGGGACTCGGCGCGTTGCTCGGCTGCTTCCTCGCTCTGCGCAAATCCTCCCATACCAAACGGCGCAAGGTCTATGTTCCCACGCCGCTGGAACGCTTCCTCGGCTGGCTTTCCGTCTTCTGCATCCTGGAGGGGAGTCTGCGCTTTTTCATGACGATCTATTGGGCCTGGGTGGATTACCAAAACGGACGCATGGGACACGGGTTCTACATCCTCGAAACCATCTTCATCCTCTTTTTCCTTTACCGGCTCTACCGCCTGAGCGTCACCATGCGCGTGCTGAATATCGGCCGGGACGACGTCCACCGCCTTGTCCGCGATTTCTTCACCAAGGCCCATCTGAAACCCGAGTGGATCGAAAAACGGCAAACGTACGTCACGCCGCCGCTCGATGCGCGCGTTAAATTTTTCCAGCAAAAATATCACGCCTATCTCGCCTTCCGGAGCAGGGGCCGCGAGGGGCGCGACCTGGAGCGGGACATGGCCCAATACATTCGCGCCCAGGCGGGCGGCATCCGGGCTCCGGTCCGCACCCGGGCCATCGCGCTTTATTATCCCAGCGTCGCCTTCTGCTATTTTCTGCTTGCCGGCACCGCCTTCTACACACTCTGGCAATTGGTGAAGGGATTTTAATGCCGCGTCCTGAATGGGAATGATTCCGTAGGAATCATCGAGAGTAGCCCGGCGATATATCGCCGGGCTACTTTCAGATGTCCCTCCGGAGACCTCTGCGAAACTCGACTTTTCAGTATTGCGTCGGTTTTTCCATGACCCGGAGGGTCATGAGGAAATTAGCCGGTGGTGAAACCACCGGTAATCTGTCGGAAAGAATCCGCCCCAG
>Ga0182030_10009314_pt1 | contig 20114 bp, 18 predicted proteins | sample 812S3MmetaG_FD_121299 | JGI IMG/M metagenome (GOLD analysis project Ga0182030, IMG submission 121299) | Permafrost microbial communities from Stordalen Mire, Sweden - 812S3M metaG (Illumina Assembly) | ecosystem: Environmental > Terrestrial > Soil > Wetlands > Permafrost | place: Sweden... | reverse complement strand
GAAAACACGGTCGGCTGCTCGCCCAAAGTTATCGAGTTCCTCAAGGCCAACCTTTCCGCCGCGGATCTGGCAATCTACCCCGAGTACAGCGCCGCCAAAGAAGCCGTGGCGCGCTACTTCCGCGTCTTGCCCGACCAGTTCGTCTTCACCAACGGCACCGACGAAGCCATCCAGGTCTTCATTAATACCTATATCGACGACGGCCAGGAAGTGCTCGTGCTCAAGCCGGCGTACGCCATGTACCGTTTCTATGCCGAAGTGGCCGGAGCCAAGGTCACGGAAGTCGAATACCCACAGCCGTCGATGGAGTTTCCCTTGCAGGAGGTGCTCGACCGGATCACGCCGCAAACCCGCGCCGTCATCCTCTCCAATCCGAATAACCCCACGGGGACCGGCCTCAGCCTGCACGCCATCGAGCGCATCCTGGCGCGGGCGAAGAAGGCCGTCGTCATGGTGGACGAGGCCTACTACGAATTCAGCGGCGTCACCGCGCTCACCGAAATCGAGCGCGTGCCGCACCTCTATGTCTGCCGCACCTTTTCCAAGGTGTTCGGCATGGCGGGCATGCGCCTGGGATGTCTCTTCTCGCACCCGGCGAACATCCAGTACCTGCACAAAGCGCAGTCGCCGTACAGTGTGAACTCGCTCGCCGTGATGGCCGCGCAGGCCGCCGTGGAAGATACCGCGCACATCGAAAACTACGTGGCTGAAGTGCTGGCCGCGCGCGAATTACTCTGCCTGGGGCTGGAGAAACTCGGCATCGCGTACGTGCCCAGCGCGGCCAATTTCGTGCTCGGGCATTTCGGCAAGCGCGCTTTGGAAGTGCGCGACCGCCTGCGCGGCCAGGCCATCCTGGTGCGCGACCGCAGCTACGAAGCGCCCGGCTGTGTCCGCATCACCGTGGGCACGCGCACCCAAACCCGCCGCCTGCTGGCCGCGCTGGAAGAGATCTGGAACCAATGAACCAACCTCTGATCGTATTCGACATGGACGGCGTCCTGGTGGATGTCACCGAAAGCTACCGCGAGACCATCGCCCAAACCGTCAAGCACTTCACCGGCGTCGAGCTGACCCGCGAAGAGATTCAGGAATACAAAAATCAGGGCGGCTGGAACGACGATTGGCAACTCACCCACCACATCATTAAGATGGCCGGCCAGGAGATCCCCTTCGACACCGCGCGGGATTACTTTCAATCCATCTTCCTGGGCAACGGCGAAGGCGGCCTCATCCTGCGCGAAGCCTGGGTGGCGCGCCCCGGACTGCTGGAAGATCTCAGCCGTCGATTCCAACTCGCCGTGTTCACCGGACGCCCCAAAGACGAGGCCGAACTCACCTTGCGCCGCTTCGCCGGCGGCGTGGTCTTCCATCCCGTGATCGGCATGTTCGACGTGGAAAACCGCAAACCGCATCCCGAGGGACTGCTGCGCATCCTCAAGGCCAATCCGGGACGCACGGTCTACTACATCGGCGACACCGTGGATGACGCGCGCTGCGCCCGCGCCGCGGGCGTCGCCTTCATCGGCATCGCGGCGCCCTCCAACCCGAGCTACCTCGACCTGGTGTTCCTGTTCCAGGAGGAAGGCGCCTACGCCATCATCGACGACATCAACATTCTGCCCGAGGTCTTCGCCGCATGAGAACCGCCAGCGTACAGCGCGACACCAGGGAGACACAAATCTCCGGCAGTCTGAAAATCGAAGGACGCGGACGCTATACCATCTCGACCGGCATCCGTTTCTTCGACCACATGCTGGAGTTGTTCGCCAAACACGGCGGCTTCGACCTCACGCTGAAGGCCCAGGGCGATCTCGACGTGGATCAGCATCACACTGTGGAAGACGTGGGCATCGTGCTCGGCCAGTTGTTCGCCAAAGCGCTGGGCGATCGCAAGGGCATCAACCGCGCGGGCTACTTCGTCATGCCCATGGATGAGACGCTCGCCGTGGTGGCGGTCGATCTCGGCGGACGTCCCGCCCTGGTGTACAAAGACCGGGTCAAGGTGCGCCTGGTGGGCGACCTGCAAACCGAGCTGGCCGAAGATTTCTTCGGCGGCTTCGTGCATCACGCGGGAGCGAACCTGCACGCCAAGGTGTTGTACGGCCGCTCCAACCACCACAAGCTGGAAGCCATCTTCAAGTGCTTCGCGCGCGCCATGAAATTCGCCTGTTCCAAGGACGCGCGGCTGAAAGATCAGATTCCCTCCACCAAGGGCCTCTTATGATCGCCATCTTCGATTACGGCGCCGGCAACCTGCGCAGCGTGCAGAACACGCTCGGCGAGCTTGGCTGTGAATACACGCTGGTGAGCGATGCGGCGGGGTTGGCTGCCGCTACTAAGATTCTGCTTCCCGGCGTGGGCCATTTCGGGCAGATGATGCGGGCGCTGGATGCCCTGGGTGTGCGCCAGACGCTGATCGAGCGCATCCGCGGCGGCGTGCCCTTTCTCGGCATCTGTCTCGGCATGCAGGCGTTGTTCGAGAGCAGCGAAGAGGCGCCGGAAGTCCGTGGCCTGGGCATCTACCCCGGCGCGGTGCACCGCTTCCCGATGGATGCGCGCGTCCCTCACATGGGATGGAACGAACTGGAGGTGCGGCCGGGAAGCAAATTGGTGCGCGATCTGAACGCGCGCCCCTACGTGTACTTCGCGCACAGCTACTACGTGCCCGAAAACGAGCGCGCCAGCGCCACCTGCACCTATGAACTGCGCTACACCGCCGCGCTGGAATGCGGCAACGTATACGGCGTGCAGTTCCACCCCGAGAAATCGGGCGCGGTGGGGCTGAAGATCGTGCGAAATTTCCTGGAGGTGGCATGAGTATTCAACGCAGAGACGCAGAGACGCAGAGGAAAGCGCAGAGGAGCGCACGATCTTCCTGCGCAATCTCCGCCTCGCGATCGAGTTCGGTTGTCTTCTCTGCGCTTATCTCTGCGTCTCTGCGTCTCTGCGTTGAAAGGTCTGCCCCGTGCTAGCCAAACGCATCATCCCCTGTCTCGATGTCACCGGCGGACGCGTCGTCAAGGGCGTCAACTTCGTCAACCTGCGCGATGCGGGCGACCCCGTGGAGCTGGCCGAACGCTACAACCGCGATGGCGCCGACGAGCTGGTCTTCCTCGATATCACCGCCAGTAGCGACGCGCGGGAAATCATGGCGGACGTGGTGGCCCGCACCGCGCGCAAGGTCTTCATCCCCCTGGCCGTCGGTGGCGGCATACGCTCCGTGGCCGACGCCCGCCGCATCCTCATGTCCGGCGCCGATAAGGTCACCGTCAACACCGCCGCCGTGCGCCGTCCCGAGCTGATCACCGAACTGAGCAACGAATTCGGCGCGCAGGCTGTCGTGCTGGCCATCGATGCGCGCCGCCACGCTGCCGGGGAATGGCACGTCTTCACGCGCGGCGGGCGCGACGATGAAGGCATCGACGCCGTAGCCTGGGCGGCGCGCGGCGAAGCGCTCGGCGCCGGCGAGATCCTGCTCACCTCCATGGATACCGATGGTGTGCAGGATGGCTTCGATTGCGCCCTCACGCGGGCCGTCTCGCGCGCCACGCACATACCCATCATCGCGAGCGGCGGGGCGGGGAAGCCCGAGCACTTCGTCCGCGTGCTCACCGAGGGCTGCGCCGATGCCGCGCTCGCGGCCTCCATTTTTCACTACGGAACTTACACCGTGAATCAGCTCAAGGAAGAGCTCGACAAACACGGCATCCCGGTGCGGGTGAGGGGATGATCGTTCCCTGCATCGATCTGATGGATGGCAAGGTGGTGCAGTTGGTCCAGGGCCGCGAGAAGGCGCTGGAGGGCGCGAGCCCCGACGAAATGCTGCGTAAGTTCGCCGCCTTCCCCGAAATCCAGGTGATCGATCTCGATGCCGCCCTGGGCCGCGGATCGAACGACGAACTGGTGCGCATGCTGGCCGCGCGCGCCGTGTGCCGCGTGGGCGGCGGTGTGCGCACTGTGGAACGCGCGCGCACGCTCGTGGCGCAGGGCGCCCACCGCGTGATCGTCGGCACCAGCGCGTTCACGAAAAGCGGCATCAACCGGGAGTTTCTCGCCGCTCTGCGCGACGCCGTGGGGCGCGAACGTTTGACCATCGCGCTCGATTCCAAAGCCGGCCGCATCGTGGTCAAAGGCTGGCAGGAGGCCACCGATTTCACCGCCGAAGAGGTGCTACAGTCGCTCGAACCCTACTGTTCCGGCTTCCTCTGCACCTATGTGGATAAGGAAGGCATGATGCAGGGCACGGACCTCGATTGGTTTCGCCGCCTGCGCGCCGCCACCACGCACGAGATCACCGCCGCCGGCGGCATCACCACGCTGGAAGAAGTGAAGGCGCTGCTCAATATGAACATCGATGCCGCGCTCGGCATGGCGATTTATACGGGGCGGCTCAGGCTGGAAGACCTGGCGGGGCTGGGATGAAGTGGACAGGCCAGAGGGACAGGCCAGGAGGCCTGTCCTACTTTGCCACGACTATGACCGGGATGGCCCGCGCGTAGCGCACGATGCTCTGATTGTTGGCGCGCATCAGGCCGCTGACGATCATGTCCTGCCGCAGACCGACCTTCGCGTCCTTGGCCACATTCAACACGATCTCCGCCTCGTCCTTCTCCGGCGGCACGAACACGCCCTTGGTGCTGATGGTGCCGTTGGCCAGGCGCACGGCCGGGATGGTGACGCCCGCCTTGACCCCGTCTTTGCGCAGCACCTTGATTACGATGGGCGTGTCGCTCTCCGGCTTCACTTCCAGCACCTTGCCGGGCGCTAGCGAAGACGCAATCGTGTAGGCCGACCCCGGAATCACCGCCAGGAAGAGTTGCCTGGTGGGCAGCACATGCGTGTAGGCGAAGGCCTGCATCAGCGATTCCGCCGATTCGGCCCGGCGCATCACCGTGTCCTTGCCGATGGTTGCCATCCCGGTGATCGCCGGCGAGAGCACACAGGGCGCCGCGCCGGCGGGCGACGTGATGGTCAACCGGCCCTCGTTTTGTCCGGCCGCAATCAGCGCCTCGCTCGCCGTATAGCCCGCGGGCAGATTCTCCACCGCCAGCTTGATCTCCCCGGCGAAATCGTCGTGGCGAATCGCCGCCACCGTGATGGCCGCCGTATCGCCCACGCCCAGGCGCGGGTTGTCGGGCGCGATGCGCAGGGTGAAATCCGGGTGCGGCGCGTCCAGCACCAGGCGGTAGGCGTACTCCTCGCCGCCCTTGCCCTGAATGTCGCGCAGCCGCAGGTAGTGATCGCCCGCCGCCGGAAACGTGTAGAGAATCCGCGAGTCGGCGTTGTGCGCCAGGATGGCTTCCAGGGGATCGTTCCAGTCGTCATTCTCCGCCACCTGGTTGCGCTTGGCGTCGTAGAGCGTCAGCACCGAATCCAGGGGGCTGCCCAGGCGCCGCGCCTGCACCTGCAAGACCAGCTTGTCGTCCTTCCTGGCACTGAAGACGAAGTAGTCCCTGTCGCCCGGTCTGTCGATGCGGCCATCCACGATCACCGGCGGCATGATGCGCTGCGCCCGCTCGAACGTATCGTTGGGTTCCACCTCGCGCACCGCTGCGAGGTCGCTCACTCCGAAGGGCAGCCCGTTGACCGTGATCTTGCGTCCGGCGTCGGCGGGTATCTTCACCGTGGCGCGCGCGGCAGTCAGGTTCGCGCCGCGATACTCCACCGATACCTCGGTCCCGCGCTTGCCGCCCAGCGGGAATATGTCCGTGACGTACGACCGCCCGGCGATGGTCAGGCGGTAGACAAAATCTCCGCGGCCGCGATACACGATGTCGCGCAGTTCCACGGTGTACTCGCCGTCGGCGGGCGCGCGGAAGAAGAGCAGCGGGTCCGGCCGGAAGCGGTTATCGTCGGCGAAGGCCACCTGCTTGCCCGCGGCGTCGTAGACCGTCAACTGCGGGTCGAACCATCCGGGCACGGCGTCGGCAATGAACGGCAGCAGGCTGCGCGCCTCTACCGAGAGCACCAGGGTCGCGGCCGCCCTGGCCGGAAAGCGGAAATAGTCGCGGTCGTTTTCCAGAATCTGCCCGTCGATCACTACCGGCAGGGAAGCGATCTTCTGCGGTGCGCTTTTCTCCGAATTCGGCTCCGCTTCCATGATCTCGGGCAGGTCGCCGACGATGAAGCGGAAGCGGTTGGAGACGCCGCCCGCGTTGAGGATGCGCAGTTCGCGCTCGCCCAGTGCGGCATTGGGCGCGATGGCGAGCGAAAACTTCACCTTGTTGGGCTGGCTGCCATCGACGACTTTGCCGGTGACGCCGCCGCCAGTGACCAAGACGGTTTCGGGCGCGATGCTGGTGCCCGACGCGGTGACTTCGATGGTGGCGCCGCGCTGCCCGCCGGCCGGGTAGATCCACGAGAGCACGGACTGCACCGGTTCGAGCGGCGGCGGAGGCGCGGGAGCTTTCTTGGCCTGCTGGGCCAACAGGGCCGGCAGAAGCAGCAGCGGAAGCCAGCGTCTCATGGTCGCGCCGGCCCATCGCTCAAGGTCAGCAGCAGTTTCCCCGCCGCGCCCCAGATCTTCACCGTGCCGTCGAGGCTGCCCGACGCCAGGCGCAAGCCGTCGGGGCTGGCCGCCACCGCATAGACCCAGTCGGTGTGCCCGGCCGCGGTGGCGATGGTGTTACCGCCCGGGCCCATCAGCCGGAGGGTCTTATCGGTGCAGCCCACCACCATGCGCGAGTGCGGCTGCGCCTTGGCGAACGCCACGGCGAGCGGCAGGCAGGCGCCGGTATCCATGGGCCGGGTCTGCATCGCCTGGTTGCGCGCGTTGGGCCGCGAGGAATCGATCTCCTTGAACGCGCCCTCGGTGCGCCACACGCGGATGGAGTGCTCCTCCGGTCCGCCCATGGCGAAGGCCAGCAGATCGCCTTCGGTGGCGAAGGCCACGCCGCCGACCGGCTCGGTGATCTGCACCGGCAACTGGAACTCCTCCTTCCAGGTGTCGGTCTTCCAGACGCGCGCTGTCTTATCGGCGCTGCTGGTGGCGAGCAATTTGCCATCCGGCGAGAAGGCGAGGCCACTGATCCAATCGGTGTGGCCTTTCAACTCCAGCGGCGCCGCCTTGGTCTCCAGGTTCCACACGCGGACGGTGGCATCCGTGCCGCCGGTGGCCAGCCACTTGCCGTCGGGGGAAGACGCCACCGCCAGCATTTCGTCCCTGGCCTGCTCGAGGGGCGCGATCGCGCCGGTCTCCAGATCGAGCAGGACGACAGCGCCGGAGCGTCCCGCGACTCCGGACGCAACCGCGAGCGTGCGGCTGTCCTTACCGAACGCCACGGCGCGCACCTGGCCGGCGATCCCGCCCAGTTTCCGCTCCAACCTTCCGCTAGCGGCGTCCCATAGGCGGACTTCCTTGTAGCCGCCGGAGACGAGAATCCTGCCGTCGGGCGAGAAGGCGAGCGCGGTGACGGGGACCTTCGGCTCGGCCGCGGCGAGGGTGAGGGCGGCGAAGACGAAGAAGCTGACAGGCGAAAGCGCCTGTCCCACCTTGGTACACACCTTGTGGGGCAGGCGCTTTCGCCTGCCAACTAATTTTCTGCTCACATAATCTCCGTCAGCAGGCCGCCCGATTGCACGTTCCCGCCGGCCAGCGGACTGACGTATGCCACGCATCCTTGCGGATGCGGCAGCCTGCCGTGCGGATCGATGCCCAGCAGCTTGTAGATGCTGGCGGACAAATCCCAGGGATAAACCGGCCTGTCGCGCACCGCTTCGCCGCGCCCATCGGTAGAGCCGATCACCTGCCCGCCCTTGAATCCGCCGCCCGCCACGATGGCGGAAAACGCGCTGGCCCAGTGATGGCGTCCGCCGAACCAGGGCGCCTCGTTGGCCACCCGCGGGGTGCGGCCGAACTCGCCGTACCAGGTCACGATGGTGGAAGTCAGCAGCCCGCGCTGCGCCAGGTCTTCGAGCAGCGCCGAGATGCCCTGATCCTGAATGGGCAGCTTTTTGCGCATGGCGTCGAAATTATCCTTGTGAGTGTCCCAGCCGCCATCGTTGATGGTGACGAACGGCACGCCCGCCTCCACCAGCCGCCGGGCCAGCAGGCAGGATTGCCCGAACTGGTTGCGGCCATAGCGGTCGCGCGCCGCGTCTTTTTCCTCGGTCAGATCGAACGCCTTGCGCGCGTCGCCCAGAATCAGCCCGTAGGCTTTCCGCTGGAACTCGTCCATTTCGCGGTAGACGGACTGCTTGTCGGCCTGCGCCGCCAGCGCGTCCACCGATTTCAACAGGCCGCGCCGCTCACCGATGCGCTGCTCTGTCATGCCGCGCGGCGGCACCAGGCCCTGCACCCGGAAGTTGGGGTTATTGGGGTCGCCACCGGGGGCGAAGGTCTTGGAGCCGTTGCCCAGGAAGCCGGCTTCGCTGAAGCGTCCCAGCGGATTGGTCAGCGTGATATACGGCGGCAGCACGCTGTTTTCGCCCTTTTTGAGAGCCACGATGGCGCCCATCGCCGGGTAGACCAGTTCCGCCGTGGGCTTGCTGCCGGTCTGCATGATGTAGGCCGCGGTTTCGTGCCCGTTATCGCCGTGCGTCATGCTGCGGATGATGGTGTACTTGTCGGCCTGATTGGCCGATAGCGGCAGCAGTTCGCCGATCACGATGCCGTTGACGTTGGTGGGCAGGGTGCGGCGCAAGGGGCCGGTGAAATCCTCGCCCGCGCCGGGCTTGGGATCCCAGGTATCCGTCTGCGTGGGTCCGCCGGCCATCCAGAGCTGGATCACCGACTTCGCCTTGGGCGCGGCTGCCGCTTGCCCCTTCAACCGAAACCAATCCGCCGTGGTGAGCCCGATCAGGCTCGCCGCCCCCACTCTCAGGAACCCTCTACGACCCGGTATGTCCAGCATGATGTCACCTGCCTACCGATTTGAACCTCAATGGTTGAACTCAAATTCCTTGGCGTTGACGAGCGCCCAGGCCACGTCCTGCACGGCCTGCGCCCGGGCGGTCTTCCTGGCGGCCAGGTACTGCAACAATCGCTGCTTCTCTTCCGCCGTGGGGAAGCGCGAAACCGAACTGAGATAGAGATCGTCGAGCACCTCGCCATCGCTCTTCGCCAGAATGCGCTTCAGATGCGGGCTGCCCGACACCTTGCCCTCGAGCTGCTCGGAGTTGAGCAGATAGAGAGCCTGCTTCAAGGTAACGTCGCTATTGCGTTCCTCCTCGTACGGCGTATCGCGCGGCGGCCGTCCGAAGAGGTCGAGAAAACCGCACTCGGTGTTGCCGTCGGAGATCTGGGTGGCGCGAAAACCGGCCGGCCAGTTGGAATACGGCTCCGGGATGATGCTGCGGAACTTCTCGCTGGTTTCGGTGAACTGGCTGATGGCGTCCAGCATCTGCTCCGCGCCCAGGCGCTTCACCGGGTAGTGGGAAAACAGGGTGCGATCGTGCGCGTTCCACTGGTTGGGCTCGCTCGCCAGTTGGTAGGTGCGCGAATTCAGGATCAGGCGGTAGATGTGGCGCAAGTCGTACCCATGCCCCGTCAGTTCGCTTTCCAGATAGGCCAGCAGTTCGGGGTTGGTGGGCGGATTGGTGGGCCGCAGATCGTCCGGCTCGTGCACGATGCCGCGCCCCAGCAGCCAGAACCAGATGCGGTTCACGATGGCCTTGGCGAAGTAGGGATTGCCGGGCGCGGTGAGCCAGGCCGCCAGTTGTCCGCGCGGATCTTCCTCGGCGCCCACCTTGACGGGCGAGCCGGCATCGGGCAGACGAGGCTGTACCACGGCGCGCGTCCGCGGGTGCTTCAAATTCCCCCGGAAATCCGTATAGACGATCTCTTCCTTCCATTCCTGGGTGGCTTTGTAGTTCACCCGGGCGAAGAACGCGCCCAAGCCCAGATCGTCATCCAGCGTCCAGCTTTCCTGGGGATGGGCGTGGCAGCGGGCGGAGCCGATGCGTTCGCCCATGAAGACCAGGGCGGTGGTCTCGCCCAGAGTTCGGGGGTCCTTGCTGGGCACGGCGCGCACGAAGTTGGCCGGACCCACGCGGAAATTGCTGCCCGTGGCGGTCACCAGTTCGCGGGCGAACTGGTCGTAGGGCTTGCCAGAGGCCAGGCTGTCGTGCACCCACTGGTAGTAGACCGCCACCGCCTTGGGCCACACGCGGACGGGGTACTCGCTTTTGATGCGCAGCAGGTCGCCCCACTTGAGCGCCCAGAAATCGTTATACTCGTCGCGTGCGAGCAGGCTGTCGATGAGTTGGGCGCGGTCCGGTTTCGCCAGGAACGCGCGCGCTTCCCCGGCGGTGGGCAGCGTGCCGATCGTGTCCAGGTAGACGCGGCGCAGGAACGCCTCGTCGGTAGCCAGGGGCGAAGGCGGCACGCCCATGGCTTTCAGCTTGTTATAGACCAGCTCGTCGATGCGGTTGTTGGCGGCCAGCTTGGGGAAGGGCTTCGGGCCGGCCTGCGGGATGGCCAGGCGCAGGACAGCGGCCTTGCGCTGGTAGGTCGCGACAATGGCGGCGTCGCCCGCGTCTACGGCCTTCACCACTTGATCGGCGCCGACCGTGGCGATTTTGGGGTTCGAGGTGTGAAACACGGCATCGGCGGTCACATCGCGCTCCTGGCCGTCGGAGAAGATGGCGGTGACCAGCAGGCGTTGCGTCTGCCCCTTGGCGAGTTGGCGCTCGCCGGGATAGAGCTTCAGGTCGGCGATCCGGGCGTTTTCCTTGCTCGCCCAGGGCGCCCCGCCGCGCAGCCAGGCCAGCAGAATGCCGGCTTCCCGCACGCCTGCCTTGGCGCCGGGGTGAGGGAGTTCTCCGGTGGCTTTCAGGTACAGCAGGCTGTCGCGCGGCTCGGCCCGGTTGACGCGCCGCCCGCCGCCGGCCTTGGTCAACGCCTCGAAATCCGCCTCGGCGTCGCCCCCGAATAGCGAGAGGCGCAGCCCGCCTTTGCCGCGCGCCCCGCCATGGCACTGCGCCGTATTGCACCCGAGCTTGCTCAACAGCGGACTGACGTCGGTGGCAAAAGCCGCCGCCTGGACGGGCCAGAGCTTCACGGTGACGTGCAACCGCTGCTTCTTGCCGTTGGCGTTGAGCTCGATATGCGCCTCGCCATCGGACACCGGCGTCACCATACCCAGCTTGCTGACCGCCGCCACTTTGGGATTCGACGATTTGAACCTGGTCTGCCCGGTGACATCGTGGAGCGATCCGTCGGCCAGCTTTCCCGTGACCACGATGCGCTCGGACGCCCACTTCCCGGCTAAAACGAAGTCTCCCGGGGCCGCCTCAATCCAGGTGAGCTTGAGCTTCGGCTCCTTGGCGAGGCCCGCCACCGTCACCGCGATCAGGAGGGCAAGCGTGCGCCGGCCGGGCATGCCTACACCTTAGGGGTTGTGCGGAACATGGCAATCGCTTCGATTTCGATCAGCAGCTCCGGGCGGCAGAGAATCGCCTGGATTCCGGTGGAAGCCGGCACCGGATCGAGTTCCTGCTGGAGGAAGAACTCGGTGCGCCCCTCGTTGAACGCCTCGTAATCGCGTTCGATATCGCGCAGGTAGCAGGTGGTGCGCACCACGTCGTGCCAGGTGGCGCCTTCGGCTTCCAGCAGGCCGGTGATGTTCTGGTAGGTGCGGCGCAACTGGGCGCCGAAGTCGCCGATGTGCACGCTGCGTCCTTCCTCGTCTATGCTGGCCGTCCCCGAGATCAGCAGGATGGTGAGACCGTTCAAGTCGATACGCATGCCGCGTGAAAAGGAACTCGGTTTGGCGTAGTCATAGGCCTCGTTGAGCACCCGGAGGTTGGTAATGGCGCGTTTTTCCACAGGCAGTGTCCCTAGGTTTTCTAGCAAATCGGCTTCCAGAATCATGCCTAATAATACCCGAATGTCGCTGAAAGTTGCTGTAAAATGCTCTACTTACACTATTTTACACGACCGGCGGGAGTGGGGGGGAAAGGGCGGCGGGAGCAGCCTCGCCGGCGGGTTCGCCTGCAAGTTGTAAGCAGCAGTACACTGATGTTTCAACACCCTGGACCTAATGAATCCCGTAGGTTCGGCCGATAAAGCCCCTAGGAGTAGGCCTCTCGGCCGCAGACTGGCCGCCACGCAACCGGAGGCGATCGACGACACCTATGACTTACGCACCTTTCCGCTTCTTTCTTGCCGGACTCAGCGCCGCCGCCGCGCTCTACCCGGGCTTCGCAGCCGAGACCCCGCCGCCGATTGTCGCTGCCCCCCAAGTCCTTTCCCTGGAAGACTGCATGCGCATCGCCATGGAGAAGAACCGCTCCCGTCCGGCGTCGCGTTTTGCCGTGGCCATGGCCGAAGCGCAGCATCGCCAGGCCTTGGCGGGCTACTGGCCGCAGGTGACCGCCAAGGCGGGCTATTTCCGCCTCGACCAGTCGCCCAATTTCGTGTTCCCGGCGTCGGCGATGGCCATTCCCGCCCAAACGGTCAACGTTCCGGCCGGCACAGCCATCGTCACCATCCCCGCCGAAGCCTTCGCCCCCGGATTCCCCGCCGCGCCCATCCAGATGCCGGTCGCCTTTCCGGGGCAGAGCATCACCACGGCGGCGCAGGTGTTCACCATCCCCCAACAGAACGTGAAACTGGCCAATCCGGACAACTTTACCGTATCCGGGAATCTCACCTGGCTGCTCTGGGACGGCGGCATGCGTAAAGGCTACCGCGAGCAGGCGTTGGGTGGCGTGCAGGCCGCCCAGGCCGAGGCGCGGCGGACCGATCTGGAACTCACCGACAGCGTGCTGCGGCTCTACTACGGAGCCGTGCTCGCCCGGCAGTTGCACCAGGTGGGCAAGGATACCCTGGCGCGCATGGAAGTGACCCTGGAGTTGACCGAATCCATGTACAAGAACGGTGCCGGCAAGGTCAACAAGACGGATTATCTGGACAATGTGGTGATGGTGGAGACCATCCGTTCCATGGTGGCGGAACTGGCCAAGAACGAGGCGGCGGCGGAAGCCGCCCTAGCCTACACCATGGGGTTGTCCTGGACGGCCACGGTGCATCCGGCCGAGGAAGAGGTGCCCTACCAGCCGTTCGCCGGCAACCTGGACGAACTGGTGGCCACGGCCTACGAATTCAACCCCGATTGGGGGAAAGTGGAGGCCGGCCTGCGCGCGTTCGCCGGCGAGGCCGCCACCGCGCGCAGCGGCTACTATCCCAAAATAGCGTTGACGGGCGACTTACACCGCTGGTGGAACAGCTATTCGGCCGGGATGGCCACGGCGGTGAACAAGGAAGGGTGGACCATCGGGCTAGGCGCGGAGATTCCCATTTTCGATGGCTTGCTGACCCGCAACAAGGTGGCCGAAGCCTTTGCCAAGGTGTCCAAGCTGAAAGAGGAGAAGTTTCTGCTGAAGGAAGGCATCGGGCTCCAACTGCGCGAATCGTTTCTGAGTCTGGAGGCGGCGGCCAAGACCTACCAGGCGGCCGACCGGGCGATGGTGGCGGCGAGGGAGAACCGCGACCTGACCTCGCGGGCGTACCAGAACGAGCTGGTGGAGACGGAAAAAGTGATTCGGGCGCAACTCTTCGAATCGCTGATGACGGCGCAGTACCTGAAGGCGCGCTACGACCAGTTGGCGCTCCAGTCGCAGATTTCGCTGGTGGTGGGGAAGGAGGTCGCCGGGAGGTTGAGCGCGAAGCCGTAGCGCGACCCAGGCGAATGTTCATGGAAATGCGTGGCCCGGCCGCAGTTGGCGGAAAGTGCAGTGCGACCCGTTCGCGGCGCCACACGCTCGCCCTGATGCTCGGGGCCTTTCCCTGCTTGCGTGGCGCACTGGCCGCCGCCGCCGACACCAATGCGCCGGTTCGCCTGGTTATCTCAGAGAGCCTGGTGGCGGACGTGAATCTGAACGACGCCCGGGCGGCCATGCAGATCTGGGTCAGGCGAATGGCTCAGGACTTGAAGGTCGTCGTCGAATTTAATCCGAGGGCTTTCGACACGACGGAGGAGGTCCTGCGCCGCACTCGCGGGGGCCAGTTCGACTGCGTGGCGCTGAATGTCGTCGAGTACCGGCAAATCGCCGACTTATTGGACGGTAGCCAGATCATCGCCGAGGGCGGTGCGGCGGGACTGGAGCAGTACGTTCTGCTGGCCAAGCGGACTGGCGGAATCCAGCACTTGGGGGACCTGCGGGGACGCCGGGTGTGCATGTTGAAGGGCCCGAAGATGTGCGTCGCCAGTGCCTGGCTCTCCACCATCCTGGATGAAGCGCATCTCGGCTCAAGCGAACAGTTCCTTGGGGTGGTGACCACGGATACCAAGGCGTCGCGGGTCGTGCTGCCGGTCTTTTTTGGCCAGGCCGATGCCTGCCTCACCACCAAGCGGAGCTTCGACACGATGGGCGAATTGAATCCGCAGGTTGCCAAGGACCTGACGGTGATCGCCAGTTCTCCGGCTTTGGTGGTGACTTTCTATATATTCCGTAAGAATTACCGCGGCTTGAGCCAAGAGAGTTTCGCCAAGGTCTACTCGGATCTGCCCGCCACCGCCGCCGGCCGGCAAATCGCCACCCTGTTTCAATTCGAAAGTCTGGTGGTCAAAGACATCGGCTGCCTGGCGCCGGCGCTGGCCGTGCTTCAGGCGGCGGATCGTGTCCACGGGCGGCAGGGCGCGGGAGGCCGAAAGGGATAGGGTATGCCCATGGGGAAGCGCATCCCAGTACCGGTGGGCGAGATCTGGAGCGCGATCCGTTCGCGGCGCCAAACTCTTGCCCTGATGCTGGGGGCCGGTCCCTGGTTGCGTAGTGCGCGGGCCGCCGCCGACACCGGCGCGCCAATCCGCCTGGCGATCTCCGATAGCCTGGTGGCGGACGTCAATCTGAACGACGCCCGGGCGGCCATGCTGATCTGGATCAAACGAATGACGTCGGAGATGAACCTGGCAGTCGAGATAAACCCAAGGGTATTCGACACGGCCGAGGAGATCCTGCGCCGCGTTCGCAGTGGCCAGTTGGACGCGGTGGCGCTGAATGTCATCGAGTACCGGCAGATCGCCGACGTGTTGGATCCCGGGGAAATTATTGCCGAGGCCGACGCCACGGGACTGGAGCAGTACATCCTGCTGGCCAGGCGGAACAGCGGAATCCAGCACTTGAGTGACCTGCGGGGACGCCGGTTGTGCATGTTGAAGGCCCCCAAGATGTGCGTCGCAGGCGCCTGGCTCACTGCCATCCTGGCCGAGGGACATTTCGGGCCGAGCGAACAGTTTTTCGGCGCCATGACTGCCGATTCCAAGGCCTCGCGCGTCGTATTGCCGGTCTTTTTTGGCCAGACCGATGCATGCCTTACCACGAAACGGAGCTTCGACACGATGTGCGAACTGAATCCGCAGGTTGGAAAGGAACTGACCGTGATCGCCAGTTCTCCCGTAATGGAGGTAACTTTCTACATCTTCCACAAGAACTACCACGGTGTGAGCCGGGAGAGATTCGCCAAGGCGTATGCGGATCTTCCCAACAGCGTGGCCGGCCGGCAACTCGCCACGCTCTTTCAATTCGATCGTCTCGTGGTCAAAGACATCGCTTGCCTGGCGCCGGCCCTGGCGGTGCTTGAGGCGGTGGACCGTGCCCGTGGCAGACGGGGCGCGGGAGGGCGGAAGGGATAGGGAATGGACGGAGAGAACGGCAAGACGACGCCGGCCGGCGAGATTCGCGGGACTCCTTATTCGCGGCGCCGTACGCTCGCCCTGATGCTGGGGGGCGGGTGCTGGTTGCCCCCGGTGCTGTCCGCCGCGGACTCCAGTGCGCCGGTCCACCTGGCGATCTCGGAGAGCGTGGTGGGGGACGTGAATCTGAATGACGCCCGGGCGGCCATGCTGGTGTGGATCAAACGGCTGACCGAAGACCTGAACGTGGTGATCGACACGAAGTTATTCACTAGCACACAGGAGATTGTGGAGCGCACGCGGAAGGGCCAACTGGACGCCGTGGCGGTGAACGTCATCGAGTACCGGCAGATCGCCGACCTGTTGGATGCCAACCAGGTTATAGCTTCGCGCGGGGCGGCGGGACCGCAGCAGTACCTGATCGTGGCGAAGCAGAGCAGTGGCATCCGCCAGTTGGGCGACTTGAAGGGACGCCGTTTCTGCATGCTGAAGACCCCGATGATGTGCGTCGCGCCTGCCTGGCTCTCCACCCTGCTGGAGGAGGGGCATCACCCTGCGGCCGAACAGTTTTTCGCTTCGGTGGCGACCGACGCCAAGTTCTCGCGCGTGGTTTTGCCGGTATTTTTCGGCCAGGCCGATGCCTGCCTCACCTCGAAACGGGGCTTCGACACCATGTGCGAGCTGAATCCGCAGGTGGCCAAGGACCTGAAAGTGATCGCCAGTTCGCCGCTCCTGGTAGTGAGTTTCTACATATTCCGTAAGAACTACCAGAGTCCGAACAGGGAGAAACTGATCAAAGCCATCATGAACCTGCCCGGCACGGTGGCCGGCCGGCAGCTCATGACGCTGTTTCAATTCGACGATTTGGGAGTGCGCGATGCCGGTTGCCTGGCCGGCGCCCTTAGCATACTGGAAACGGCGGATCGCGCCCGCGGCAGGCGAGCCACGGGGGGAAAGGGATAGGCCATGGCGATGCAGAACCGCAACCCGGCGCCCCGCGGCGTCACCAGCAAGACGCCGGCGGGCGAGCAACTCGGCGTGGTATTCAAGACCGGCCCGCTGATGTGCGCCGGCAGGGAGCGGTTCGAATCGGTGCGCGTCCCGGGTGGCAGTTACCGACACATGGTTGACCCGTCGGGGGACGGTTCCGCGTGCCCTGCCGGGCGGCTCGAAGAGACGGCCGGAAAGGAGCGCGACTAGGATGCGAGCGGATAGGAGTTCCGCAGAGCGATGGCGGCCGGCCACGGCCGGATGGACCGGTTTGTGCCGACTCGCGGTGGTGCTGGGCGTCGTGCTCGGGACGGCCCTGGCGCAGCAAGGTCCTTCGGTTGGGGCCGCGGGCGCCGATGCCCGCGGGCTCCGCCGAACACGCCTCAATGGGGTGGTCAGCAGCACCTCGCTCAGCAATATCAACCAGAACGATGCCCGCGCCGCGATCAAGGTCTGGTTCGACCTGGTGGCGCAACGAAAAGGCTTTGTCCTGGACTCCAAGGTCGACATTCTCAACAGCGTGGCGGAGATCCGGGAGCGCCTGCAAAGCCATTCCGTGGAACTGCTCGTGCTCAATATCGCCGAGTATCTGGAGCTGGAAAGCAGCCACCTGGTGTTTCCCGCTCTGACCCATGCCGTAAGTTTGCAGGGAGGATCGCTCTATTCCTACGTGCTGCTGGCCAAACCCTCTTCGGCGGCAGCCACGCTCGCCGGCCTGCGAGGGAAAAACATCCTGGTGTTTTCGCGCAGTGGATCGAACGCCGGCATGGCTTGGATCGACGTCTCCCTGGGCAGGGAGAAGCTGGGCCGCGCGGCGTCGTTCTTCGCTTCCGTCAAAGCGGCCGACAAGGCGCAGGCGTGCATTTTGCCGCTGTTCTTCGGCACCGTGGATGCCTGCGTGGTGGACGAGCTCAATCTGAACCTGGCCAAGGAGATGAATCCGCAGTTGGGACAGCTCCGGGTGATTGCCCGCTCCCGGCCCATGATCGGAAGCGTGATCGCCACGCCCATCGAACCGAGTCCATACCAGAACGACCTGCTGGACACGATCCTCTCGCTGCACGAGGATGCGCGCGGCCGTCAACTGCTCATGGTCTTCAAGACGGATCGCGTGGTGCGGGTCCAGCCGGGCGATCTCGACCCGGCGCGCGAACTCTGGAGAGATTACAGCCGGCTGCCCGCTTCGTCGCCGGTACGCCTGCCGGGCCCCACGACGGCGGCGGAGAGCAGCCCGCCGGACCGCGCCAAGGAGAGGGACTGACGATATGCGCCCGAGTCGAATCTGTGCAGGCTTGTCGCCGCTCGTCACCGCGGCCGGGTGGACCGCGTTATGCCGGTTGGCGCTGGTGTTGGCTGTGGCGATTGGGGCGGCCCTGGCGCAGCGGGGCACTCCGGTTGGGGCCGCGGGCGGGGAGACCGGCGCACTTCGCCAGGCGCGTCTCTACGGGATCGCCAGCAGTAAGACGTTCAGCAATGTCAACCGCGACGATGCGCGCGCCGCGCTCAAAGTCTGGTTCAACATCGTGGCGCGACAGAGAGGCTTTGTGCTGGACACCAGGATGGACATTGTCGACGGCGTGGCGGAGATCCGGGAGCGGTTGCAGAACCACTCCGCGGACCTGGTCATGCTGGGCGTCCCCGACTACCTGGAGCTGGAAAGCAGCCGGCTGCTCGTTCCGGTTCTGACGCATGCCCGCAATGCGCAAGGCGGAGGGCTCTATTCCTATGTGCTGGTGGCCAGGAATTCTTCCGCCGCTACCTCCATCGCCGGCCTGCGAGGGAAAAACATCCTGGCGTTTTCGCGCAATGGAGTCAACACCGGCATTGCCTGGATCGACGTGCTTCTCGGCAAAGAGAAACTGGGGCGCGCGGCGTCGTTCTTCGCCTCGATCAAAGTGCCCGCCAAGGCGCAGGCGTGCGTTTTGCCGGTATTTTTCGGCACCGCGGACGCTTGCGTGGTGGACGAGGTCAACCTGGATCTGGCCAAAGAGATGAATCCTCAGTTGGGACAGTTGAAGGTGCTGGCCCGCTCCCGCCCCATGGTCGAAAGCGTGATCGCCACGCCCGCGGAAGAGGGTCCCTACCGGAAGGATTTGATCGACTCGATCCTTTCGCTCCACGAGGATGCGCGCGGCCGTCAACTGCTCATGGTCTTCAAGACGGAGCGCGTCGTACGCCTCCAACCGGGCGATCTCGACTCGGCGCGCGAACTTTGGAGGGAATATTACCGGCTGCCCGGAGCGTCGCCGCTCCGCCCGCCGGGCCCCACAGCGGCGGCGGAGAGCAGCCCGCCGGAGCGCGGCAAGGAGAGGTACTGACGATATGCGGCTTCCCAGAGGCATTACGCAGCGGCCGCCCGTCATGGCGGGATGGAGCTGGCTATGCCGGTTCGCGGTGATATCGGGCGTCGCCATTGCCGCGGCCCTGGCGCAGCAGGATACGGCGGGCACGGCCCCGGGCGGCGGACTCCGCCGCACGCAGTTCCGCGACATCTCGAGCAGCCAGACGTTCAACCATATCAATCGCAACGATGCCCGGGCGGCGGTGAAAGCCTGGTTCGAAGTCGTGGCGCAACAGAAAGGCTTTCTCCTCGACTCCAAGGTCGACATTGTCGACAGCATGGCGGAGGTGCGGGAGCGTCTGCAGAGCCATTCCGTGGAGCTGGTCACGCTCAGCGTCTCCGACTATCTGGAGCTGGAAACGAGCGGCCTGATCGTGCCCGTTCTGACGGACACCCGCAATGGGCAAAAAGGAGCGCTGTATTCCTATGTGCTGCTGGTCAACCCCGCCTCGGGAGTAACCACGATCGGCGGCCTGCGCGGGAGGAATATCCTGGTGTCTTCGCGGGTCGGATCGAACACCGGCATCGCCTGGATCGATGTCGTCCTCGGCAAAGAGAAACTGGGGCGCGCCGCGTCGTTCTTCGCCTCCATCAAGGTGCCCGACAAGCCGCAGGCGTGCGTTTTGCCGCTGTTCTTCGGCAGCGTGGACGCATGCGTGGTGGACGAAGTCAGTCTGAACATGGCGAAGGAGATGAATCCTCAGTTGGGAAAGCTCACCGTGCTCGCCCGCTCCCGTCCCATGATCGAAAGCGTAATCAGCACTCCGGTGGACCTGCATCCCTTCCAGAAGGAAGTGATCGACGCCATGCTTTCGCTGCACGAGGACTCGCGCGGACGCCAACTCCTCATGGTCTTCAAGACCGATCGCATCGTGCGTCTGCAGCCGGGCGATCTCGAGGCCGCGCGCGAACTTTGGAGGGAATATTACCGGCTGCCCGGTTCGTCGCCCAACCGCCCACCGGTCTCCGCCCGGGCGCCGGAAACGAGACCGGCGGACTACGGCAAGGAGAGGTACTGATCCGATGAATTTCCCGACTGGCATTACCCTGCGCATCACCTTGCTGGGATGGATGGTCACGCTGCTCACGCTCGGTGTCTTCGTGATCGTGATCGTGCCCGAACAGAAGCGCGAGTTCCAATTGAGCCTGGAATCGAAGGCGCGCGGCGTGGCCGTCTCCATTCGCGGCGTCGCCGCCGGGGCCGCCGG
>Ga0182030_10009312_pt1 | contig 20119 bp, 19 predicted proteins | sample 812S3MmetaG_FD_121299 | JGI IMG/M metagenome (GOLD analysis project Ga0182030, IMG submission 121299) | Permafrost microbial communities from Stordalen Mire, Sweden - 812S3M metaG (Illumina Assembly) | ecosystem: Environmental > Terrestrial > Soil > Wetlands > Permafrost | place: Sweden... | reverse complement strand
GGGTGCAACAACCCCGTAACATGTTGCACCCTGCGTTAAATAGCCGCGAAGCGAAGGGGCGCAAAGACACAGCTCTTTTACGAGAGCTTGCCGGGTGGCATGTTTTAGGGTAATATTTGACAGAGGTTGTCACGGGGCGTCGGGCGGGATTGATTTTCCACACTCGGCGGTTCTGCGGTCGCTTTGCCCTTATGTTGAGGTATTTGCCCAAGTGGATGCGCAACTGGCGAATCGTTCGCCGTTGCCTCTATGGTCTTGGCGGCTTCGTCTTCCTGATTTTTCTTTTTTACGCCGAAGAAGATTGGCGCGGGAGACGTGATTGGGAACAATACAAACGGGCCTGGGAAGCCAAAGGCGAACGATTTGATTTTGCCAGCTATGTGCCGCCAGCCGTGCCGGATGACCAGAATTTCGCACTGACCCCGATTGTAGCCAGCACTTACAGCGAGTATTTGGATCGGCAAGGACACCGCATCGACCCGCCCAACACCAATGTGGTGAACCGGTTGGACTTTCGTCTGGATAGTCCGCCGGAATGGAAGCCCTGGCCTACTAACGATTTTCAGGGCAACTGGCAGTTCGGAATGAAGGCCGATTTAAAAGTTTTCCAGGCGTACTATCGCACCCCGGTTAATACAAACCCGACGCCATATTTTATGCACGATGTTCGCTACTGGAGCGGGACAAGTTGGGTTATGAAAGCGACAAACGATTTCCCGACAGCTTTGCAACCGCAGTCACCCGCCGCCGATGTATTGCTCGCATTAAGTAAATACGACGCAGCGATTGAGGAGTTGCGCCAAGCCGCCCGACTTCCGCATTCGCGGTTTCCAATCAATTATGAGGAACGTCCATTTGGCCAGACAAACCTTTTCCCAGCGTTGTCCTCGCTAAAGCGATGCACACTGGTACTGCGACTTCGTGCAATTGCGGAGTTGGAAAATGCCCAGAATGGAAGATCTCTTGAGGATGTAAAACTCATATTTTATCTGGCTAATTCCATTCGCGATGAACCGTCGTTAACATCACATCTCACGCGGCTTTCGATTATAAACTCCGCCCTTCAGCCGCTCTGGGAAGGTTTGCACGACCACAAATGGTCGGATGCCCAACTCGCTGTTATCCAACAAGAATTGTCTCCATTCGATTTTCTGTCCGACTATCAATTTGCCATACGTTGCGACCGCACGACCGATATCCAATTCGTTGAGTACATGGATCGAAGGCGGGGTCTTCATCAAGTTTTCGCTGCGCTGTTTTCTTCTTACGATGAATTTTCGAATGAAACTCCATTGGGTCGAGGGACTGCAGAAGCGTTATGGTATTTGGCGCCCCGAGGTTGGTTCTATCAAAACGACATTTTCATATCCCAAATATTTCAACAATCCCTTCCAACTGATGCCGAGGTTGGCAGACAAATCCGCCCTCGTGAAATCGCAGACCGCGCCGACGGAGCAGTGTCATCCAACTTCGAACATATTTCGCCTTATAACTATCTCTCTGGGATGTCATCCAAAGCTTTTTCTCTCTGGATACAAAAATTCGCGTTTGCCCAATCCTCTCTCGATATGGCGCGCGTGGCGTGCGCTCTTGAGAGGTTTCGTTTGACGCATGGAGAATATCCCGAAACGCTTGATCCGTTGTCGCCTCAGTTCATTGACAAACTTCCGTATGACATTATCGACGGCCAGCCGTTGCATTATCGTCGCACGGATGACGCTCAATTCTTGCTTTACTCCGTGGGATGGAATGGAACGGATGAGGGTGGAATTACGGTGCGAAGTGAATATTTGTGGGATCGCTTTCGCGATTTGGACAAGGGCGATTGGGTCTGGCCGTGCCGGCCGATTCCTGCTCAGTCATCTCCTAATCGCTGGCCAATTAAGGTCCATCGTCAATCATCGCAATGACCAACCCTGATAGCGCGATGAATAAAAGAATACTGGTGGTTCGGGGAGGTGCCTTGGGAGATTTCATTTTGACTCTGCCGGTTTTGGCGGCGGTGCGAGCGCGGTTTCCGCAACATCGGTTGGAGATCCTGGGGTATCCTGCCGTTGCGTCGCTGGCGGTGGCCGCGGGTTTGGCGGATGATGTTTCGGCCGTGGAATCGTCGCGCTTGAGCGGTTTTTTTGTCGTGAACGGTTCGTGGACGGCTGAGGTTGCCGCATGGTTCTCTGATTTTGATCTGATCATTTCGTATCTTTACGATCCAGGGGAAGTATTCCGTTCCAGTGTGGCACGGTGTTCGAGCGCGCGGTTTATCGCCGGGCCTCATCGACCCGATGAAACTCTGGCGATCCATGCCAGCGCGCAGTTACTTCGGCCTTTGCAGGCGCTTGGCATACGCGAGTCAGATTGTCGTCCCCGGCTACTTTTGCCTGACGTGCCGCCGATGGCTCCTCGTCTGGCGATTCATCCCGGCAGCGGCAGCGAACGGAAAAACTGGCCGGAATCGAAGTGGGCGGAACTGCTCCAGCTCTTGGTTGCGCATTCCGCCGTTGATGTGCTGTTGATTGGCGGAGAGGCGGAAGGGGATCGTTGCGCCCGGCTGGCCGCTGCTTTGCCGGAGGGCAGGGTGCAAATTGCGCAGAATCTGCCGTTGCTCGAATTGGCCCGGCGGATGCAGGCCTGTTGCGCGTTTGTGGGGCACGATTCGGGAATCACCCATTTGGCGGCGGCGCTGGATTTGCCGGGATTGGTTCTCTGGGGGGAAACTGACTTGGCAACATGGGGGCCGAAATCTGAACGCATGAAAATTCTGCGTGATCCAGCCGGACTTATTGCATTGCCGGTGGCGGGTGTTTGGGATGCGCTTCGTAACCTTGCCGCGCTGGATTAAGAGCGGCGGAGGGCCGCCGCACTACAGGACGCTTCGCGTTTATCGTGACCTTTTTCAGTTCAGGTTGCGGTTAGCGGCGCGACCACGACATTCAGGCCCCGTTCGCGCAAAGCGATTACCAATTCCTGCGGCGCTCCCTGGTCGGTTACGATGGTGTCGATGCAATCCAGTCCGCACAGGGGCGACACGGATCGCCGGCCCAGCTTTGTGCTGTCAAAACAAAAAATGACGCGTTGCGCGGCGCGGATCATCGCGAGCTGAATTTCAATCAGCAGGCCGTGCGAGTTGGTCACCCCTTCGAGCGTGATGCCGCCTCCGCTCATGATCGCCACGTCCGCGTGGATTTTTGAAAATGCCTCCACGGCCAGCGGTCCGACCAACACGCCCAGGCGCGGATAAATCACTCCGCCCGACAGGATCAGCTCCACTCGATTGGCCGCGGCGAAAAAGTTGGCCACAGGCAATGAGTTGGTGATGATTTGCGGCGTCTTGGCTTCCAGATACTTGGCGGCGTGATAGGCGGTTGTGCCGGCGTCGATGATGACCGTTTCATTTGGGTTGATCAATTCGGCGCAGGCTTTGCCGATGGCTTCCTTTTCCGTGAATTGCCGGGTATCGCGCGAGGAGAAAGTAAATTCGTCAGAATGGGGGTTGGCTAATCGCGCCCCGCCATGCGTCCGGCGGAGAGTGCCTGTGGTTTCCAACATGGCAACGTCCCGTCGCACGGTGGACGTCGAAGCTCCCACGTGCTGGGCCAGCTCTTCCAAGGAGGCAAACTCCACTTTTTGGAGGTATTCCTCGATCCGCTTCTGACGCGCTTCCGGTTGCATTTGGTTATTATTGGAACATTTTGGAAGATTTTGCAAGATTTTTGTTGACGAATTTGCCATTTGTTGGAATATTTCACTCATTGATATGGTAGCTCTTAATAACAACCTGCATCGTGCGGTGATCGAACATCAGGTGCGAAAGGCTGTGTACCAACGACTTGGGCGTCCTTTGCCCCGTCTGGCGACTGCTCCAAATCCCCTGGTTGTGAATATCAGCGCCCGCCATTGTCATTTGACGCCGGAAGCCGTGGAAGCTCTGTTTGGCAAGGGTTATCAGTTGACCCCTTTTAAGTGGCTTTATCAGGAAGGGCAGTTTGCGGCCAAGGAAACGATCACCCTCATCGGCCCGCGGAGCAGGGTGATTTCCAACTTGCGCATATTGGGGCCGTGCCGAAATTTCAACCAGGTCGAATTGTCCAACAGTGACGCCATCGCCCTGGGTTTTGAGATACCGTTGCGGATTTCCGGAAACATTAAGGCGACGACCGGCGGGATGTTGATGGGGCCGGCGGGATTTTTTGAAATGACCGAAGGAGTCATTCGCGCCATGCGCCACGTTCACATGCACCCGGATGATGCGGCGTTTTACGGCGTTAAATCCGGGGATGAAATGAAATTGAAAATCGGCGGGGCCTGCGGCCTGGTGCTGGAAAAGATGCTGGTGCGGGCCGATCCGAGTTTTAAACTGGAAGTCCATATCGATACCGATGAAGGCAATGCCTGCGATTTGCAGCCGGACACGCCTTGCGAATTAATCGCGTAAACACAAAGTCAATAATAACAAAAACAGGAAACACAATGAGTCAAGAAGCATTAGGCATGATTGAAACCAAGGGCTATGTCGGCAGCGTTGAGGCCAGCGATGCCATGGTCAAAGCGGCCAACGTAACCCTCGTCAAGACCATCCCCATCGGCGGCGGTTTGATCACCGTATTCGCCACCGGCGACGTCGGCAGCGTCAAGGCGGCCGTGGACGCGGGCGCCAAGGCGGCGGGCAAAGTGGGCGAGTTGGTCGGGTCCCATATTTTGGCCCGTCCGCATGAAGATCTGATGAAAACATTTTTTGCCGACAATGCGAAAAAGTAACCGGCGACTTTCACCCTTAACAAATTCATATATGACACAACAAGCAATTGGCATGATCGAAACAAAAGGGCTTTGCGCGCTGCTCGAAGCGACGGATTCCGCCCTGAAAGCCGCCAACGTCCAGTTCGTCGGCTGGGAAAAAATCGGCAGCGGCTACGTGACCGCGTTTTTCCGCGGCGACGTTGCGGCAGTCAAAGCCGCCACCGATGCCGGGGCCGCGGCCGCGGCGCAGGTGGGCAGCGTGGTCAGCGTGCAGGTCATTCCGCGCCCGCATGAAGGTTTGGCCGGCTTGGGCAAATGGCTGCAACAATAGATTGACACGCCCTGACCCTGCACCGGCTGTGATTGCGGATCGATGAAGATTCTCGTCGCCAATTTGGGTTCGACCTCGCTGAAATATCGATTGTTCGATTTTTCGGACGGGCAGGAGCGCATGCTGGCCCGGGGCGGTTTTGAGCGTGTTTCTGATTACGAGCAAACCATCGATGCCTGCCTGGGCGAATTGAAGAAAGGCGGCTGGATCAAGGACGCAAGCGATTTGGCCGCCGTGGGCTTCAAGACCATCATGGCCCGCGGCATCAACGGCTGCGTGCGTCTGGATGAAAGCGTTGTCCAGGCCATGGAGGTTTATAACGCCCTTGCTCCGGCTCACAATCCTCCCTACATCAGCGGCATCCGGCTGTTTGCCAAGCACATGCCCCAGATTCCGCTGATTGGCCTTTTCGAAACGGCCTTTTATCAATGGGCTCCCGAATGCGCGATGCGTTACGCCGTGCCGGAGGCCTGGCATAAGGCGGGCGTGCGGCGCTGGGGCTTTCATGGGGCCAGCCATAAATTTATCGCCGAACGTTCCGCGGAAATGCTCTGTCGCGAGGATGTCGCTCATCGCGCCCGGCAACTTTATGTGGACGGCGGCAAGAGCCCGGTCCGCCAGCCTGATTTGCGCGTGATCTCCTGCCACCTGGGCGGGAGTTCGTCCATTACCGGAATTCTCAATGGGGTCGCCATTGGCAACAGTCTTGGCATGAGTCCGCAGTCGGGGTTGCCTCACAATAACCGCGCGGGAGACTTGGACGCGTTTGCGCTGCCGTTCATGATGCGCGCCACCGGAATTTCGCTCGAAGAGGCGGAACGCCTTTTGTGCAAGGAATCCGGCCTGAAAGCGCTCTCCGGCGGTTTCAACGACATCCGGGACATTCAAACCCAGGCCGCGCAGGGAAACAAAAGCGCCCAGCTTGCCCTGGACGTTTTCGTGCATAACGCGCGGCATTGGATCGGCGCGTATCATCTTGAACTCAACGGAATCGACGCCCTGGTTTTTACGGCGGGCATCGGCGAAAATCGCGGCGACGTGCGGGCTGCAATTTGCCGGAACCTGGATCAGCTTGGAATTCTGCTTGACGCGGATCTCAATGCGAAGGCCGCGGGCGGGGAAGCGGTGATCAGCGCGGCTGAATCCCGTGTCAAAATAATGGTCATCCCGACTAATGAAGAACTGGTCGTGGCCCGTGAAGTGCGCCGGTTTCTGCAATCGAATTAACGAATCATCAATAATCACTGAACCCTTAACGAAAGAACAAATATGGCTCATCAATCAATTGGACTCCTGGAAACCCGCGGCCTCATCGCCCTTGTCGAAGGCACAGACGCGATGCTGAAAGCGGCGAACGTCGAACTGGCCGGCCCGATGCAGCAAGTCGGCAACGCCCTCGTCACCGCAGTGGTGGTGGGTGACGTCGCGGCCGTCAAAGCGGCCACCGACGCCGGCGCGCAGGCCATCAAAGCCAACAAAGGCGAACTGGTCAGCGTCCACGTCATCGCCCGGCCGCACTCGGATGTCGAAGCCGTGCTGCCGCACAAACCGCAAGGCAAATAATTTATGTTCCTGGCACGAGTCGAAGGCTCGGTTGTTGCGACCAAAAAGGACGCGTCCATGAATGGCCGCGCGCTTTTGCTTCTTCGTCCGCAATTGGTGGACGAAAAGAATCCGGCGCTTTTTCGGCCGGGAAGCAACACCATTGTCGCCGTGGACAGTATCGGGGCGGGAATAGGGGAGATGGTTTTGTTTTGCCAGGGCAGTTCGGCCCGGCTGGCACCCAGTCTGAAAGAGGCCCCGGTGGACGCGGTCATCATCGGCATCGTGGATGCCGTCGATGTGTTCGGCAAACAAATCTATAACGCGAAGACTTAAAAAATGAGCGCAGTGAATGAAGCATTGATCCGCGATATCGTTGACGAAATATTGGGGCGCATTGGCGCGCCAGCGCCCGCGCCTGCGGCGGCAGCGTCGAACGGAGCCGCCAAGCCCGATTGTGGCTGCCAGCATCGCAGCGCCGGTTCGGCAGGCGGGCAATGCGGCGTCTTTCAGGACGCCAACAAGGCATGTGAAGCCGCGGCCGCCGCTTATGTCCAATTGCAAAAAGGCGGGGTGGCTGCGCGGCGGAAGGTTGTCCATATTGTCAAGACTATGGCGGACTCGAACGCCGCGGAATGGGGCCGCATTGAATTGGAAGAGACAAAAATCGGACGGCTCGACCACAAGATTGAAAAGCTCCGCGGCATCATGGGCGTCCCCGGAGTGGAGTGGCTTCATCCTTACGGTTTGAGCGGCGATCATGGCATCACGCTCGAGGAGTACACCCCCTTTGGCGTGATTGGCGCCATTACGCCATCCACCCATTCCATTCCGACCCTCAGCGGCAACATCGTCAACATGGTTGCGGCGGGCAACGCAGTGGTCTTCAACGCTCATCCGGCTGCGGCGCGTTGCGCGGCGACGGCCATACGCGCTTACAATCAGGCGATCCAGCGCGAAACGGGCATCGAGAATCTTTGCTGCATCATCGAGCAGCCAACGCTGGAGTCTTTCAAAGCGCTTTGCGCCAGCGAGCACGTTCGACTGCTTTGTGTTACTGGCGGGCCAGGGGTGGTGAAGGCCGCGATGCAGGCCGGGAAACGCGCCATCTGTGCCGGTCCGGGCAATCCGCCCGTGCTGGTGGACGACACAGCGTGCATGAAGCGCGCCGCCTCTTGCATCATCGCTGGCGGGGCTTATGACAATAATTTGCTGTGCATCGGCGAAAAGGAAGTTTTTGCGCTGGACAAGATTGCCGACTCATTGATGGCGGAAATGGAAAAAGCCGGCGCAGTCCGCTTGAATTCCGCGCAACTTGATCGGTTGACCAAGGCGGCTTTCACTTTCAAAGAAGGCCAGGGCGGCGGCTGTGCCGAGCCTTCGGTCAATAAAGATTTTATCGGCAAGGACCCCGCCGTTCTGGCCCGTGCTGCCGGTGTGGAGATTCCGGCCAATACGCAGTTGCTCTTTGGTGAAACCGACAGCAAGCATCCCTTTGTCATCGAAGAACAGATGATGCCGTTTGTGCCCATCGTGCGCGTGGCCTCTGTGGAAGAGGGCATCGCCGCCGCCAAAACAGCCGAGCATAATTACAAACACACGGCCATTATCCATTCCCACAACGTCGAGCACATGACGGCCATGGGCCGCGCGCTGGATACAACGCTCTTTATTAAAAACGGCCCGTGCATGGCGGGACTGGGCGCGGGCGGGGAAGGGTACTTGAGTTATTCCATTGCCACGCCCACCGGCGAAGGTGTGACCAATCCAAAGACGTTCACGCGCGTGCGCCGTTGCGTGATGGTCGATAATCTCAGAATTTACTAACATGCTCCTGGCCCGCGTTGAAGGCAATGTTGTCGCGACTCGAAAGCATCCCAGCTTCGAGGGTTGGCGGTTGGTGATTTGCCAGCCCATCAATCTGGAAGGCCGCGCCGAGGGCACGCCGCAAGTTGCGATAGACGCACAGGGGGCTGGAATGCACGAACGCGTTATCATCTCGTCCGACGGTTCGGCGGCGCGGGCCGCAGTCAAGGATTCCAAAAGCCCGGCGCGCTGGATGATTATTGGAATCGTCGATGAACCGGAAACGGCGGTATCGGCATGAGACTTGGAACCGTCATAGGCCGGGTTGTTCTCAGCAAAACTGTGGGTGGATTGGACGGCGCGCGCTGGTTGCTGGTCAGCCCCTTTACGCGCGAGCATTTTCAGCAGGGCGCCCAGACCCCGCCGGGCCTGAGCAAAGATCCCAGCCTTGTCGTGTATGACGACCTGGGGGCGGGGGTGGGGCAGACCATCGGTTTTATCGAGGGCCGCGAAGCCGCCATGCCGTTCGAGCGTCCCACACCCATCGATGCCATCAACGCCGCGCTGGTGGACACGATTTTTTATTCGCCAATGAAGTAAATTTGTCAAGATGAAAAATATAGTCAGTGCCAGGGAAGTCGAGGAGTTGTTGCGCAATGGCGGCGATGTCAAGTCGCTGCCGGCCGACGCCATTTTCACCCCGTCCGCGCGCGACCTTTTGCGCGAGCTGGAAAACAACGGAACGGCCCGCACGTTCTCCGCCCCGGAGCAGAGTCCGGCCAAGGCGGCCAAAACGGTAACTTCTTCGAGCCCGCCGGCTGAAATCGAGGCGTTCTTCAATTCGCCCGAAATCCACGCGCTCAAATTGCAGCTTTGCGATATTGGACGGCGGCTCTGGTCGCGCGCCTATGTCGACGGCAACGGGGGGAATCTGGCCATTCGGGTTGGTGAAGATTTGGTGCTTTGCACGCCGACACTCATCTCCAAAGGCTTCATGAAGCCGGAAGACATGTGCCTGGTGGACTTGGAAGGCAAGCAGCTTGCCGGCACAAAAAAGCGCACGAGCGAAATTCTGATGCACTTGCAGATTATGAAGCGGCAGCGCCGCGCGGTGGCCAGCGTCCATTGTCATCCGCCCCATGCGACCGCTTTTGCCGTGGCCGGAGTCGAGCCACCGACGTGCATGATTCCGGAAATCGAGGTCTTTATCGGCAAAGTTCCGATCGCACCCTACCGCACCCCCGGCACTCCGGAAATGGGCAAATTGGTGGCCGATTTGTCCGAACATCATAATACGATCCTCATGGCCAATCACGGCGTTGTTTCCTGGAGCCACGTCAGCCTGGAAGACGCCTATTTCAAAATGGAAATCATCGACGCCTATTGCCGGACCGTGGTCGTGGCGGCGCAATTGGGGGCTCCTTTGAAGACTTTTTCGAGCACGCACTTGCAGGATTTGCTCAAGATCAAACAGACCCTCGGCATTCCTGATCCGCGCATCGGTTTGAAGGAATGCGAGCTTTGCAACAATGACGAATGGCGTCCCGGAGCGACCTGCGTCGTTCCGCCCAAAGAAATCGATAAATCCGGGCCGGACGCGGAAGCCGAAGCCCTGGTCCAGGCCATCACCGGCCAGGTCATGTCGAGAATGAAAGAATAGAGAATCCATCCCATGAAAATCACGATTATTGGCGGCGGCGGCAGGGTTGGTTCCTGCGCGGCTTATGCTTTGCAATGCGGCGGACTGGTTGCGGAAATTCAAATACTTGACGCGAATCGCGATCTGGCCGAGGGCGAAGCGCTGGACTTGCTGCACGGCAGCGCGCTGGCCGGCGATCAGCGCATTTATGCCGGCGATTACGCCCGCGCCGCGGACAGCGACCTCTTTCTCATCACCGCCGGGCTTCGGCGCAAGCCCGATGAATCGCGCCTGGACCTGATCACGCGCAATGTCGATCTGTTTGTCTCGATTATTGACTCCATCAAGATGGCCGGGCTGCGCAAGGACGCTCATATCTTTGTGGTTTCCAATCCGGTGGATATTTTGACGCAATTGGCCCTGCAACGGACGGGCCTTCCCTGGAACCAGGTTTATGGGCTTGGCACGATGCTTGACAGTTCCCGCTTCAGCTCGTTGATCGCGCAGGAACTGAAGCTGGCGCCCACTCAGGTCAAGGCCCTGATTCTGGGTGAGCATGGCGATTCCATGTTGCCCGTTTGGTCGAGCGCCGCCGTCAACGGCCTGCCTCTGGCGGGTTTGCCCGAATGCACGGCCTCCTTCCAGAATGCCATTTTTGAGCGGACCAAGACCAGCGGCGCTGAGGTGCTTAAGCGCAAAGGCGGGGCGGGCTACGCGGTGGGCATTGCCATTCGCGATGTCATCCACGCCGTTCTGTTGAACAAGCGGGCCTTGCTGCCGGTGTCGTCGCTCTTGCAGGGCGCATACGAAATCCGCGATATATGCTTGAGCGTGCCGTCGGTCGTTGGCCGCAAAGGTGTCGAAAGTCATGTCAATATGAAATTGTGGCCGAAGGAACTGATGGCCCTCCAATCCTCCGCCCGCGCCTTGAAGGAAAGCCTGGCCAAAGTCCGCGTTAAATGAAATCGCTCGATACCAAGCTGGCCCAAGTCAAGTTGGACCGCGCTTCGCGCGCGTTCATCATTGCCGACGCCAAGGATGCGGACATGGCCTTTGGCGTGCGCGCTCCCGGCCCGCGCGGCTACCTGGCGGCACGCGGGGCGCGTCCTGCAAATTTTTCGCCGGAAGTTTGGAGCCGGGAAGAATACGGGCACCGCAATTTGCCTGAATTTTTGGATATTATCCGCGAAGTTGTGCGGCAGGGAGTGGTGGACATCATGCTCATGTCGGCCTACGTCAACGAGCAACTGACGATCAAGGAAGGACTGTTCCGCGACTCGCACGTTACGCCCGCGGCCCGGGCCAACGACACGACCGACGTCTGGGCCGTGCGCCACGGTTGCTACACCCGCGAGCCGGTGCAGACATTTCGCTCCGCGTCGATCGACCATATTCAATGCGGCAAACTGGAATGCGACCGCGAGGCTGGTGAAGTCCCCGGGGCAAACCTCGGCCTTTATTCGGTGACGTTCATCAATAATTTGGAGCACGATCGCGACACGCTGCTGGCCTTCAAGGAATTTCGCGAAGAGGCCGAACGTAAAAGTTTCCGATATTTTTTGGAGGTATTTGATCCGAACATGCCCACTGGCATTGCTTCCGATAAAATAGGCGAGTTTATTAATGACAAGATTATCCGCAGCCTGGCTGGGGTGGCCGGGGCCGGTCGTCCGCTTTTTCTGAAAATCGTGTATCACGGCCCGCGCTCCATGGAGGAACTGGCGCAGTATGATCCCAACCTGGTGGTGGGAATCCTGGGCGGGAGCGCCGGCACGACTTACGATGCCTTCAAACTGATTCATGACGCGCAAAAGTACGGCGCGCGCGTGGCTCTCTTTGGACGCAAAATCAACAACGCGGAGCATCAACTGGCTTTTATCGAAATGCTGCGGATGATCACCGACGGCAGAATTTCCCCGGAAGAAGCCGTGCGGGCCTATCACGGCGTTTTGCAGGCGCGCAAGATCACGCCGAAATTACCGCTGGAAAAAGATTTGGAACTGACCGATCAAGCAATGAGCTATGACGGCTCCGGCGCGGCGCGCGCCACCGTCTCGATTCGGAACAATCCTTTGCACAATTCGGCCCCAAAAGCGGCCGCCGCACCGTCTTCCGCCGCTGGGCCGGATTGGCCCGCTTTGCCTAATGGCCGCCCTGATTTCGATCGGATGAGCACCGACCAGCGCCGCATTTATGATCAACAACGGTTGACCCGAAAATTCGGTTAAGCGGTTTCCATCCTGTTAGAGAAATGCTAGATTCTGAAGGGTAAATGCTAAAATTTTGCAAGAAAGACGCGGTCTTGCCCCTCTTCATTTAGGATTTGACATTCAGCTTTTGGCACTTTTCCGTCGACCACAATGTTTGGTGGAGCGTTCAAAATTAATCCACCACTAATTGTGTTTTCCCACTAAAAAAACCTCAAATAAAAGTTGTCAGTTTGACGGTAATTTCATAGAATTCTTGAGTTGCGCAGGTCATCAACAACCCCTGGCGTACGGAGTGTCTTTAATGAGCAATATAGATGAGGGAAATAGTGGCATAATGAATACCGCGCCTGATAAAACAGAAAAATACGACGCATCGAAAATCGACAAGTTGGAGGGACTGGAAGCGGTCCGAAAACGCCCCGGAATGTATATTGGCGACCCTGACGAGCGGGGCCTGCATCACTGCGTGTTCGAGGTCATGGACAATTCCATCGACGAACATCTGGCCGGCTTTTGCAAGAAGATCGATGTCACCATTCATGTGGATGGCTCGGTTTCCATCCGGGACGATGGACGCGGCATCCCGGTCGACAATCATCCGAAATGGGGAATGCCGGCGGTTGAATTGGTGCTGACCAATTTGCATGCCGGAGGAAAATTTGGACAGGGCGCTTATAAATATTCCGGCGGCTTGCATGGGGTCGGCGCAAAGTGCGTCAATGCCTTGTCCGATTGGTTCAAGGTCGAGGTTTCGCGCGACAACCAAGTGTATTACATGGCGTTCGAGCGGGGCGTGACCAAAAGAAAGCTCGAAGTCATCGGGAAATCCAAGAGCACTGGAACGCTCATCACGTTCAAGCCCGACCCGACGATTTTCACCATTACGACCCAATTTAAATTTGATCTGCTGGCCAATCGTTTGCGGGAACTGGCCTTTTTGAATCCCGGCATCGAGATCACCTTGAAGGATGAGCGGGTGGAGAACAAAAAGGAGACGTTCCTCTATAAGGACGGCATCGAGCAATTTGTCCGGCAGCTTGGGCGCAACAAGGAGGTCCTCCATCCCAAGCCCATCGTGCTGTCCCGGCAAAAGGAAGAGGTCATTGTCGATTGTGTCATGCAATATAACGACAGTTACACCGACCAAATACTTTGTTTCGCCAACTCGATTTCCAATACGGACGGCGGGACGCATTTGACTGGTTTCCGCACGGCGCTGACTCGGGCCATTAATCAGTACGCGCGGGCCAATGAATTACTGAAGGAAAAGGACCCGGCCATTTCCGGTGACGACGTGCGGGAAGGGCTGGTCTGCGTCCTGAGCGTGAAGCTGCCCAATCCGCGCTTCGAATCCCAAACGAAGGTCAAGCTGGTCAACACCGAGATCGAAGGCGTCGTGTCGTCCGTTGTCTATGAAGGGTTGATGAGTTTCTTTGACGCCAATCCACCGGTGGCCAAGAAAGTGATTGACAAGAGTTTGATGGCAGCGCGTGCCCGCGAGGCGGCGCGCAAAGCACGCGACACCGTGCGCAAAAGCGCACTGACCGGCGGCGGGTTGCCCGGAAAATTAGCCGATTGCTCGGACCGGGATCCGGCCAACACCGAACTCTACATCGTCGAAGGCGATTCCGCCGGCGGCTCGGCCAAGCAGGGGCGGGACCGTAAGTTTCAGGCCATCCTCCCCATTCGAGGCAAGCTGATTAACGTTGAAAAAGCGCGCCTGGACAAGGTTCTGCAAAACACCGAAATTCGCACCATGATCACCGCCATCGGCACCGGCATTGGCGACGGAGAAGGGGAGGGGGCGTTTGACGGGAGCAAATTGCGCTACCACAAGATCATCATCATGACCGATGCGGACGTGGACGGGTCGCACATCCGTACTTTATTATTGACGTTTTTTTACCGACAGATGCCCCAATTGGTCAAGCAGGGCTTTGTCTATATCGCCCAGCCGCCGCTCTATCAAATCTCCCGCAAGAAGCGCGTGGAATACGTGGATGACGACGAGCAGATGAACAAAATCTTGATCCAGCTCGGCACGGAGGATGTGCGCCTGCGGGAATTGGCGACCAACAAGGAGCTGTCTGAGAAGCAACTGGCCGAGATTCTGGAATTGCTCGAAACGTTGGACAAATACGTTCAAGCCCTGCGCCGCCATGGCGGTGATTTTGGGGACTACGTCGAGCGCCGCCATGCCACCACGCATGAGTTGCCCCGCCACCTGGTCAAAGTGCGCGATGGCAACGACGAATCGGTGCATTATTTTCACACTGAGGAGGAACTGAAGAATTTTGACGAGGAGAACCCCGACCTGAAATTATTCGGTGAAGAGACGGACACGACGATTCTGGAGAAGGCCGACCGGGAAAAAAGTGACAAGCCAAAAAATGGCAACACGCGCCGCGCCAAACATATTGAATTGCACGAGAGCCAGGCGGTGATGGATTTGCTGGGCCAATTGGAAAGGAAGGGGTTGAACGTCGAGCATTACTCCGCCCAGGACAAGCCGCTTTTTGAGTTGATTGAGGGTGAAGGCGAGCGCGCCACGACCAAGCCGCTTTTTTCCATTGCCGAGATTCTTGCCGGGGTCAAGGAGGCTGGCAAACGCGGCATCCAAATCAAGCGCTTTAAGGGGTTGGGCGAAATGAACGCCAAGGAATTATTCGAAACGACCATGAATCCTGAGAACCGCAAATTGTTGCGCATCGATATGACCAACCTGGTCGAGGCTGAGGAAATGTTCACCAAATTGATGGGCGATGAAGTCGAGCCTCGGCGGCAGTTCATTGAAGATAACGCCTTGAACGTGCGGAATCTTGACGTCTAAAACATCACGGGACAAACAAACTTTTATTTTCCATGCCAGACGAACCCGGTCAGAACGACCCAAACGAGAATCAATTGCCGGTGGGGAGCACTCCGCTCTTTGCGGCCAACGAAAAAGTTGAGAAAATCAACGTTGCCGACGAAATCAAGAATTCCTTTTTGGATTACTCGATGTCGGTCATCATTTCGCGCGCCCTGCCGGACGTGCGCGACGGGCTGAAGCCCTCGCAACGGCGCATCCTTTACGCCATGCACCGGCTGAACCTTTACCCGGGCCACAAACATTACAAGTGCGCGAAGATTTGCGGTGATACCAGCGGCGACTTCCATCCCCATGGCGAGGCGGTGATTTATCCCACCCTGGTGCATATGGCGCAACCGTGGGCGATGCGCGCCCCGCTTATAGACGGCCAGGGCAATTTTGGATCCGTCGAGGGCGATTCGCCCGCCGCCATGCGTTACACGGAGGCGCGCATGACCCATCTGGGCGGAGTCTTGATGGAGGACATGGATAAAGACACGGTTGATTTTGTTCCCAACTATGACGAGCGGTTAACTGAGCCAAGAGTTTTTCCGGCGGCATTTCCAAATCTGTTGATCAACGGCGGCACCGGCATTGCCGTCGGTATGGCCACCAACATGGCCCCGCATAATTTGGGCGAAGTAATCGACGGAATCTGTGCGCAAATTGACAACCCGGAAATCACCGTCGAGCAGTTGATGCAGCACATCAAGGGGCCGGATTTTCCCACCGGATGCATGATCCTTGGGTTGGAAGGCATCAAGAACTATTTTAAAACAGGCCGCGGCAGCGTCAAAATTCGCGGCAAAGTCGGCGTGGAGGAACTCAAAGGGGGTCGCGAACATATTATCATTACCGCCATCCCGTATAACGTCAACCGCGCCACGTTGGTCGAACGCATCGCCGAATTGGTCAATGAAAAAGTTATTACAGACATCACCGCGGTGCGCGATGAGTCGGATGAGAACACGCGGGTCGTCATTGAAATCAAGCGTGATGCCATTGCCAAAGTTGTCATAAATAATTTGTACCAGCACACCGCTCTGGAGACCAGCTTTTCGGTCAATGCGCTGGCCATCGACCACGGCCGTCCCAAAACACTCAACCTCATCGAGCTGATTAATTGTTACATCGAGCATCGCCGCGAAGTCATCATTCGCCGCACGCGTTTTGAATTGCGCAAAGCGGAAGAGCGCGCCGAAACGTTGGAAGGGTTTCTCATCGCCCTGGCCAATTTGGATGAATTCATCCGCATCATTCGGCAATCGTCCAACCGCGAAGAGGCGAAAATCAAATTGCTGGCCTTCGATTTCACCCAACAGCAAGTCGAACAAATTGGTGTCGTCATCCGTAGCGAATCACGCCTGAGCAGCGGGCGGTATTCGTTCAGCGAAGAGCAGGCAGATGCCATCCTGGATTTGCGCCTTTATCAATTGACCGGTCTGGAAATGGGCAAGGTCCGGGCCGAATACACGCAGTTGCTGGAGAAGATCAAGGATTTGCTTGATATTTTGGCACGAGAGGCGCGGGTGTTTGCGATTATTAAGGCGGAGCTAAAGGAAATTAAGGAGAAATACGCCACTCCGCGTTTGACCGAGCTCATTCCAGATGAAGGGGAGATTGCCATCGAAGACCTGATCGCCAATGAGGGGGTCATTATTACCATTACTCATGCCGGCTTGATCAAGCGCACCAATGTCAGTTCCTACCGTTCCCAGCGCCGCGGGGGAAAGGGAGTCATCGGTATGACCACAAGGGAAGGCTCCAGCGTTCCGGGCGAGGCGGAGGATTTCATTGAACATCTTTTCACGGCCAGCACGCACGATTATTTGATGTTCTTTACGGATACCGGCCGCGTTTACGTGGAGCGCGTCCACGAAATTCCGGACATGGGCCGGGCAGCCAAAGGGCGCAGCATCGCCAACCTGCTCGAATTGAAGGCTGGTGAAAATATCGCCGCGCTGATTCGCGTGGAGGCCAAAATGGGGCCGAACAAGGAGGACATTACCTGGACACAATCCGGGGAAGTGTTTTTTGCCACTCAAAAAGGCACAGTCAAGAAGACATCTCTCAACGAATTTGGCAATGTCCGCAAAGGCGGCATCATCGCCATCACCATTGAACAGGGCGACGCCCTGATTGATGCCAAGCTCACCGGGGGCAGCGTGGTGGAAAATAACGAAGTTACGAACCCGGGTGATGACGTCGTGCTAATCACACACGAAGGCATGAGCATCCGCTTCTCGGAAGCCGATGTCCGGTCTATGGGCCGAAGCGCAGCCGGCGTCCGTGGTATCCACCTGGAAGCATCCGATGCAGTTGTTGCTCTGGCCGTCGTGGTGTCTGACGCGACGTTGCTGGTGGCCGGTGACAACGGTATTGGCAAACGCACCGATTTTGGCGAATACCGTCCTCAATCCCGCGGGGGCAAGGGGATCATCACCATGAAGACCAACGAGAGAACCGGCGGCGTGGTCGGCGCACTGACGGTCAAGGACGAGGATGAAATCATGCTCATCACCGTGGCGGGACAGATGGTCAGGACGCGGGTCAGCGATATACGCGAAGCGGGCCGCAACACCCAGGGCGTCAAATTGATTGAATTGGATGGCGACGACAAGCTCAAGGCCATCGCGCCGGTGATTAGCGAGGAAAAGGATGAGAACGAGGAACCCGCCGCCGATGCGCCGCCGCCAGCGCCGTAAATGAAAGAAAGCCGGGCAGACAAAAAATCGCGCACCGGGCGAATCATAGACGGGCTTCGGGCGGCTTATCCCCATGCTCATTGCGAATTGAATTATTCCAAGCCGCTGGAGCTGCTCATCGCGACCATTCTTTCGGCCCAATGCACTGACCGCCAGGTCAACATTGTGACTGAATCCCTGTTCAAAAAGTACCGGTCGGCGCGAGATTATGCGGAGGCAACAGCAAGCGAATTTGAAGAAGGCATCCGGCGCATCGGCCTTTCTCGCAACAAGGCGAAAAATATCAAGGCAGCCTGCCAGGCGTTGGTGGAAAAATATGGGGGCGAAGTGCCGCGCACCATGAAGGAACTGGTTGAATTGGGCGGGGTGGGGCGCAAGACGGCCAATGTCGTTTTAGGCAACGCGTTTGACATTAACGAGGGGATTGTGATTGACACCCATGTGACCCGGCTGGCGCGGCGGCTTGACCTGAGCCCGCACGGGGCTGCCGATAAAATTGAAATTGACCTGCAACGGCTCGTTCCCCAAAAGGACTGGACCTTCTTCAGCCATTTGCTCATCTGGCACGGACGACGGCGTTGCTTTGCCCGCCGTCCGGATTGCGAGAACTGCGAGATCCAAGCCGATTGTCCCGCAGGGCAAAAGGTGCTCAATCCAAAACTGACTCCTGAAAAGCGGGAAAAAACGCGGGCAAAGATATGAACGGATCGGGCTGGTATTTGCTGCAACAGGGAAAGCTGCCGGCGGCTTACAACATGGCCTTGGACGAGACGCTGCTGGAATCCGCGCCGGAATTGGAACGGCCGGTATTGCGATTCTATGGCTGGCTGGAGAACGCGGCGAGCTTTGGCTATTCCCTAAAATTCGCTGATGTGGAGCGGTGGACTTTGCTGCGTCCCCTGGTGCGGCGTCCGACCGGCGGCGGGTTGGTGCCGCATGACTCGGATTGGACTTACAGCCTCGCCTTTCCTCCGCGGCATCCCTGGTATCTGCTCAAGGCGGTGGAAAGTTACCGCCGGGTGCATGAGTGGATTCGAGACGCCTTTGCCCGGATCAATGTCCCCACAACATTGGCGTCCGCTTCGTCCAATAGACGCCCGGGGCAATGTTTTGTGGGAGCGGAGGAATTTGACGTCCTCTGGCACGGCCGCAAAATCGCGGGAGCAGCGCAAAGACGAACCCGGACCGGTTTGCTGATTCAGGGATCCCTCCAGCCGCCGCCGATTTCTTTGCTGCGGGAAAATTGGCAATCTGCCTTGTGCGAAGTGGCGCAACAGCAATGGGGAATCGAGTGGCAGACGCTGAACCTTACGGAGCTTTTGGCTGAAACGGCTCGCCGCTTGCAAGCCGCGAAATATTCGCAGCAGACCTACAATCAGAAGAGGTAACACTTCATTCAACTCCCATCTTCTTCCGCCTGCGATAAATTGTGGCTTGGTCGATTTCGAGGACTCGGGCGGTTTCAGCGACGCTGCCGGTGCGTTCCAACACTTTGCGAATGTGATATTCTTCCAGCTTTTCCAATGAGATCAACTCGCCCGGTTGGAGCGTGGCTTCGGTTTTATCGGCATTAGCCATTACGCCGTCCGGCGGCAAATCGGACGCTTCGATGCGGTCTTCTTTGCTCAGAATCACCGCGCGTTCTATGGCGTTGCGCAGCTCCCGCAGGTTGCCTGGCCAGGCGTAAGCGTTGATCCTGCACAGCGCCTCGCTGGAGAAAGACGCGTTCTTACGTCCGCATTGGCTGGCGAAGTGATGCAAATAGTGTTCGGCAAATCGGGCCAGGTCTCCCGGTCGGCTGCGCAAGGGCGGCACTTCCACGGCAATGACATTGAGCCGAAAAAACAAATCCTTTCGACAAGCTCCACCGGCCATGCGTTTTTTTAAGTCCCGGTTGGTCGCGGCGATAACGCGCAAATCAGCCTGGCGGGTGATGTTTTCCCCCAATCGCTCGTATTCCTTTTCCTGCAACAGACGCAAGAGCTTGGGTTGTATCTCCATGGGCAGATCGCCAATCTCATCCAGGAAAAGAGTGCCGCCGGAGGCCGCCTTGACTTTGCCCCAGCGGTCCTTGACCGCCCCGGTGAATGCCCCCTTGGTGTGGCCAAAGAGTTCGCTTTCCAGCAATTCCTTGGAAAGGCTGGGACAACTGACCGTGACCAGGGGTTGATCGGCCAGGTGGCTGCGCTGGTGGACGACCCGGGCCAGCGCGCTTTTGCCCGTGCCGCTCTCGCCCAGCAGCAGAATGGAGGCGGGGGTGCGGGCGGCTTTTTCCAGCACTTCCATGATCTCCTTCAT
>Ga0182030_10009311_pt1 | contig 20120 bp, 19 predicted proteins | sample 812S3MmetaG_FD_121299 | JGI IMG/M metagenome (GOLD analysis project Ga0182030, IMG submission 121299) | Permafrost microbial communities from Stordalen Mire, Sweden - 812S3M metaG (Illumina Assembly) | ecosystem: Environmental > Terrestrial > Soil > Wetlands > Permafrost | place: Sweden... | reverse complement strand
GTCCACGGACCGATCGGACCCGAGGGGAACCAGCTCATGGTCGCCCGGGGCGCCGCCGGCGTCGGCGCCCCGCTGGTCATCGCCGGGACGATCGACGACCCGCGCTACGCGGAGCGCCTGCGCGAGTTCGCACCGGCGCAGCTCCAGATCCTCGATGAGCCCTCGCCGTCGCTGCTGATGGGGCTCTACCGGACTGCCGCGGTGGTGGCCGATGCTTCGTGGATCGGGCGTGGCCACAGCCGGCTGGCGACGGCGGCCGCGTTGGGCGCCTCGGTCGTGTCCTCGCGCAACCGCTGGGTCGAATTTCCCGGCAACGAAGGCCGTACGATCGATCCGGCCGACGTGAACAGCATCGCGCGGGGTATCGGTGAGGCGTGGGATAACGCGGTGAACCGCGACGAGAGCATCGAAATGGTCGCTTCCTTTGCCCGAGAACGCATGGCTACGGCTGCAGCAACGATCGTCGCCAGCTATGCTAAGATCGTCCAAGAATTCTAAAGTCACTGCTCGCCCGGCCGATACTTTTAGGTAGGAGGTTTCTCGAACATGGACGTTCAGGCCGCTGCCCCAACCGCGACCATTTTGACCCCTGCGTTCGTGCAGAGCGTCACGGCGCCGGCTCCCCAGCCGAGCCCCGCATCGCCGTCTTCCGGCGCCCCCGCAGCCGCAGCATCGCCGGCCGTCGCGCCGGTGTCGACGAGCGCCGACGGCAGTTCGGCAATTGGTCCGACGCCGGGCCTCGCAACGCTTCCGGCGGGACCGCCGGACGGCTCGAAAAAGGACGATTCCGACCGGACGCTCGCCAGCGGTGTGGCCGCACTCTACAACGTGCAGCAGCAGAACATCTCGGTGTCTTTTCAGATCGAACAGAACCCCAACGAAATCGTGACCGTGTTCACGGATAAGCAAACCGGTAAGGTGATCGTTCAGTTTCCGAGCGAAACGATGATTGCGCTGGCAAAGCTTTTTGACAAGCTTGACGGCAGCGTCGTCAACAAGAAAGTGTAATCGTGTCTGCAACTTCCGGAACCAGCTCCGCTACCTCGGGAACTCTGGGCGACGCCGCACCAGTTTCGTTCCCGGGTATCGCCTCGGGCATCGATTACAACTCGATCATCGAGAAGTACACCGCCGAGACGCTCGCGCAAGAGAAACCCACCCAGACGCAGATCAACAATCTGAGCCTGCAGAACACGGCAATTCTCAAGATCACGAACCTCATCGGGGCGGTCCAAGACTCGCTGACGGCGTTGAGCAATCCGGCACTCTTCGGTGCCTATAAGGCGACGGTTTCGAATGGACTGAACGGTTCGCCGGATGCCACCGCGACACAGATCACGGGCGAGACGCCGGTTGCCGGAACGTATACGGTCAACGCGCAAACTGCCGCGACATCGACCGTGATCACGAATAACCCTACGGCCAACGCGGCGGTGTCCCAAACGGCGTTTATCAATAACGCCGGCTTGGCGATCACGCCGACCAACGGCACTCAAGCGAACGGTGTCATCACGCTCAACGGCGTGCAGAGCAACTACGACGTCGGCGTGCAGACGCTCCCGTCCATTATCTCGGAACTCAATTCTTCGCTGCAGGGAAGCGACGGCGGCAGCGCCTCGTTCAACGCGGCGACCGGTGAGGTAACCCTGACCGGCGTCTCGACGATCGGCAGCGGCGCTGACAGCGGCAACCTCGAACAGGCTCTGAAGTTGGACACGGCCCAAATCGTCAACGTCGATCCGACGGCCGCGATCAGCACCCAAACGCTGGGCGCCACGCCGGTGAACGGCAGCATCACGATCAACGGCGTCAGTGGAACGGCGACGGTCGCATACACGACCGGTCAGTCGCTCAACACCATCATCGCCAACATCAACGCGCAAAGCGGCACGACGGGCACGACGGCCTCGATCGTCAACAACAAAGTCGTTCTGACCGGCGTCACGTCGGTTGCGAATGCCGCCGGCGGCAATTTGGTCCAGGCGCTGGGCCTCACCGGCACGGTCGTCGGCAATTCGCTGACGGGCGCCGACCTCAACTCGATCACGAGTTCGTCCGATATCGGCGGACTCAACCCCACCGAACTCTTGAGCCAGAGCGACAACGCCGGCTTCGCGACCGCGGTGACGAACGGGACATTCACGATCAACGGCGTGCAGTTCACGGTCAACACGGCGACGGAATCGCTGAGCAGCATCATCACGGCCATCAATTCGTCGGCGGCCGGTGTTACCGCGAGCTACAATAGCCAAACATCGTCGTTGCAGCTCACGAGCAGCACCCCGGGTCCGCAGTCGATCCTACTCGGTGCCGGCAGCGACACGAGCAACTTTCTGACCGCTTCAGGTCTGGCAAGCGGTACGACGGTGGCCGGCACGCAGGCGTCGCTCACTTACACGAATCTCCAGGGCGTGCAACAAACGGTATATAGTGCGACAAACGATTTCACCAGCGCCATCCCGGGCATCGACCTCAAGGTCACGAGCTCAGGCGCGGGTGTGCCGGCGGGTTCCGCGCTCTACACCGTAACGGTGGGGTCGGATCCCACGCAGGCCGAGTCGGCGATCAACAAGTTCATCACGGCGTACAACGCTGCGATCGTCGAGTTGAACAAGGACACGGTCGCGCCGTCGGTGTCGGCGGGTGTCGACGCCACCACGGGCGTGGCGACGTCGGGTTCGAGCGGCGGCGGCGTGCTCTACGGCAACTACCAAATCTCCAACCTGCGCGATGAACTCGTCAACTTGGTCAGCGGTTTCATCCCGAACGGTTCGAACTCGTACAACTCACTGCAGTCGGTCGGCGTTCTGCTCGACACGAACTCGCAAGAGGTCGGTGCCAACTCCTCGGATGACTCGACGGATTCGTCCACCAAAGACACGTCGAGCGCAAACAACAGCTTCACGGTAAACGCGACGAGCGGGCAATTGCAGGCCCTCGACACGACGACGTTCGCGGCCGCCTACGCCGCCGACACCGCTGCCGTCCAGAGCTTGTTCACGCTCCAACCGCAGCTCAGCTCACAGCAAGCGGGTGCACCGCCGGTCTCGGGATCGCCGTACGGCTTCTCTTACCTGATGGGTTCGACGCTGGCCAACGTCGACGGATTGGCAACGTTCTTGACCAATTCGCTCGTGGCACCGGACAACCTGAGCAACGTCTTGCTGACCAGCATCACCGATTCGAACAATCAGCAAATCGATTCGCTGCAGCAACAGATCTCGCTCATCAACCAAGAAGCGACGCAACAAGCCGACGCTCTGCGCGCACAGTTCACGGCGAGCGAGAGCCAGATTGCAGAACTCCAAGCCCTTCAGTCGCAAATCGCGGCGATCGGACACTAACCGCACTGTGAGCGCAACCTCTCCGAGCATGAAGTACCTGGAAGCGTCGATTTCGACGGCTTCCAAGGAAGACTTGATGGTCAAGATTTTCGATGCGATCGTCATGTACACGCGCAAGGCGATCGAACGCATGAAGACCGAGCCGGGCGACATCCAGGGCCGGCACGACCTCTTGCGCATGGCGCAGAAGTCGTGCGGCGCCGCGATCGATGCGATCGACCTCGAACTCGGCGGCGAATTGGCCGCGAGCAACGCCGCGCTCTACCGGTTCTGGTATCGCGAGCTCGTGGCCGCCAACATGCAAGGCGACGTTACGCGCGCCGAGAGCGTCGTGCCGCAAATGGTTCTCATTCGTAACGCGTGGGCCGAAGCGGTCCGTCGCTACAAAAAAGAATTCGCCAGCTCGGAGCCGCGTCAAGACGCCGCTTTGGCATGACTCGCGGCCCGGTCGAGATCATCGTTGCGCTCGAGCGAGAGTGCCTCAAGGTTGACGGCGCCATTGCCAAACGCAACTGGAGTGCTTGCGAAGAGTCTTGGCGCGCCCAGCGCCTGCTCACGCACGAACTCGATATCGCCATGCGTAAGGAACCGCTGGATAAGACGCAGACAGCGGCGATCTGGAAGCGCATCGACCGTCTGACGGCCTATCGCGACGCCCAGCTCAAACGGCTGAAGGCCTTCAACGAAGCGTGCGCGACGCGCCTCGCGAACGTGGGCCGTTTCCGTTCGTTTGCCAAAACGAAAGCCCAGGAACGCCGCTCTTCGCTCCTCGACGTCACAAGTTAGTGAAAGCGGTCATTCTCGCCGGCGGGTTGGGCACGCGCATCAGCGAGGAGACGCAGGTTCGGCCCAAGCCGATGATCGAGATCGGCGGCCGTCCCGTGCTCTGGCACATCATGAAGAGCTATGCGCGGTACGGCATCACGGATTTCATCGTCTGCTGCGGCTATCGCGGTTACATGATAAAGGAATATTTCGCGAACTACGCGCTGCACAATTCGGATGTAACGATCGACTTCAAGACGGGCCGAACGACCGTGCATCAAAACTGGACGGAGCCGTGGTCGATCACGCTTGTCGATACCGGCGATCTCACGCAGACCGGCGGGCGCCTCAAACGTGTCCAAAGCTACGTGGGCGACGAAGAGTTCTGCTTCACGTACGGCGACGGCTTGAGTGACGTGAACATCGCCGACGTGATCGCGCTCCATCGCCAAAAAGGCACGAAGGCGACGCTCACAGCCGTTCAGCCGCCGGGCCGTTTCGGCGTGCTCGGACTCGACGGGCAGAAGATCGTGAGTTTCGACGAAAAACCGCAAGGCGATGGTTCGTGGATCAACGGCGGGTATTTCGTTCTATCGCCGGCCGTGTTCGAATTGTTGCCCGGTGATGAGACCATATGGGAACGTGAACCGCTCGGCACGCTCGGCGCATCGGGGGAACTGACGGCCTACCTGCATCGCGGCTTTTGGCAACCGATGGATACGATGCGCGACAAACTGATGCTCGAGGATCTTTGGGCAACCGGACGGGCCCCGTGGCGCTCGTGGTGAGATGATATGAACGTACTGGTCCTTGGCAATCTCGGTTACGTGGGCACGGTGCTCACGCGTTATCTGCAAGCGCAGGGTCACACCGTGACCGGCTTCGACATCGGCTATTTCGAGAATTGCACGATCGCCGACGCACCCGCAGTCGATCGCCAGTTCATCGGCGACGTGCGTGCGCTGCCGGCGGAGATCTACGACGGCGTCGACGCGGTGATCCATCTCGCGGCGCTATCGAACGACACGTTGGGCGAACTCAGCGCGGGCGTCACGCAAGAGATCAACGTCGGCGGGCTCGCCGCTTCGATCGCGCACGCCAAGGGCGCCGGCATCGAACGCTTCGTGTTCGCTTCGTCGTGCAGCATGTACGGCCGCTCCGATGGTGATACGCCCCTGGATGAATCGGCGCAGCAGAACCCGCTCACCGCGTACGCGCGCTCGAAGTGCGAGGGCGAAACGCTGTTGCAGGCAGCAACCGACGCGCATTTTCGCCCGACCGCGCTGCGTTTTTCGACGGCGTACGGCTGGTCCGAGCGGCCGCGCCTCTGCCTGGTCGTGAACAACCTCGCCGCATGCGGTCTCGCCGAGGGACGCATCGATCTCGAGAGCGACGGTACGCCGTGGCGTCCGCTCATTCACGTCGAAGACATGGCGCGCGCGATGGAGGCCGTGCTCACGTCGCCGCTCGACCGCGTCGGCGGACGTTCGTTCAACGTCGGCACCACGAGCGAAAACTATCAGGTCCGGAAGATCGCGACCACGGTGGCCCGGCTGCTCGGCGATCTGCCGGTGACGATCGGCGCCTCGGGTGGTGCGGATCAGCGCTCGTACAACGTCGACTTCACGGCGTTTCACACTGCCGTTCCGAAGTTCAAAGCGGCGTGGACGATGGAGGCGGGTGCTCGCGATTTCATCGAGCGCTTCCGCGACCGCTTCGATCCGGCCGATTTCCGCTCCGAACGCTACTTCCGTATTCGCCGCATCACGTCGTTGATTGCTTCCGGCGATCTCGCGCCGGATCTGAATCGCTTGCGGGCGCTCAGCCGACCGTGATGTAGGTCAGGTCCGCCCGGGCGTGATCTTCCACGATGCACGGTGCCGTGGGATCGAGTGGAACGAGCCGGGTGACGCCGTTTTCGATGACGACCATCCGCGGCACGCACGTGGCGGCGTCGGCTTCCCACGTCAGGGGAGCCGTGCTATCGCTCGCGCGATCGTAGTGACCGCAGCGCACGCGCGCATCGAGCCGTACCGTGTAGCCCGCCTGACGGACACGTTCGCAGTAGAGATAGTCTTCGTCGCACAGCCGCGCTCGCCGCGCGCCGCTCTCGATGAAGACGTGCGCCGGGAAGAACGGCGCGGCGAGCTTGCGGGCCGGAGCGATTCGCAGGAGCGCGCAGCCGAAGCCGATGCCGTCGACGGCATCGGTTGATGTCGAGGTGAAGGCCGGTACGTGCGCCGACGACGTTCCGGTGGAATCCCAATCGTCCACGGCGATCGGCTTCAGCGAGTCGCGGCTGTAGTAGAGACCGCCGACGACCGCCGTAGACGGATCGGCTTCAGCCGTTGCGAGGAGCAGTTCGAGCGCATCGGATGGCAACACGATGTCATCGTCGACGAAGAAGAGGTAGTCGTAGTCGCCGTCGATCGCGTCGCGCATGATGAGCTCGCGCTGGGCCGGCACGTAATTGCCGGTGACGACGCTGCGTTGTAGCGAGGGAATACTCGGCGGTAGGCGCAAGCGCGCCAACGCTTCGATAAACGGCGCCGTCGGCGTTCCGCCCGACGCCACGCCGAGCAAAACGCGCCGCTCGATCACGACGTGATGGCGGATTTGAGGACGGCGACGAGCTTACGGCCCGCTGCATCGACGACCGCCGGGGGTGGCGGAATGACGAACGATTCGGCGCCGGCCGAGGCGACGCACAACGGCACGAGCCAGGCTAGGACGGACGAGCGATACGCGGCCAGCGCCGATTCGCACTCTTCGGTCGCGCGGCGATCGACGCCGTCGAACGTGGAACCCGCGAGCGCAAGCAGCGCGATGCGCGTGCGCAGCGTCGCATCGCGTTCGGAGGGATGGATGAGTCCCGCGATCGCTTGCCATTCGGGCTTGCGCAGATCGCGGCGCAACCGCCGCTGCGGCGGGAACGTTTGCGGCGGCGTCACTTGCTGCCACGGCAGCGCGAGCCCGTCGAGGTCGGATTGCACGATCCGGTATTGCGGCGCTTTGCCCATGCGCGAGTGTACGAGCGCGCGGCCGAGCAGCTCGATGTCGCGGCGTAAGAAGGGGCCGTATCCGCTCGTATCCGCGCCGTCGCCGGCTTCGCTGCACGCGATGCTCGAGATCATCACGTAATGCGCGATGATACCGGGCACGTCGGGCGTGAATAGCCGGTCGAGCAGGGCGATGTCGTTGTTCGCAAGCGTGCGATAACGCGTCATCCGCTCGACGGGCGCCGGCGTCGAGAGCAGCGGCGCCTTGACCGGCGGCGGCGCGAGGAGTGGAAGCACGGTTGCCGGCGTGGCAGCTGCTTTAACGGCGGGCGTTTTGGTGATCTTCGCTATCTTGGGCGGCGGTGGGGCTGCAGCTGCCGGTGCGGGCGGCGGGGGCGGTGCAGGCGCGGGTACCGGCGGCTCGACCGGTGCCGGAACGGGTGCGGGCGCCTCGACGGGCGCGGCTGCCACCGGTGGTGCCGGTGGTGCCGGAGGTGCCGGCGGCTCGACCGGCGCGGGAACTTCGACGGGCGCGGGCACGAGCAGCACCGGCGGCAAGATCGGCTCCGCCGATTCTTTCGCGACTTCTTCGATCTCGTCGTCTTCGAGTTCGTAGAACGGCCGCGGCGCTTCGGCCGGAGCGGAAGCACTTGCACCGCGTTTGATCGTGATGCCGGCGGTACCGACGACCGGTACGCCGTTGGTTTGCAAGCGCGGTTGCAAATAGAGCGTGTTGACGCCCGGCAGAACCGCGAGTTGAAAGGTGACTTTCGCCGACGTTCCGCCGGGCAGGCGCGCGATCGGCAGCCCTTGGGCGAAGAGTTGTTCGGGCGCTTGTGGTTCGCGTCCGTCGATGCGCAACGAGCCGGTGCGGTATTCCGTTTCCACCGGAATCGAGATCAGCAATTTCGATTCCGGCGCGGGCGCGGTGCCGTCGTTGAACACGTCGACCGCAACGCCCACCACGGCACCGGGAATAACGCCCGTCTTGGGTGCGGCCGCGATCGTGACGCGCAGCCGCGGAGCGTCTTCGATCACCGCATCCGGCGTGCTCGAAACGATCGATTCCGCGCCGAAGGATGCGGCGGTGCGCTTGTTTGCGGGCGCGCCCTTACCGGGTTCGTTGTGCCGGAATTCGAGCAGCCGCATGTCGGCGTTACGTTCGAATAGGTCCTCGATCGCCTGTTGGTCCACGGTTAGCGACGCACGCTACGGAAACCGGAACGCAAGCCAGGGCCAGCGGCGCGTCTTCTCCGATTCGGGCGTGGCGCGTTCTTCGGCCGGAGCCGGCGCCGTCGGTTTCATGCCGCGGCTGCGAATCGCAACTTCCGCATCGACGTTGAGTGCGCGCGGATGACCGCGCAGCGCGGCTTCTTCGAGCGTCGCGTGCGCGAGCGTGAGCAGCCGGCGCGGCGTGCCGAGCGAGGTTTCGATGATGAGGTCGAGCGCGTCGGCCGCGAACATCATGCTGAGGTCGCCGCCGCCGCCGGCGCGTGCGAGACGGTGGGCGAGCAGCGCGCGCGTGTCGGCCGGGCCGAGTGCGGCAAGATCGATCCACCCGGCCACGCGGTCGGCGAGGTTGCGGCGTTTGTTCACCTGATCGCGAAACTCGGTCTGCCCGAAGAGCACGATGTTGAGCAACTTGCGTTCCGGCACGTCGAAGTTGAGCAAGAGGCGCAGCGTCTCGAGGTTTTCATCGCTCAAGTTCTGCGCTTCGTCGATGAAGAGCGCAACGGTGGCGCCGTCGACCACGGCCGCATCGTAGAAGAAGTTCTTCAGTGCGTTCTTGAGCGCGGCGGGCGAGCGGGGCGGAAACGCCAAACCGAACGCGCGGCCGATCGTCACCAGAAACTCGATGTCGCCGGCAAAGCTCGGGTCGAGGATCTTGCCCAGGCGCACGTTTTCGCGATTGAGCAGCTCGCGCTCGATCGCGCCGGCCAGACTCGTCTTGCCCGTTCCGGGATCACCGACCACGATCATCAGCCCGCGGGATTGCTCGATCGATTGAACGAGCCGGTTCTTCGCATGTGCGAGGTTGCCGGTTGAACGATAGAAATGCGGATCCGCGGTATCGAGAAATGGATCCCGATCGAGTCCGAAGTGCTGGTAATAGGGCATCATAAGAAGCTCGCTGGTATTCCCTCCGGCCCGTCGCAAAGCCCGCCGGAGACGGCGCAGAAACCCGCCCGCTGGCGCGTTGTGATCCACCTCCCGCTTCGACGCCGGACGCCTCGCCTCGGCGTCTCGCCGGTTAAGAATCCCTAGCGGATTCGGGCAGGCCGGAGAAGGCGGCCCCCGGGCGCCCGGGGCCTATCAGGCTGGAAAGCGGCAATCTGCAGCGAAATGCCCGACGTCAGTGGCCTCCCGCCGGAAAGCGAACCGCCTGTTGCTCCCATGGTTTGACCAGCTACGTGCTGCCCGGCTGCTCGCCGGAACGGAACCGTCAGCGCGAGCGGCCGGGCCGGCGGTCGAACAGAGGCTCCCGGCCGCAAGCCTGCCGGTCTTTCCGATGGAGCTGCCTACACCATGATCGATGTCGCCGCGGGCGAGCCGATGAATCTTGCGCGAGTCCTGGCGCCGACCGCCGTCCCGGCGTTCTTCGAGCGCTACTTCGAACGCGAGCCGTTGCACGTCGCGCGCGGCGATGCAGCGTATTTCGGCGACCTCTATAGCGTTGCCGACGTCGAGACGGCCGTCCACGTCGGTTCGCGCGACGGCGGCCGGTTCGCGATGACGCGCGGTGGTGCGACGGTCGACAATGCCGAACTGCAGGTCGAGCGCACGTCGATTCGCGCCAACTACACCGGGAAGCCGCCGGTCAACGTGCTCGATCCGCGTGCGATCGCCGCACGGTTCGAGCGCGGTCACACTTTGCTGATCAGCGATGCGGCACTGTTCAGCCCGAGGCTGCAGGCACTGTGCAATTCGATCCAGCGCGAAACGCTGATCTACGTCCAGGCCAACGTCTATCTGACACCGCCGAGCGAACAGGGCTTCGCGCTGCACCACGATACGCACGACACGCTCGTGCTGCAAATCGAGGGCACGAAGCAGTGGCACGTGCGCAAGCCGGTCGTGGCGCTGCCGATCGAGAGTCAGCCCTCGAGCCCGGCTCGGAACGAGGGCGAGAAAACGGTCTACGAACTGCACGCCGGCGACACGCTCTATCTGCCGCGCGGATGGCGCCACGAATGCACCTCCGGAACGGTGCGCAGCCTGCATGTGACGCTCGCGATGTTGCCGGTGAGGGCGATCGAGTTGGCCGAAGCGGCGCTGCGCGTTGCGGCCACCGTCGACGTCGAATTGCGCCGCTCGCTGACGCACGGGTGGCAGGAAACCGACGGTTTCAGCGAGCGTTTCGGGGAATTTCTCGCCGAGCGGCTGCGCGCCGCGTTCAGCGGCCCCGTGATGCGCGCCGCGCGCGACCTCGTCGTCAACGAACTCTTCGCGACGACGCGCGCCCTCGCCGAGGGGACGTTGGCCGACATCGCGCGGCTACCGGCGCTGAATGCTTCGACCCTGATCGGGCTGCGTGACGACGCGCCGTTCGTGATCCGCACGGAAGGCGCGGACATCCAACTCATCGCCGCCGGAAAAGCAACGATGTTGCCGGGCAACTGCGCGCCGGTGATCCGGGCGCTCGGTTCGGGTCCGATGACGGTGGCGGCCCTCGAGCAGATGCTGCCCGATGCCGGTGTGGCCCTGGCCCGGCTGCTCGTTCTCGACGGCCTCGCGACGATTCTCGACGCCTAGGGCGGAGACGATCCCGTTCGTGCCGATAGTGAGGTTATGGACCCGCTCCCGTTAGTCACGGTCATCATCACGACGTATAACTACGCGCATACCGTCGGCCTCGCCATCGACAGCGCCTTGGGTCAAAACTACCCCGAACTCGAGGTCCTCGTCGTCGATAACGCTTCGACCGACGCAACGCCCGAATTGGCCGCGTGCTATGCCGCGGATCCCCGCTTCCGGTACATCCGGAACGAGATCAACATCGGGATGGTCCCCAATCACAACAAGGGCTTGCGTGAGTCGCGCGGCGAGTACGTGCTGTTTCTCTCGGCCGACGATTTTCTGTTGCCGGGCCACATCTCGCGCTCCTATTGGTATCTGCGCGAGCATCCCGAGGTCGACGTTTTGTACGCGTCGACCTTGTTCGTAGAGGAGAGCGGCCGGTTCATCGGCGTGCGCCAAATGGGCGGCCAGCCGCAGGGGCCGTACGAAGGCGGGCGCAATGAGTTCGCGGCGCTGTTCGCCGAGGGTTGCTACATGTGCTTCCCGACGATGCTGATGCGGCGCGATCTCTACGAACGCTTCGGCGAGCTCGACGAAAACATCAAGGCCGCCGACTACGAGATCGTCGTGCGCTGGGCTGCGAACGGCGTGCGATTTGCCTATCTGCCCGAACCGATCGCGGCCGTGCGACTCCACAGCGCGCAGCAGAGCAGCCCGCAAAACTATGTCGCCGACGCGGGCGACATTCGCGAATTCGTCTATCTGGTCAACAAGTTTGCCGAAGCATCGGCCGAGCGGTTGCGTGGGTTCGAGCACACGATCTCGCGCCACATGTGGGGGCGTTTCGAAATGGCGCGCCAAGCCGGCGTCCTCGATGCCGGCGGTGAACTGCGCGCCGAAGTGACGGCGGCGGATGCGGTGCTCACGCGCGTGCGCGAACGCAACGAGGCCGTGAAACGCATTCCGCATTTGACGGTCATCGTGCTGCCGTCGAACAACGTCGGTTTGCTCGAGGTCACGCTGCGCTCGGTCGTGTCCCAAACATTCGCCGACTGGGACGCGATCGTGCTGCAGGACTCGGGCCAATCGCTCGCCCCGCTGGGCGCGTTCCTCGATCCGCGCGGCCGGATCCGCGGCATGCGCTTCATCGGCATCGTGAACGAAGGCGCCGCGATCAACAACGGCTTGCGCGTGGCCTCGGGCGACGCGTTCATCGTGCTGCGAGCCGGAACCGAACTGACGCCGCAGCACTTCGAGCGCGCGCTCCAACCGATCGTCGCGGGCCACGCACTGGCGGTTCGTACGCCGGCGGTCGTGATCGTCCACGGAGCAGCCCCGGACGCGCCGGCCGGTGCGCCGCAGTTCGAACGGCACGATCGTCTCTACATGCCGGCCATCGAGACGCGGATGCCGTACGTTGCGCCGTTCGGACCCATCGAAGCCCTCGTCTTTACGCGAACCGCCGTCGATCGCGTCTCGGCGTTCACCGAACGGATCCCGAAGTTCTCGGTGTGGGAGTTTCTTCTGCGCTTGCAGGCGCAGGTGCCGCTGGCGGCGGCCGACTCGCCGGTGATCGTGCACATTCCCGTCGCTCTGAACGACGTCTTCGATGAGTGCGCCGTGCTGCCGGCCGTTGCGCGCGCCGTCTACAACGCCTTCGGGAGCGAGGACGCGTCGATACGTATCGAACGCGATGCCTATCTGCGCAACCTCCAAGCGGTGCTGGACGGCGGTCCCGCGCAAGGTTCGACGCCGGGCGGAATCGCCGCCCTGCTGCGCGCGGCGAACGGCATGGATCTGCTTGCCGCCAAATAAGCGCAAGGCGTTCCGGTGTTCGCTCGATCAGCCGGCGCTGGTGGCCTACGTACGCGCGCAACTCGACGCGCTGTTTCCCGACGGCACGCCCGTGGCGGCCGATGCCGTCGTCGCGGCGGCGACGGAACGCGCGCGGCACTGCTTTGCGCACATCCGGCATGCGGCCTTCGGTGATGCCGACACGGTCGTCTTCGACCATCTGCACGGCGACCAATACACGATGTTTCTGTACTACGCATCGAACTCGGCGTTCGTCGCGGGTGACGTGGCGTTGGCGAAAAAGCTCTTTTTGCTCAACAAAGCACTCAACGGTTTCTTCTGTCTCTACGACACGCTGCTCCCGCCGGTGATGTTTCTCAATCACGCATTAGGCACCGTGATCGGCCGCGGGACGTACGGCAATTATCTGCTGGTCACTCAGAACGTGACGTTCGGCATCGACGGCGATCGGGCGCCGGTGATCGGCGAGGGCGTGATCGTCTACGGCGGCGCGCTGATCGCCGGTTCGAGCACCATCGGCAACCGCACCGTCATCGCGGCTAACGCCTCGATTCGCAACGCCGAGGTTCCGGCGGAAAGCGTCGTCGCCGGCTCGTCGCCGGATTTGGTGATCCGCCCGCGCAAGCGGCACTTGAGCGAAACGTTCTTCGATCTGCCATGAGTGCGCTGACGTTTTCGCCGGCCGCCATCGAAGGCGTGCTGTGGATCGACTTCGATCGCGTGTCCGACGAGCGCGGCTGGTTCGTGCGGGTGTATGACGAGGACGCATTTGCGGCGCGCGGACTGTGCACTTCGTTTCCGCACCATGGCGAGGCGCGCAACGCGCGAGCGGGCACGATCCGCGGGTTGCATTGGCAAAGCGACCCGTACGGCGAAACGAAAGTCATCCGCTGCGTTCGCGGGGCGGCGTTCGACGTGCTGGTCGACGTGCGGCCCGCGTCATCCACCTACGGCGAGTGGGCGAGCTTCGCGCTCGCGGCCGAAACGCCGCGCGGGCTCTATGTTCCGCCGGGCATCGCGCACGGCTATCAGACCCTCAGCGACGATACGGAATTCCACTACTTGCTCTCCGAGCGCTACCATCCCGAAGCCGCGCGCGGCATCGCCTACGACAGTTCGGAGCTCGCGATTCCCTGGCCGCAGGCCGTAAGCGTGATCTCGGAACGCGACCGCGCGTTGCCGCCGTTCGTCAGGGATCGACGGTAAGCGTAGGGATCGCGGTCACGAAGCGCCCGCCCCACGCGCGCACGTCGGCGAGTTCGTCGCGAATCTCGGGCGCGATGTTCCAGGGGAAGATCACGACGTAATCCGGCCGCTCGGCGCGCAGGCGTTCGGGGGTGACGATCGGCACGCGGACGCCGGCGATCAGCCGGCCCTGTTTGTATGGGCTCTTGTCGGCAACGAAACGGATGAAGTCCGTGCGCGCGCCGGCATAGTTGAGCAGCGTCGTCGCCTTGGCCGCCGCACCGTAGCCGCCGACCGTTTTGCCGTCCCGGCGCGCGCCGATGAGGAACTCGAGAAAGTCGCGCTTGACGCGCATCACCACTTCACCGAAAGCCGGATAGGTTTCGAGCCGGTCGAGATGGTGCGCGCGTTCCTTTTCAACGAGCGCAGCGACACTCGGGCCGATCGGGCGTTTGCCGGTGTGACCCACGAAGATGCGCAGCGATCCGCCGTGCGTCGGGATCTCTTGCACGTCGAAGATCGCCAAGCCGTGGCGGGCGAACAGCGGCACGAGCGCGAGGACGGACAGATACGAGAAATGTTCGTGGTAGATCGTATCGAACTGCACGCCTTCGATCAGGTTGAGCAGATGCGGAAACTCGATCGTGGCAAAGCCGGTCAGGTCAAGCAGCTGCGCGATCCCGCCCACGAAGTCGTTGATGTCGGGTACGTGCGCGAGCACGTTGTTGGCGACGATCAGGTTGGCGCGTCCGTGTTCGGCCGCGACGCGCTTCGCGACGTCGACCCCGAAGAATTCGTCGAGCGTCGGCACGCCGCGTTCGCGTGCCACGGCCGCCACGTTCGAAGCCGGATCGATCCCCAGCACCTCGACGCCCGCGCGGATGAAATACTGTAATAAGTACCCGTCGTTGCTGGCCAGCTCGACGACGCGTTGACCCGGCGCCACGCCGCGTTTGGTCAGCATCTGCTGCACGTAGCTTTCGGCGTGTTGGAGCCAGCTGGTCGAGTACGACGAGAAGTACGAGTATTCGCGGAAGATCTGCTCGGGGGTTTCGAACACGTCGAGTTGCACGAGCAGGCAGACTTCGCACACGTAGGCGTGCAGCGGATAGAACGATTCACCGCGCCCCGCATCGGCGGGTTCGGTCAAGCAGTTGGCCGGCGGCGAGAGCCCGAGATCGATGAACGTGACGGCGAGCGGGGCGCCGCACGAACGGCAATGCGGCTGGGTGGTGACGTTCAACGCGGGCTCCTCAGGCGGGCCGGATTTCCGTAGACGAGCGCGCCGGCCGGAACGTCGCGCACGACGACGCTGCCCGCGCCGACCACGGCCCCGGCGCCGATCGTGATGTGGGGTATGACGGCGGCGCCCGTACCCACGAACGCATTGCGATCGACCATGACGTTGCCGGCGAGTGTGGCGCCCGGTCCGATGTGCACCCCGTCGCCGAGGCGGCACTCGTGATCGACGCTGGCGGATGTGTTGACGATGCAGCCCGCGCCGATGCTTGCCGCCGCGGCCACCGCTGCGTTCGCGAGCACCTGACTGCCGGCGCCGAGCTTCACGTCGGCGGCGACGAACGCCCGCGGGTGCACGACCGCCGGCAGCGCGTAGCCCATCTCCGTCAGGGCTGCTTGGAGCTCGAGCCGCTCGGCGCCGCGCGCGCCGCCGACGGCCACGAGCGCGTGCACGTCGCCCGGGCGTTCTGTGCGCCACGCGCGCAGCGCACGCTCGCCGCGCAGAAGAGGAACACCGGGTAGGAACGAGGTCACGTTCGGGTCGTTGTCCACCAAGGCCACGATGTCATAGTCTAAGGTGCCCAGAAATTCGGCCAGCACGCGCGCGTGACCGGTCGCGCCCCAGAGCACGATTGCCCTCATCCCGCGAGCTTACGAACCGAAGAACGAGCGAACGCCGTCGATGACGCGCTCGATGTGCGCTTCCTTCATCAGCGAATGCAGCGGGAGCGTGAGCACTTCGCCGACCACGCGTTCGGTCACCGGCATCGGCGAACGGCGCGCGTTCGCAAAGTACGTGTGCTTGTGCACGGGGACGAAATGGATCCCGACCTCGATGTTGCGCGCGGCGAGATGGTCGATCAGCGCTTCGCGCCGGCCGCCCAGCACGCGCAGGCTGTAGATGAAGGGCGAAACTTCCGAATAGTCGCGGCGCAGAACGCGCAGCCCGGTGATGCCGTCGAAGGCGGCGGAGAAACGATTGCACACGGCCTGGCGGCTGGCGATGAACTCATCGACGCGCTTGATCTGCGAGACGCCGATGCTGGCCATGATGTTGTTGAGATGGTAGCGGTAGCCTTCGCTCACCACGTCGTAGTCCCAGGCGCGCTTGTTCTTGTAGCGCAGGGTGGTGTCTTTGTCGACGCCGAGGAGCCGGTAGTGCTGCAGCCGCTCGACTTCTTCGGGGTTCGACGTGATCACGCAACCGCCGTCGATCGACGTGATGATCTTCACCGGATCGAAGCTGAAGCAGGCGATGTCGCCGGTGCTGCCGATCTTCGCGCCGTCGATCGTCGAACCGAACGCGTGGCAGCCGTCCTCGATCACGCGCAGGCCGTGACGTTTGGCGAGCGCGTAAACGCCGGCCGAACGGCACGGGATGCCGGAGAAGTGCAGCGGGATGATCGCCTTCGTCCGCGGACCGATCAGCGCTTCGGCCGACGCGATGTCGATGCCCAAGTCGTCGTCGTTGATGTCGCACATCACGACGCTCGCGCCGGTGGCGCGCACGGCCTGGTGATCAGCCACGTAGTTGAACGACGGCGTGATGACTTCGTCGCCCGGTTCGAGCCCGGCCGCGAGGCACGCGATGTGCAGGGCGGCGGTACCGGTGTTCGTGCAGACCGCGTAACGGTCGCCGCCGATGTAGGCGGCGATGCGCTCTTCGAACTCTTTCACCGTCGCGCCCATGCCGAGCCAGCCGACGTCGAGGGCGTCGGTCAGGTGCTTGAGCGTGTCGACGCCGATCGCCGGGACGAAGACCGGGATCTTCTCCGATTGGTCGAGTACGGGCGCGGACGGCGGGCGTTCCGTGACGTTTGGCATGGGCGGCGGGCTCCTCCGGGCCCATTCTGGTGTTCGGTTCTCCGGCTGCCTTTCCTGAGAGTGACGGTCGCCGGGTGGAACGCCCCGCATCGCCGACGAACGCGCCGAACGTGCATGTAACGGGCGGGGTAGATCGCTTGATATGGCGCCTCACCCGCCACCTCGATGCGTTTGCGCCGCGTGCGGGGCGGGGCGATGTCGCTCCGGTCGTCGAGCCGGCGCTGACCCGGGCGGAAACGTCCTTCGCATGCAGCGCGCTGCCCGGCTATCGCACGCCGGATGACGTGACGCGGTTCGATCCGGCCCAGAGCGATCAGTATGCGATGTTCGTCTGGTTCTGCAGTAACGAGGCCTGGAAGGCGGGAGACCTCGAGCTGGCGGCCGATCTCTTTTTGCTGAACAAGGGCCTCAACGGCATCGTGTGCATGTGGGATACGCCCCTGCCGGCCGTGTTTTTGTGGATCCACACGGTCGGTACGATGTTGGGAAAGGCCGAGTACGGTGAACGCTTCGTCGCCTACCAGAACGTGACGGTCGGAACCGATCGCGGCGCGCGGCCCGCATTCGGCGAAGGAACGATTCTCTTCGCGGGCGCGAAGGTCGTCGGCGGCACGCGCATCGGTGCGCGCTCGCTGGTCTCACTCAATGCCGTCGTGATCAACGAAACGATCCCGGCGAATTCGATCGTTGCCGGCAATTCTCCGAACCTGACGTTGAAGACGCGTCGCCGTTGGCTGTACGGCGACTACTTTCGAGATGAGGCGAACCGGGCGTGAACTCCCTGCTGCGGGCGCGCGAGGGCATCCCGCGTTCCGCGCGGCGCCTGCGCGCCGGTCAGCCCGTGAGCATCGTGGCTTTTGGGACCAGCTTGACGCTCGGCGGAGCTTACCTCGATCGCCTTCCCGCAGCTTTGAAGGCGTCGTACCCCAACGCGCGCTGGACGCTGACGAATCGCGGACGCAACGGCTACATGACGTTGGGTGCGGCCTTTCGCGTCGACGCCGACGTGCTTCCGTACGCGCCCGATCTCGTGATCATCGAGTTTGCGCACAACGACGTCACACCGATCCTGGTCGACTTCATTCCGTCGGCACTCGAAGGGATTATCGCGCAGATTCGCGCGGTCTTGCCGCACTGCGAGTTCGTCTTCGTGTATCTCGCTTTGCCGGGCATGGCCGCGAACGGCCCGAGCCTCGCGATGACGGCGTACGAGGCGATCGCTCACGATCAGGGCATTCCGTCGATCGACCTGGCGACGTTGTCCGAAATGCTGGTCGCCGGCGGCGAGGCCGACTGGCAAGGGCCGCCGGAGCGGGCCCTTACGGTCGACGGCGTGCATCACGGTCCGGCGGCGGCCCGGCTGTTGGGCGAGCCCTTCGCCGAGGCGTTCCTGACCCTGCTGGCGGAGTCGAACCACGACTCCGCGCCGCCGCCCGGCACCCGCCAGGGTGCGATGACGGCGGTTGCGCGCGTGCGGGCCGCCGATTGCCTGCTTAACGGCGTCTGGGCCGTACGTCCGCTGCAACCGAGCGAGGAGCGCGGCGCCGGCATCGATGGGGAAGGGCTGGCGGAGGCCGTGCAGCCGGGCGCGACCATTCAGCTCGCCTTTCACGGTACCAATGCGTACTGCTGGGTTTCGGGGAGCGGCGTTCTCGGCGTACGTATCGAGCCAATCGGTGAGCGTTATCGGGTCGGCGTCGAGGCCGTCGGCAAATGGAGCCTGTGTTCGCTGATGGAAACCCAGCCGGCGGCGGAGTACAAGGTCGACGTCATCGCGCTCAATGCCGGGCTGTTGCTCGGTGATGTCGGCATCACCGGCAGGCTCTCGTCGGCGTGACCGGTCTGCTGTACGTCCGCGACGGCATCCCGCGCTTTGCACGCCTCGTGCGCGACGGGAAGCCGGCCACGATCGTTGCCTACGGCACGAGCATGACGCGGTTCGGCGGCTACCTGGCGCGGTTGCCCGCCGTGCTCGACGGGAGAAGCGGGAACGCGCGGATCCGGCTGGTCAACCGCGGGTTCCGCGGGTTCTTCACGTTCGCGGGCGCGTTCCGGGTCGCCGATGCCGTTCTGCCCGAGGCGCCCGACTTGGTGCTGCTCGAGTTCGCGCACAACGATGCGGAAGCGGACGCGCTTGCCACGATCGGGCCGGCGCTCGATGGGATCATCGCGCAGGTCCGGGCCGCCTTTCCGGCCTGCGAGTTTGCGTTCGTGTACCTGGCCGCGCCCGGGGCGGCGGTGGCCGGTCCCACCCCCGCCATGCGGGCGCACGAGGCGGCGGCCCGCTACTACGGCTTTCCGTCGTTCGATCTGGCCACGCTGAGCGAAGCCCTCGTGTCGGCGGGGGTCGCCGGCTGGACCGCCGGCGAGCTGCCGGCGCTGACCCGGGACGGCGTCCACCACAGCGATGAGGCCGCCGACCTGATCGGCATACCGTTCGCCGCGGCCTTCGCCGAGCTGCTCGAGGCCTCGCACGGGTCTCCCGCCCCCGCCGCGCCGCGGCCGGTGCGGGACCTCAGCCTGGCGCGCACGGCCCGCGTGCCGGTCGCGGCTCTAACGAAGGCCGGTCCATGGGCCACCGGGCGGCCGCCCAACCACGACACCCGCAATTGCGATGCTTACGACGAGGAGGCCGCCGAGCCGCTGGTCGTGCAGAGCGCCTTTCGCCTGCGCTTCGAGGGAACGCAAGTCTTCCTGTGGGCGATGGGGGACGGGGTGCTGGAAGTCGCCGTCAGCGGCATCGCGGAGCGCTTCGAGCTGGAGGTGCGGTCGGGTTCGGAGTGGTCGTTCCACACGATCTCCCCCCGGCTGGTCCCGGGAGGGCATCAGCTGGACGCCGTGACGCTGCGGCTGCCGCTGGTCCTGGGCGATCTGTTCATCGTCGGAGGGGTGTCGGCTGGTACGGAGGCTCCCGGCGTGGTAAAATAGCCGGGTTGACCTCCGCGACCCGGAGGCCGCACCCAAAATTCGCCCGCCAGGACGGCAGGTGAGTATGAGCCCGGATCCGCCAGCGCCAAGGACGGCCAGACGGGGGCATCAGAAAGGTCCAATCATGTCCGTTGTTTCCATGCGCGCCCTGCTCGAGGCAGGCGTCCACTTCGGCCACCAAACGCGCCGGTGGAACCCCAAGATGAAGCCGTACATCTTCCAAGAGCGTAACGGCATCTACATCATCGATCTGGGCAAGACGCTCGCGATGCTCAACAACGTC
>Ga0182030_10009310_pt1 | contig 20120 bp, 18 predicted proteins | sample 812S3MmetaG_FD_121299 | JGI IMG/M metagenome (GOLD analysis project Ga0182030, IMG submission 121299) | Permafrost microbial communities from Stordalen Mire, Sweden - 812S3M metaG (Illumina Assembly) | ecosystem: Environmental > Terrestrial > Soil > Wetlands > Permafrost | place: Sweden... | reverse complement strand
ATAATAGGTTGGAGGCTTGAATGCAGGATGATATCCTCCCACCGTGAAAACCCAATCACCTGCAAGTCAATTTAGCGGTAATAGGACTTTTATGCCAACTTTGAGACTTACCCGCGTATGGAGAAGCACCGAACCAGTAACACAATGCAAAGCCTCCGGTAAGATGACAATCTAGATACATCAGTAATCAGTGCCGAACGAATGACCGCCTGTTGACGTACCTGGATATAGTACGAAGGAATTTGGCGTCAGTTGCGCTTGGCAAGTGATCGCGCCGCCGAAGACATCGAGTGAGGCCACGATTCCCAATTCAACGTAAAGGAACATTTCGTTTCTATTCTTCATATTCGGCGGCATACTGGCAGAAGCTATGCCCACAATAGCGATTTTCAAGCTCGTAGCACCGAATTGAACGATTGCTGCGGCATCGACAGAAAGTATTTGAAAGGAGTCTACCTTCATCCCGATAGCAAACCAGATCGAGTCTTGCGCTACTGATAAGTAATTTCCAAAGTTTACTATCGCGTCCATGGGATTATCCGTTGCTGTAACTCCTTGGACGAGTGGGAAATTTAGGATGTCTGATGCTTCGGGTGACCGAAGAGTATAGTTGTATCCTAAAGACACCATTAGTGCATAGTGGGAGACTGTGTAAGGCTATAATATTACCGAAACCTACAGAGAGTGTTAGTTAATACCCATTAAATTGACTAATGTCAATACTCACCAACTTCAACTCCAGATATCTCGGCAAATTCAAGCGTAAGGAGAGGTCCATCGAGCCTTCCGAAGACAAATACAGATTTCATATCATTACTGAAAGTCCGCTCATATTCGCCGACGGCCATGAGGGCATATGGAAGGATAGACACTGCAAGACCACCTTTGTACGCTTCATAATCTGTGGTAACCTCCTTGATGAAGACTCCCGCTATTAAGACGGGCGGCGCGTCGAAATCCACGGACATGCCAGATATGATAACTTTGAAGTCGCTTGGTTTGATGTTCTTAAGGTTGTTCAACTGGAAGTCGTCCAAAGGCAAACCAACACCGAACTGTGCATTGTCAGCACTTATGTTGCTTCTAAATTCAACTTGAGAAACTTACCCCGATAACTGATAGCGTGATCGCACCTAGAGCAACGGTTGCGTCGATCAGTAAGTACAGATAACCATCTTTAGTTTGCAAACCAATCTGTTTTGCCATGTTAGAAATGAAAGCCTCGATGCAAGCAAGTCAGTTGATACTCACGCTCTGTATCGTCAGTGGACCTAATGATTTTTTCAAGGCGCCTTTCGTGGCCCCAGAGTCTGCTTGGGTAGCTTCGGGAGCTTCAGCCAGCACTACACGCATATCAGGGCGGTTGGCAGGCGGAATTGCATCTAGTGCTGTACTATTTGGCTCTGGTTGTGCAAGAGAAGACTTGGCTCCTTCGCCAGCTTCCAGAGCAACCGCAGCTGGAGGTGGAGGTGTCGACTTTTTCCCACCAAAGATGTAATCAAGCACAACAGCCTTTTCTGCGACGACGATGAAGTGATGTCCTGCAAGCAAGACGTAAGGGTCCTTATTTACAGCACCCGAGTTGACGGGTGAGTTGCTCTGCAGATCAGATTTCGTCGCCTTGAAAGGGATTTTGTTGTCGCCCGTCATCGTTCCATTGATGAGCCCAATCTCGGTGGCTGTGAGACCAGCAGGTACACCCGTAGTGGGATCAACAGTAGAGTCACCGATCCATATGTAATCAATCGAATCGACGGGTTGATCGATCTGTCCTACTACGGGAATGGACGGAATGGATGGAAGCTTGTCGAGCATCACTCTGATTATCCTCTTGTAACCTTTAGGAGCTATCGTACCGTCTCCACCCGGGTTTGGTTTTCGAGCCCCTTGATATTGAACGAAGGTGAAAGATAGGGTTCCATCACTTGTCGTTATGGCAATTTGCACCCAGAATATATGGACTCCACTTGCTTCTTTGGACACATGGACCTTTACGGGAGGATCTTCGCCATTCGTCGGGGTTGCTGCTGGGATCTCGATCTTGTTGACAAAAGGCACTTCGGCGATGGCATTAGTCACATCAGCGTCCGCACCAAGATCTTTTAGCAAGTCCGCCAACATGTACCCGTCGCTCTGATTGGTGCCTAGAGATGCCTCAAATGTCCAGGAGCTCTTGTCAGCTTCACCACCTCCATTGTCATGTTGATATAGCATGTCAAGTTCGAAAGGACCGATGGTCAAAGCTCCGGTGATGTACAAGTTTGCATCTCCAGAAGAGTAGTCCCACCTAATATAAAGCTCTGGGATGGAGAAATTCTCCAGCATATCCATGACGGCATCGTTAGAATCGCTATCGAAAAGGTAATACAGCGTAGAGAACTTGAGATCATAGGCAGTAGCGATGACCTCCCAGTTCTTGACTCCGGATTCACTATCTGTGAAGTCTACCGAGACACTTATTACTCCAGCACCTTCATCCGGAAAGTTCCGAGGTATCAACAATATGCTGGTAGATAGATCAATCTCATAGCCAGCCTGTGTCTTATATGAAAGAAAAAGATCCAAGTCTCCCAGGATAAGCTTCGGCACCACTGATGTGCCGGTTGGCTTGTTGGACCCAATGGCCCCATTAAATTGAATGGTCAAATCTCCATTTGAATCCTTGGATGCGAGGAAGCTGAGTTTAGTGATACTGAGATTGAGCCCGAGAGGGTCTGGAGGAAGTGGAACCGTGCCTGTTTTGCCGAGCTGACCTAAACCGACCTCTCCGGAGGGTGTGTTGACAGGAGTGAAATAGTTGTACGTTTCGATATAAGGAAGCAGAGCATAAGTACCTAGATCGGCTGGAATATCGGTCCATAGACTAGCTCTGAGTGTCGACGGTGGCCAGCTAAGCTCGACATTGAACAGGGAACCATACACACCAACTTCAAAAGTGATCGAAGTAGATAGTATAGAGAAGCCTGTGCCTGATCCTGGATTGTTCAAGCTGAGTGAGATTTGCTGTACTCCAAGTGTGATACTACTCGTATCAGTGTTGGAGAGGAGCGTTTTTGGATCCAGTTGATCTTTGTCCGTTGCATCTAGCCCAACAACTTGCGCCATCCAGTCAATAACCTGCGTCACATTGTCTTCGGCGTTCTTGCCCACGAATCGAATATTGAATGTGGTTGTTTCATTTCCAAATATTATGAAGGCTTGGATTGACAAGGGAGAAGTGGTGTTGATGGTGATAGTAGTCTCAAAGCCAATCTGAGAAGAAATGCTTCCAGTGACCGCATCTTGCACACAAGTTCCCGCATTCAGACCCACTAGACAGGCATTGTTCAAAGTAAAATCTTGCAAGAAATGGAACCTCTGTTTGAAAGTTGCCGGAAAAGTGAGGTCGCCAATCACAAACTTGAGTCGGAGCCAAGTAGAATACACATTGTCACCTTTGAACGACAAGGAGCTGCGTGAGCCCGCCGTGCTATCGAGAGTCGCATTCAGAGCGCCAATAGAATCAAATCCGGGGAGCGAAAAGACTCCCTGTGTATTCTTGAGCCAAGGCATTCCAAAAACGGATAAGATATCAACAATAGCAAACGGAGTACTGTTCGTCTCCAGACCGAGGCCCATTAAATTGTAGTCCGGCAGGAAAGCATCGGGAAGCTGTGGAGTGGTTGTCGACGGTGGTGGGGGAAACGCAACTAGTCTCGCCGATTTGGATGAGAAAGTCAACGTCTGCCCCAGAAATTTCACTGTAGCCTTGACTTCTGTGATCTGGACAGATTGGCCTGCCAAATGTCCCACCAGATCAACTTCTTGAATGCCGATTCCATTCCGGGTAAGGCGCTGCATCCACTCGTCGGCGGGATGTACCGTTAAGGGCCCATCCTGGAGACCGGGAGCAGACCCCACCTCAATGTATCCATTCTTCAAGCCGGCGATGAAATCACTGAAAACCCCTGTCGCAAGAAGTGCTTGGGTAGCTCCTGGATTGAATGGCTCGTAGTCAGAACCACAAAGGTAAAATGGCGTAGGCATAGTCGTTGCAAGAATAGCAGGGTTTGGTGCAGTAGCTCTGGTAGTATTCAGACGTACTGGTAGCACAGTTACCGTTGTTTTATCTCCTGTTATAGCCGATTCAACAATAGCATCAGCCTTTGGCCACTTTGATCCCAACGACGTCGACTTCGTTGGCTGCGATTCCGCCAACTTAGATTCAACAACTTCGAAGGAAGAAACCTTAAACTCGTTTTTCTCAAGCACTTCTTGACTTTGACTACCAACATCGGGTGCAGGGGGTAGGCCGGTACGATCGTCTTCATCATCATTAGCAGGGGCCGGCTCTACACCCTCAATATCTCCCTCAGTTATGAAACCACCTTCCTCGTCATCATCAAGTATATCCTCTATGACCCCTGCATCTAAATCATCTCCGATTGTCTGAGCGTTATCTACTGGAAGTTTGGCTTGTTTGATAAACACGCCACTTACTTGGTCGTCGTTGGACACCTTTCTTTTCTGCGACGCTTCGATATCCATTTTCGCTCCAGTTGGACCTGGATTGGGGGCTAATACTGGAGGCGCATCCATAACCACGAGATTAATGCGAGCCAATACAGTTGGGATTTTGGTGTTTGCTGGGCATACCTCTACCTTGGGGTTGTCACCGGTTTTGGCTACCACCCATGCTACTTGCTGGTCTTTTGTTTTATTTTCTTCCTGAAGACAAAGCTTGCCGTTCCAGTAGTATGAGAATAGCACGTTCATAGCCCTGATCCTTTGTTGCTTCGCGGTCTTGACTAATTCTGCCTCCGTCTTGCTGTGCTTCTTCGGAAGTGGTTCAATGGGGTCGAAGGCGCCATACTTATCTTCCCAATATGTTTTCAAAATACTTTTGCCTTCGTCCGTTATTCCGGCGTACAAGAGGTTAAGCTGTGTCAAGAACACCTGTGCTGGTTTGTTCCCGTCTGGTTGAGTGAAAAATGGATCGAAATTCGCCATGCTAAAGTGTAGATCTGTAGCCACGGGGGTGTCGCCGATCCACACTGGCCAATTTAGGACATATATTTGCATTTGCGGTCTGTTCTTTCGCGAACGGTCCAAGGCGTCCAAGTAGAGTAATATCTCGGGGCCTATTACAAGTGCTCTTAGCTTTTATTATCCATTTGCTGGTAAAAAGTTGCTTGAGGACTGGGGGGGATTGCAATACTAACGTGGATGACCAAAAGATGTCTGTTCTCCGGCCGGTGTTATCACATACTGTGGGCTGAGTTTATCCAGAAGACTGACAGGCGTTGAATCAGATGCACCGTGACTAGATTCATATCATTAGTTAGTATTTACGCAAAAGGCACAAATCAATGGAAACTAACTGGCTCAACTTCATAAACACTGTAGTTGGATCATCGCCCTTAAGCCAGGCCTGCACGCCTCCTTCTACATCCCAGAGGGCATCTCCACCCTGCCGAGAAATATCAGCTTGATATGCTTCAAAAATAATGTATCTCAAGCTTCACAAAAAAAGGCACACGATCATAAGAGGTGACTCACCGAGTAATGCCATAATTTCCAAGCCTCCGGATCTCCTGCGTCAGGTATACCGGTGGGATCCTTCAGGGAACTGAGGACCACACAGACTATAGATGGAGAGTTCATAGGTTTCGATCCGAATCTCGAAGTGGTCTGTCGCTTGCCCTGGCCTAGATTCTTGTGGTGCGTGTCTACCGTATGTACCACACCTCCATGCGACTTCACCAATTTGATGTCTGTTCTTGAAGGAAGCACTGCTTCATTAGCTAGAGGCGTATTGCCAATGATGGTCTGATCGCCAGCGACGATGAACATGCGGGGTCCATCCTCGGGTTTCAGTACACACTTCTTGATGAGCAAACTTGGATCTGTGAGGGTACGTTGAACTGATGGTTCTGGCATCCAGCCCGAAAATAGTTCCGCTCCGAGATACTCGTTAAACTCGCAGGAGAGCTTACAGAGGTCCAAGAACCTGAAGATTCTGGCTGTGGCCTTTTCATGGGTGTAATTGAAAACAATTCTTGCTCCGAGGGTATTTTTTCTCGTCCCATCAATGAACAAGCGACACTGGTTTTGCACGAAGAATGGGCCATCCATGTTGATATTTTCCTCCTCATTTTTGGTGTAGTTTGTTGTTTTGGTGCCGACTTTGGATCCATCGACAAGTTTCGTGTCTCTTGGTCTTTTCCCCTCGTATTGTTGAGGTCCATACAGATATGGGCAATAGAAAGTTGTCAATAACTGAGAGCGGTCCCGAACGGTAGGCGCTTTCCTGGGATCGACCTGCGGTAGAAAAATGCCAGAAGGTTGAACAACTTGGTATTTGAAATAGCGACACTGAAAACCGCTGACGTCTTGCTCCAGGGCGCGAACTTCATCGATTCCGCTGAGGCTCTTTGTCACAATATTCTGGAGCTCTACATTGGTCTTCAGAGCAACCTTGCAGCCATCTTTGATCAACTGCCTGACCCCACCCCAGTGGTCCTCATCCCAATGCGTGACAACAACGGAATCGAAGCGAAGCAACGCCGGGTCTTCACCTGGGACACCTGCTTGGATGCTGTAATTATTCCGGTCCTCGATCCACCTAATGCAGTCTTTGATCCTCTCCAAAACCGCCGAAGTATTAAGTCCGCCATCTATCAAGACGGCATTATATACTACGGGAGGTGTTGCGTCGTCGACAAGAAGATGAATCGCCGAGTCACCCACCCCGATCTATACATAGTTAGGAGTGGCTACATGCAAAATGAGGAACCCGAATTTTTACATTGATGTGGAATGAATGAACGAACCGCACCATCGTGTCGACTGGAGATGATTACGACAACAGCGACGGTAGTGAGGCAACACGGACAGGATTCACCATGACCAGACTTTTTGGAGCAGTCAAGTTCTCCCCACCCTTCCTTCCCGGTGGTTGCATGGAACTGAGGTGGAAGCTGACCTCAGAGACGGTCACGTGCTAACCCCGTCCAGGCATAATGGAAAATGGAAGCAGCCCCCCATGCGAGAATCTCCAATAGTCTTAAATGGCTGGGCTGAAACCATTGAACTTTACATACAGTAGCCTGCACACATCTGCAATGTCGATTTCACGGACCCCTTGTGCAAATACCAGGAAGACAAAATCTTGACCACAACCGTTGCAGTGGGGGGGTCAACTCCCACCCCGCCATTTCGCTCTCAGTAAGTCAGTAGATACAGTGGTGTCAGTGGATATTTGGGTCTGACGGTGACATACAGGACGAATGTCATTTGTGCAGCACGGTGGCATTTCCAATTTCTGTACTAGTACAGAGAAGGCTGCAAGAGCGCAGCTGAGCCACGCTGACAAGATGGTCGCTGCGAACGAGCAACGTCGCACTGCAGCCATCCACCTGAAAGGCTGGACCACCATCAGCTATTACCATGAACGCCACAATCACCATCAGTAATCCTCCGCTCAGCAAGACCACTCTAACGCGTCCGCTCAACTCCACCGCATCTAATTCTACCTTTATTCCATACACTGCTCGACACGCTAATCACACACGACCGTCCGCAAAACTGTTTTCTTAACCAGAAACTTTTCATCATCAGATTAATTTGCTTAACCTTCAATGGTATCCCAAGAATTGCTAGTCCAGATCCTCTAGCAATAGCAACAATGGCTCCCCGTACAACCGCCGAGAAGTCCTCAAGACACCACCCCCGCCAACACCACACATTCCGCCCCTTTCCCCTCCGCCTCCTCTCCGCCCTTGCTCTAACCCTCCCACCAGCCCTCTACATAATAAGTCTCTCCTTCACGCTCGCCACCATCTACACGCCATCCTACGCTCTCTCCGACGTCTGGAACTCCAGCCAACTGCCCTACAAATCCTTCACCTCGCCCACAACCTACAAAGCCTCGCCCTGGTACGCCTGCACCGATGTCACCAGCGAGCCGCCGCCCATTGACAACTCGGCCGACTTCAACCAGACCTGTACGCGCATTCCCAGTCTGGGAAACAAGGCTTATGAGAATTGCTTACTGGACCATCCGTCTGATGAGCATTTCTGTCAGAAGGTCGTCGTGACGGCTCAATTATATGTTGCGGGCGCGGTCCTGATTGGCATTGCCCTTCTTCCTGCCATTGCTGCCCTGTCATTTGGTCTTCCTTCCGCAATTGCGCGCGAGGAACCTTTCCCTTATGCTTTTGGTGGGGGAGCAGCAGCAGCGGAGGGAGAAGCTGAAGCCGAGGATGAAAATGCCGTTGCCTCCTGGCGCCATGGCCATCACCGCCATAAATCGTTCTTCCTGGTGTCTGTATTGAATACTCTGGCTACCCTTCTGGCTCTCCTGGCGGCGGTCTTGCTGGTCTTTGGACAGCTGCTCGGCTTTAATGTGTTTGTTGATACGCAGGTTCCGGATGGCATTGATACTACGCCTGGGGTTCAGGGTGCAGCTGCCACGCAAGGGAATTGGTATATGGGGAAGGGATTGCTCATATTTACCACGGTGGCGTACTTGGCTGGGGGTCTGGGCGCGTTTGTGCAGGGGACTCGCTTGGGTGTTGGTGGGTTGTGAAAAGGGGGGAGTGGGGATGGTATTGAGACTTGGAATATCGGTAAGTAATAGAGTGTCAAAAACAACTACTTTCGTAATTTTGAGATAGTATGCATCGAATATAATGTTCGTGTTTTTCACATCAATCAAGTTTGAGATCCTTAATATCCTCATGGTGCCCTCTCAATTGCCAAACGTCTTGAATGCGGGTGCTGAAGGTCTCTATAGGTTTGGGAGTTGCTGTATTTGTAGCCCGCTTGCCCTATGATTACGGAGGTTTCTGCCAAAAGTAGTGGGGTTTAGGCTATGAGCCTGTAAGTTCTACAAGTGGCCTATAATTTCGCAAACGCTGTAATTTCTGGATGAGTTCACTATACTCGCAAGTTACGAGCTCGCCGGCAGGGCAACTACAGCGCGCCATACAGGGCACTAATGGGCTCCCACCCCACAGTGTTATATACAATGGATTATACCATTTTTTAACCGTAATCGGCCCAAAAAAAAAGACCGGAACCACCAAAGCTGCGTATGAGCTTCTAAGTTGGCGATGAATAACGCCTAGAAATATAAGACTCTCACTCCATAGTCACCACACTGTTCGTCACTTTCGACACATCAATATCGAGATGAAGAGAGTCCGTTATGGGCATTCAGAATGCTATCATTCATTACTTTGACGGCTATCAGTTTCATCATGAAAGGAGTAAGAAAACCACCTAAGTGTCAATAAAGTAAACAATCCCCCACATCAAAACAGAATCCTTATGCCGGCGCTGCATTCAATCTATTAAGCGTAATCTGCGTCGTCGCACTCCCCTGATCATTCCACTGCGTCTTAGCCGCATCCTTCCAATTCCCAAACCTCTCCGTAACGATAATAATAACCTGTTCCTTCCCACTTCCCGCACTCTTCCCATCCGGGCCCGCAATCTCCACGTTTCCCAACTTGAAACTCAGGCTCTGGTTCTCCAAGATCGGCACACTCTCGCTCACCGTCCGAGCAATGATCCTTAGATTAAGATAGACGGGGGCTTTGGGATTTGTGAGCGCGCCCTGGATATCTTGATGCACGACCCAGCGCTGATTGGATAGCATGCGCGGTTCGGAACCTGAGGAGCTGTTTATGGGTACGAGACCGACGCCGCCGATGATGTCGCGGACTTTGTCTTTGCGGAGGGAGGGGTCACCAATGGGTATACGGAAAGCTATCTCGTTAAGCATGAGGCCGGGGATCGCTTTGGCAGTTATGAGGTTGGCGCTGAAGATTAGGTCAGGGGCGAATGGTGTTGAAGTGTTGACGAAGGGGTTGGCAATGTAGGTTTCTGAGTAGGGAGTTGTGGAGGGGTAGATGGCGTACTTGAATTGGGAGAGTTTCGCTCCGGGTCCGGGACCAGAACTTACGTCGAGTGACTTGGGGATGGATATGGGGTGAGAGGGGCCGCTAAGCTGAAGAGACTTCGTGTGTGGCGCCTGGGGAAGTGGGTTTGGTAATCGTTGGGTGACAATGGGAAGTCGTTCATGAGGAGCGCTGGGCGATGTAGACATCTTCTTTTTGAGTGTAGTAGCTCTTTTCGTCAAGTGCTCACTGGAGGCGGCTGGTGACTCAACGTATATCAAGCGGGGAGTTGTCGTTCCAGGCGGTGGCGGAACTTTATTTTTAGATGGCAATATCTCCAAATACTTGACCGTATCATTAAGTTGCAAGCCTGTCATGGCGCTTGTAAGCTTACACTTCTCTGCCGGCCATTCTGTTGGCAACTCTACGCTAAGACCGTCTCCGTTTGCACTGAAAAACAATTCGTGTGCAAAGATACTGAAGTCGAGGCATCGAGTATCCCAATTGTAGACATTACTAACAGGGTTACTCTTCAAAAATGTATGCGTGCCTCCAAATTCATGTAGCATATCCGGGTGATTGCCTGCCGAGAGGTAGACCTTGCGGAACATGAACTCCACGCTATTCTGGTCGAGAAAATCCCCTGCGCTAAAACATTGCTGATGAGGAGGTTGACTTATTCTGACATGGGTCATCTCTCCATCATCCGGCAGGCGATCAAGAAGACAGAAGAGAATGTCGGGACCCAATTGCTTCTGTACCAAGATCGGGGCTCTGCCCTTCTGGCTTGTAGAATCAGGGAACGGCACATCGATCCGAAGATCTGGGAAAGTCTTGACCACAGCTGAGCGTAAGAAAAACCCGTAGGTAGGCACTTGTGGCAAATTTGATGAACTGGCGGTGACGATGGGAGTTTTCAGATAGTTGTTGAAAGAGACCTTCATGAATTGACGGATGTTGTCGTCATCTTTCGACAGATGATTCGCTACACTCAAAGCCCCATCTACCAGACAATCCATCCATACGGGATCGATATGGAAGAACCGAATTGACTCAGGCGGAAGATGGGCTGGATCTGTAATCAAGTATTGTGTTGGTATCGAGTCAAAGAACAGCTTATCCAGAATCCAATTATGGACAAAGGCCCAATCCGTCGACACTGGTGATGTCAACTCATTGTAAGGCTGGTCAGTTCCTTGCGTTGATGTGAGAACTTTGAGTCGATTCTGGACGCCTTGTTTGAAGCCAGACATCCACATTGGGTTATCAACGTCTCTGATCTTCGACTGCTGCGGTTGGGAGAGAGTTTTGGTCGCTTGGCTCCACCGACTCTTCAAGTTCGGACCAGCAGTAGATGCATTAGACATTTGATGCATAGTATTCACACTACTCGTCAAATGGCCGAGCACATCTTTCTTAGTGGATTCTCCTAGTATGAGACTTGCCACTGCAGAGTCACCCGTTGCCACTCCTGCTCTATGCACATCTCCTCTCACTCTCATGAGAGCTGCCACAAAGCCCAAATCAGAAGAAGCCAGCGTCCTCCCTAACTGCCATGCACTGGAATATGAAATATCCATGATACCTAGACGACTGTCCAAAATTTGATAGTCTTGTCCGTTGTTCGACAAGTAGGGCCAGTTGCTGGAGCGTGGTACGATAACGGGAACTAATGGTGACCTCGTAAAAGCCACTGTAACTTCACCAGTTGCCGTTCGGTGGCGTACGAGGCAGTATCCGGCATTGAACCGCTCAATCATACAGGCTCTAACTTTAGCTGCTCTTACAGTATCGGGAACGGCCTTGAATGGGTCGCTGGTACCGGTCTGACTAAGTTCGGCGATAGTGCTGTCTGGGTAACGCAATAGAGACGTCTCTGCCTTCACTTGGTCACCAATAGCTCTCATATCTAACCAGATATTAGCGGAAACTCTGTTAGAAAGCATTCACGAGCCAAGGGATTGAATCTTACCGTCCACGAAGTTGACCGTTAGTGGAGGTTGACAGAGATATGTCCATGAATATAGCGAGATCAGAGCGACAAGATCGCCGTCATTTGGAATTTGTGTTTGATCCACGTATTCTAGACTGATTAGGTGAACCACTTGAGATCGTGGTGCAACATTCTGTGCGATATCAGTTGGTCCTGTACGGAGCGAGTGGATAACACTAAAGAGACCAGTGTCTTCAACCCCCGAATCGGTCATTCCAGCGGTGTTGATATTACGGACGTGCTATTGATCTTATTTAGCAGACGTTTAAATAATCTACTGACACTTCAAAGCACTCACACTGCAGTATTGATATTGACTAATGTCAAGTTTTGTGGAGTCTGTTTTAGAGCCGAACAAACCTTTAAAAAGCTTTCCGCTCAGGAATATGACATCGACAGGTGTCGTAAGATTTTGAATTTCCGAGAAGTCTTTATCTTTGGTAGAGAATGGGGGTATGTAAACTTTGGTAGATTGCGGGTTCGAGCCCAATAGGAAGTAATCCTTCAGGACCATCGTCAAAGAAAAATAAGAAGACTGTGTGACAGGCAAGTTATTTGGATCTTTGTAGACAGCTGCATTTCCATTAAGTTGGTCAGGTGTCAGTCGAAGCTCTTGCTCAGCCCCGAGGGCATTGCAGTCGAATGGCAGGACTGCCAGCCATGGCATCAACTGCTCGTCATCGCGCACTCCTGACATTGGCCGTTCCCAAGGAAGGTGAGGATCGTTGAGTACAATGTGCGGCAAAATCATTGGTTGATCTGCATGGCCTTCGGGTGGATAGACCGAATGGATATCTTTCGGGTCAATCACAAACTGTGGAGCTATCACCTCGAATTGCTGTGGTCCTGGGTTGTCGCCAGGGCCATCGATAGGGAATGTCCCTCCTGGAAATGGCCCGTCAGGGACCTCGACTTGCTGCGTTGCTGAGATTGTGTATGTCCCTGCTTGCAAGGCTGGCTCGTAAAATGAGTATAACTGCATATCACCCGGATTGGGTAGCTTTGGATCATTGGGATCTGGCGGGACTGCATCGAGAATTGCATTTTGCCTCAGATTTCGAAGTACCAGATGACGCGTAGGTAAACGTTTTGATGCCATTCTGAAATGTTAGTTGTAGCTGGCGAGCAAGAATGAAGCAGGTGGACACGGAATCTGATTTGGACTTTCGCACTCAGAAAATGAAGTTCTCAAGCCGCAAGTAGGGCGGAAGTCGAAATGGAGCGGGAGTAGCAGTCTTGTCGTGGGCGTATCCTATGGTGTATCAGGTCGCATGCGCTACGAAGTAAGGTCGGAATGGCTTACCTTGTCAGCTTCACATCCCCTCATTAGGAAATCAGCGTAAAGGAGGTCGTCTTGCAGAAAGACGGAGCACAAAGGGTTACACTCAGCTACGCCACAAGCTGTGGCTTCATCCTGGCGTGCACTGTCTCGTGCATATATCTCATGCATATACCCTACTGATGCGACCTGAAGGCGGGGTACAGTAGACCCGTCAATGCGCGCGTGTGCTCTAGGGATATGGATAATATGGAAGTCGTAATTTATACTTCATGAATATCATGTCGAGATCCTCAGTCAGCCCATTGGCGCCCTCACAGTCCGTATGGTAAACTAGCACAATATTTTATATTTGCACATCTCAGCTCTGAAATAGTTAAATTCTGACTAGTTACAGTATGTGTAGTCGTACCTATGATCGACCTTTTCTCAGCCGCACCACTAAATTCTGACTTGTTTCAGCACGCCACCAAAACCGCCTTGCGTGGGGTGAAATAGTGGAGAGCTACTCCGTATCAAACGGGTACATGCACGTCGTCGAAACTATGCTCGTTCGTGCCAACTCCTTGCTGCGTGTGTTCAACTATCTCTCTAGCATGTAATTAGGAGGCCAATATAGGTTGCGGACTCGCATAGCATACAGTCGCATACATTTTTGCGCAGAGGATTCTTCGCACAGGTTGTTTATTGTTTCATGATCTTCCGCAATGGCTACACCAACAGGCCTTCTGGTTCCTTTGCAGCTCAGCGCCTTTGCTCTCACAGAAAAAACTTGTGATCCAAAGAATAACTACACTATTGCACCCATCACGCAGCCGAACTATACATTCCTGAGATTACATGATAATCTGATCACATCTGATATACTGGATCACGTTGATTTGCACTCAGTCCAGCCTGCAGCCTTGAATTCTCGCCTGACGGATCTTGGGTAGGTATTATCCTAATTTCCTTGTAGCTTCTGCTCGGAAGAGTTACTTGGACGTGGCCTAATTCTGTGGTAAACAATAGAAATGGAATCCTTCATGAACAAAGGTTGGGTGTCTACTTACACTGGACTCTACCACTGGTGTATCGTTCTGGATCTGCAGCGGCACCTCCCCAACCCGGTCAGAGCGATTCAAGCCAGACAAATCGCAAATTGGCCCAAGGATACCCGAGTAGTTCTGCTGATCTACCCAAATACGGTGCCCAGAATGATTACACAGTCCCAGAGTTTCGTCCTGTTCCAAATCGATGGTGAGTGAAATCTGGCTAAGGTATCAGCTTGAACTTATGTATCCACCTAGGCTTGTAACGAGGCGAATACAACCCAATTCAATTTCTCCAGCCACCCCAGCGACGTCTAAAATACCAGTTTTCCAGTCCTGGGTTATCGAATCCGATCGACTTCGCAATATAAATGACCCTGATCTCGCGGATAAGGACCTAGAAGTAGATGTTACTCCCTCCATCAACCCTGGCGGTTTGGATCCAACAAACCCGACGGTCATTCAAAACCAAGCGGAAGTATTTATTGGGAAAAGTACTGTTGCAGAAGAATGGGATCCAAAGGCAGCTGATGCAGCTGCGCGAGTCGATTTGACCGTTTTGACTTCTTCGAATCCAATCTTTCCAGATTATCAACCCCATAACAGTAATGTTTTCAGTATGGTCGATAACTTCAAGTACAAATCAAGCGATGCACCAGATGCTATCGATATGTACTTAGATAGCGCTACATGTGACTATTTTGTCATTGGATGGCATTCGGATGCTAATCATGATCCATTCACCACAGATCCCGCAGTCACACAACCCCTGAATGATGATCGTCTAACATCCTGCCAGATGCGGTTGAAAAGGAGCGTTGCAGATTCTGTAAAAAGCTGGCGCAATACTACAGTTCCAACTCGGGTCTTGTGCCATGCTGCAATGTACGATGTCAAATATACTAGGTCTGATGTCCCTGGCACTGTACTGGCAGAAACGGCTGGTGTTCAGTTGAAGGAGAAGCAATCGATAGCCGTTGGGGTGACCCCGCTAGATGTGAGTATTGTGACCAACTCAGAATACTATAGTGCATCAGCTGATGTGATTGGCACGCTTTCCAGGCACTCATGGCATACTGTCGTGCCCATCAGAGCATCGATTCTGACCAAGACCTGGTACAGCTTGAAAAGGATCTGCTCAGGTTACAGACCCTTCTAACCACATCCGAGAGCGACGATGTCGATGCACTACAAGCTGCAGCGGATGAGAGCTACGAGCAAGCTTTCAGTAAAACAGATGGCGGGACGCTATGGCATTTTCATCAGGAGACTGATCCGACAGCACGTCCTACTACAAGCGAGCTGGGTTTTCTTAATGATCTGAATGCGTATCAATCAGTATATAGCAATATGGTGAGAGAAGTGAGTTCTACAAGGTGGCAGTTATTTGCTAAATGGTGGCAATATGGTAAATACTTGCGCTGCCCTGAACTTCCACACCCAAAGATATGCTAACACAGTGGCAAGTCTCCGGATTAGGGCAAGATCAAAACATAACCGACTATCAAACCAAGATCAGTGCTCTGGTACAGCGGTTAACTGATTTGCTCGGCCCACAAGGAAACCAGGCCTACTTGAAAGGGAAGATGAAAGCAGACACGGATGCTCTGTCTAGTCCGCAAAATAACAAAGTCCCTCAGCAAGGAACATCGGATCGATTTTACCAGCGCAAAGAGCCAACAATTCTGTTTGGGAATATTAAGAGCGGATATGAGTCTGACTTTTCGCAAAACACTCAAGTCCGGCTTCAAGATCAAGGTGAGAGCAAACTCCCAGGACATAGCACCCCCTAATTAATATAGTTGTTGTACCACCGAGTGGCACCGTCGAAACTGGGTGGGAGACATGGTCTACACATCTGGACAAAACACTCGCCTTATTACCCTCAGAACTGCAAGTCTGTTCTCGTGCTCTGTGTATGGAATTCTATCAGCTTCGAAGCTCGAATCCAGTGACAAGTGTTACTTTACCTCAAGTCATCCCCTGGTTCCATGACGAGTTAGATGATCTACGCAAAGAAAGCCGAGGCCGTGACAAGTGGCAAAATACTCAGCCATGGTGTCCCTTATTCATCGAATATGAAGCCGTGTATTACCACATACCTTTCGAAAAGTGGAAACTCAAATCGTCGCCAAGACTGTCCAATTTCGGAGCCTCTGTTATTCAGTGAGTTTTTTTTTAAAAAAAGAATGAAAGCATTCCTGCGGCTAAATGGGATTAGTTACGGATTTGACGAAGAAATCGGGAAGTACTTCGAGCAAGTAGGTCTTGCGGATCAACGAACTGTGTCCGGCAGGGTCTTGCTTCTGCCCCAGGCAGGTTCAACGCTATCCACAAACCTACAGCAAATATTTGCCAATACCAATGCAAATGACTTGGAGAACATATATAAAATGCCACTCAGCGAGCAAACTAATCTTCTCGGCGGACTATCACGCCTGGAATTTGTATCGTCTCCACTGACGGGAATGACTTCTGATCTCCTGACACTTCACGAAGGTGGAGCGCACGTCAAACCTACCGTTCGGCTTGCCAACTCAACTCCTGTCTTTATACAAGCCGCTGTTGATGTTGCAAAACCTATCAATGTTACTTCTAATATAGTCACCCTAATGGATGCGGAAACGACTCTTACACCGTACGGCGGCTCGGTAGCAGTCAACTCTGGTGCATCCCCACTCAAATTAGTGACACATGGACGTAAGTCTGCTTTTGATATATACATATCATTCAAACTTTCAAGTAACACGTCTTTTTAGAGCTCATGTTTACGAAAATTAATGTTGTGGACAAGTTTGGGCAGGCCATCTCTGCAATAGATCCAAGCCCGCATCATTACGACGCGCCTGTAGCTACGATTAGCCCCTGTCTATCTGACACATATTTCCCTGGGACTATTGGAGACACCGATCCCACTTTGCCGACCTCTAGAGCAAATACTGTGATTCCACAAGCTGATAACAACGCTTGTCCATTTGTCCAGCTCCCGCCAGCCATCAACCAGCCAGCTCGCCTTAACACAAGCTTTGTGCAAAATGTTAATGGTGCCTGGCAACCTTGCACTGAATGGGATGTGAGTTTTCTGGGTGATTGCTATGCATTTCAAAGAAATTAACTTCTCATAGAATCCTATCTGGGGTTGGCTAGTAGTTAATTATGCAGGTACAGGCTTACCCCTCCAGGAGAATTTTTGGGAATATCTAACATATACATCATAGAACAAGGACTACAAGTCTTCTTGAAGGATGGCACCTTCTACCGAGAAGTACGCCTTGGAGGGAGTACAGGGGCAGAGAAAACAACAAAATGGTTGCCGTACAATCCACCAACTACCATTCCCAATACGACTCAACTTGATTTCCTAATCGAAAAGCTAAATGATCACGATTACCTACAGGGTTTCTTCGACATGATAATGGCGAGCGTCAAAGGGAACCAAGCACACGCACCGGATACGTACGCAACTTACTCTTCAGCCATTGTCGGAAAGCCTGTAGCACTTGTGAATATCGGGTGGAGTTTGGAGCTCGCAGGAGCCGAGAATCAGAACTGGAGCACCGTAAACACACAAGAACCAGATCTTCACCTGCTCAAGCCTGACGGAAGCTCATTTAACCCGGGAGAAACCGGAGGGTATACCTTTCCAATAAAAATCGGCGACGATGACCGTACCTTTGATGGACTGGTGGGGTATTTCCCAGCCTCCAAAACACTTGCACCCAATACGTCAGATATCGATCTCACATCCCTCTATACCTATTACGCACCTGCTACGAAGAACACCAACTCCGACGACCCACGGATTCTGATTTCTACAGAGGCGGAGAACTATCCTCTCTTCACCCCATACTACTTCTCTCCCGGCAAAGCTGGCGACCCTTTGCCGAACACTGCGTCCAAATTCCACGTCTTTGGCACAATCATGGATCCCTTCCTCCCAATCCACGCCTACAGTGCCATACTTCCCAACCTATCCCTCAGCTTGCCAAATTGGACAATCCAAGACGCGATGAAAAATATCAACGCATTTTGGCGCATCGGTCCCATGCTTGTCCCTACCGACCTTCCCGCCGGTTACGACGTTGCACGTGCGCTGGACTCCAACTCTGTTGATCTAAGCTTGGTTAATTCAAAGGCAGTCGCTATCTCAACAAAAGCTGCAGCCATACCCGCAACTGCCACAGACCCTACACAGCTTCTACCCAAGGTTCAACTTCCTCTTCCCGCGCCTGCCGCATCGGCGAGTGGCGCAGACGCCGATTTCAGATACTTGCAGCCGTATGTAGTCACCACGACGAATAATAGTGGTCAGACTACAAAGACTACAGAATATAATGTCTTCGGGATATCGGGGGATGCTGCTGCGGGTGCGGATGCAAGTCAAGCTAGGTTATTGGATGCCCCTTATACAGCTATTGAAGGTTACGCTCAGATACTGAAGAGTATTGTTCAAGCTTAGCTGCGGATTTTTATGTTGTTTTTTCCCTTTGTTATATGATGTGGAAGCTGAGATTGTTGTTTTGAGCTGGTGGTTATGCTCATTGCCAATAACCTAAGGAGGTTGAGCAGCTTTTATAGTGATCTTACACATAGCAAGAGCGGTCTTTGGCATCTCGAACAATTGCCTTATGGTAGTGAATCCCAATTGAAAACTTAATCAAATAGTGATCTCAAGCGGTTTGCATTTCGATCCGGATTGAATTGAGATGCTTGCTTTCACCAGACCAAAGGAAAATGCCCCGTAATATTCAAGAAGGCGGTCAGCCCGCAAAACCCCAATTCACGAACTTCCCGTCCTCGCCTTCTTAGGTTCCACACCTTTGTTATCTCCGAGTCCCATCTGTTGAAACATGACAATCGAGTGTCAAGTCTCTTTTTTTCACTGTTTTCGAGAGAAATAAACGGTCTCTCGCTTGGCTTTAAGTATGTGTTCTCCCTCTGTTCTCAAGAGGGACAATTCTCCGCAGATTTCTCGGACGCCAGCGACTACACTTGCAACCATCCTCTGCCAACAAAACACAATCTTAGACCCCTTTTCAAGCAGCCTTAGCGTCCATAATGGCCGCCGAACAATCCCATCCGGCCATCGCAGCGGCCGATTATAGGGCATACATGAAATATGGCCTTGAGCAAGTCCAACAATTCCCTCCCGAACCCACCAATTCCTGTGTAGAGGCAGTCCTTGTTAATGCCAATAAAAACGAAACACTGTCCACCAAGCACCAGCCAAAACCACCCGACGACAAATCGACGAACTCAGGAACAATACACACAAAGAAGTACTGTCTCAAAAAGTTGGTATAAAAGCATAACCTTCCAAAGAAGCGGCTCTGCAAAGTACTATCGAAAAACACTGTCATATATACAACTATAGAGCCGTACAATAAGAGGCTAAGTAGAAAAAAAACCTGTATAGATAGAATAATAAGACTCAAGAATTGTATCAAAGTTGTCTATGGTAGGGTCAAGGAGCTGAAGGACTTTATTAAACAAGGGATATTGGCGATAAGGCAGAAGAGACTGGCAGAGGCAGGCGTGGAGGTTACGTTTATAGAGGGGACGGAGGATGCAATGTTGTCAGTCGCTAAATCAGTGCATGTAAAATGATGGGCGGCTCTTTTGTAGTTCTCTGATATTAACTTGTTCACGGTATTTTCATATTTTGGATCTCATAGTAAAAGCAAATTTAAGTTGTCACAATAAGCTTAGATACTAGAGTTTACTAGTCAACCAATAATGATCCTCAATCAATAATCATTCCTAGCTATACTAAATAACTATTATTCTTGTTTTTTATTTATTTTAATAATCAATTCTTAAAATTATTATTGTTGTTGTAATTAGTACTATTAATTTATATATTATATAAAGTTAAATTATTATTTAAATTTTCTATTATTAAAAATCTATATTAAACTAAAAATCTTATTATT
>Ga0182030_10009308_pt1 | contig 20122 bp, 11 predicted proteins | sample 812S3MmetaG_FD_121299 | JGI IMG/M metagenome (GOLD analysis project Ga0182030, IMG submission 121299) | Permafrost microbial communities from Stordalen Mire, Sweden - 812S3M metaG (Illumina Assembly) | ecosystem: Environmental > Terrestrial > Soil > Wetlands > Permafrost | place: Sweden... | reverse complement strand
TGAGAGCGGTCAGTTAGTTTGATGGTCTGATGTTCACGATCTTTGATGGGCCATCGTTGATCGTGACCGCGGCGTCATCGCCGCGGTCATTCCTCGGCTTTCAGAACGGTGGATCCTGGGGCGACGGCGGGGATGAGGGCGTGGGCCGATGGCGGGCGGCCCGCTCATCGAGCGCGCGGTAGTAGCGGTACAGCTGGATTCCGTAACGCTGCTGGAAGCCATTGTAGAAGTCCTCGAGGAAGTGGTCGAGCGCCGCCGCGGCTTCGTCCGGCAACTCGGGGAAGACGAACGGATCCGGTTGGTCGGCCATTATCGAGCGCCTGCAGCGCGGCGCGGCGCATTCGGCGCCGGCATGTTGAACACGTGGAAGTACAGTTTTTCGTCGAGCACGGTGGTTTCGGTCTGCGCCGCGCTCATGAGCAGGTCAGCCGCCATGCCGATGAGGATGCGGTAGTTGCCAGCCGCGTGATCACACAGAAGATGCCGGAGCTCCTTCGTCATGAGCCCTGCGTTGCCGGCGGTCGAGAGCAGGTGCTCAAGGCAGGTCAGCAGTTCCTCACGAGTGGCAGCGCCAGTCGTCAGGCGAGTGCGGATCCGAGACCCCAGCGGGATGAGTTCGTCGCGGCGCAGTTTATCGAGGAGCCGGCCGTCGCCACTGAGCACCACACACAGCAGGGCCTGGGAGTCGAACCGGGCGCTGGCAAGCAGTCGCAGCTCCGACAGTACCATCGGCGTCATCTCCTGGGCCTCATCGATGAGGACGACGGGCCGGCGGGAAGCGGACTCCAGGTGATCGAGCCATCGAGCGCGCAACGCTTTGAACCCACCCCAGCGGTTGCTGACCCGGATGGAGATCGAGAAGATGTCGCCGAGCTCACGGTAGAAGTCGCTCAAGTTACTTTGCGGATGATGGATGACCCCGACCGAGAGGTCGGCAAGACGGGACAGCCGCTCGGCAAGCAGCCGCATGACCACGCTTTTGCCAGTGCCGGGGTCGCCTTGGATGAGCGCGAAGCCACCCTCCCGCAGGTGCGCCTGTTCGATGCGCCAGCAGAAGTTCTCGACCTTCGGCGGCACATGCAGAGCCTCGATCGGCACCTCCGAGGTGAACGGGTTCCACTTGAGGCCATACAGGGCCAGGAGTTTTTGGTTCATACAGCATCGTCCTTCTCGGCGGTGGGTAAATAGGCGGGCGGGAGCCCTGTGGCGGCGTAATCAGCCATCATTTGCTTGAGCAGCGGCGCGATGCCGGTCGCCGGCATCGCGCTCTGTTCCGAGACGCTCGTCGGATCGAGGCGCCGCCGCAGTGCATCGGCGTTTGCGGCCTTGTCGAGTGGACGGACCGGGCAGAGGATCTGCCCGGTGCGCGCGTCGATCAGATCGACGCGGCTGAAGTCCCAGCGGGCGTAGCGCAGATGGATGTGCTCCAGACCGCGATACCGGGACGGGATCTCGAAGCGCTGACCGTCGAGACTCACCGTGCCGTCGGAACGGCGCTGTTTGCGCTTGACCTCGATGCGGAACGCATCGCGTAAGGCGTCGCTGCCAGGACAGTCGCGGGCGACGCTGGGCCCGGCAAGGAACCGCTGCATCGGCGTTTCGCCGAGTTCGCTGTGCACGGTGCGGTGATATTCCTGGGTGATCCAGGCCTGGGTGGCCAGGTTCAGTTGCTCGAGAGTGAGGCTCTCCTCGCCTTCGAGCATGGCAAGAAGGCGCCCCTCGACGCGGCCCCAGAGGTGCTCCTGTTTCCCATTGACGTGTGGTGAGTACGGTAGCGTGGGCAGGTGCAAGATGCCGAGGTGATGCAGCCCGGCGGTGAACTCGCCGGAGATCATCGCCGATCCGTTGTCGGTCATCAACGAGCGCGGCAGACCGACCTTCTGCAGCGCCTGGCACAGGCCGTGGACCAGTTCCCGGCTGCCCTCGTTCGTGTACCACTGGGCATGGCAGAGGAACCGCGACCGGTCGTCGATGAAGCCGACCAACAGCGGTTTGACGTAGGCGCCGCTGCGGGTCAGCACCTTGCGCGAGCCGTGGTGGAAGTCGAGGTGAAGCAGTTGCAGTACGTGTTCGACCTCGTAGCTGCGTACCTCGCGCTGCTCGAGCCGATCGCGGGCGGCGATGGCGCCGTCGGTGCTGCGTTTCGGCGGACGACGCCGCAGCAACCCCGCGGCTTTGAGGTAGCGTCGGACGCTCGGGTACGACGGGCACTGGATACCGACGGCGGCGAGCGTGACCCGCAGGTTGTCGTGGTGCAGTTGCGCAGTCCAGCCCGGGTGATTGCCGTATTGCGTTGTCAGCGCCGCCACCGCCTCGGCCGACAGACTCGGGAACCGACCGATGTCGCGCCGTACTTGATTACGCAGCGCCCGCACGGGATCGGCGGCTCTTTTTGCGGCGTACAGCCAGCGCTCGATCGTCGAGACGCCGAAGCGCACGTCGAGCCCGGTGAACGGATGGCGCCAGGTCTTGGCCGCCAACACGGTCAGCGCTTCGTGCAGATCGCCGGCAGCGGGCGGTGCCGCGAGCAGCGGCCCGATGATCGCGAAGCGCAGCCGCGCCCACCGATCTCGTGGCGGTAGATCGTCCTCGGAACTCAACGTCACTCCCATGGCGGCGCCACACGCGGCGCGGTTCATGGCATCGCAGGCTACAAAGCCGCCTACCGTTGAGCTATCGGCATCCTCTGCGGGACCGCCGTGAGCCTCGGATTACCTGATCGGCATCCGGGTACTCAACGGCGATATCCATCGCAATGCCTGCGTCAGTCGATCCGACATCGACTCGCTTGCGAAGCGGCTCACCAAGCTTTGGGGTAGTCCGTCGATCACGACGGGCGGCATGAACCGCTCGCGCATCGACTGCCAAAATGGCGTGGTGGGAAAATCCTGCCGCCACCACGTGCGCCAGCGCTTGAGCGTGCGGGCCGGGATGCTCAGCAGATGGCACAGCTCCTGACCCGAGCCACTGCCGGGCGGCGACCGCAGCATCAACACCACCGCCAGATACACTCGGCGGCCGGCAAAGCGCACCGACGGCGACGTCGAGCGCGCATCGCACCGACCGCAGGTAAAACTCAGGCGCCGGGAATACTCTTCACGCACCGCAGCCGGGCAGCCGCGGGGTTTACGCGGGTAGTCCGCCACGTGAAGCGGTCCCGTGCAGCCGGGGCAGCGCCCGGCTCGGGTCTCGGCAGCAAACTCGCAGTCAATCCGAGATAGAAATCTAAAAAACGTAGGGTCTCGTAATGGGTCGTGGCACACTTTGGGGGTCTCTTGTTCTGGTAAAACAGAGACTCCCCGGAGGGGATCTTTTAATCAAGATCCCTGATGGGGATCCCGATCAATCCATCAGGAAACTTGACCGCCACAGGCAGAATTGCCATCAAGAATGTTGGTCATGCTCACCATTCGGTGGTTCGTTTGCCTATTTGAGAGCGCACCCGATTCTTCGTCATAGGCTCGAACTTGAGTTGGACAACCAGACAATCTGGAATGCGGTTCTTTTACTCCACGATATGCCCTTGTCGAAGCTTGATGGCTCGCTCGGTTGGGTAGTCCTGCGTGACGGGTGCGCCCTCGCGTACCCTACTGGCACCAAGCAAAGAGATGTTACCGCGTTCGCAAAGCGGGCCGAGCGCTTCAAGGGTCCTGTGCTCTGCTACGCATGGGCCGTGCCGCGATTCGAGGCTGCGGTGCCAAGAGCCACGGTCTATTCCTTACCCGAAACCTTATTGAAGAAGTTTCGGCGATCGGCGGCACTGCTTGTTGACGATCGACAGGTTCCGGGAGCTAGCGAGGCGGCCGAATGAGTGCGACACAACTAAAGCCATTTCAGGAGGAAATGCGCGACTCGCTCGTGCGTCACTTTGATAATCTCCGCGCCCAGTACAACGCGGCAAAAACTGGCGGTGATACCACCATCGAATCGATATTGCGACTTCGCGGTAGCGCGCTTATTCTGCAAGCTCCCACCGGTGTCGGTAAGACTCTAATAGCTGTCGAGACGGTCCAGACATTCTCCGCACAGGAAAAAATAATCTGGTTCTGGTTCGTGCCGTTCACAAGTCTGATCGCCCAAGCTCGGAGAACTTTTCAAGCTCAGGCCCCGGCCCAAACTCTTATGGACGTCGCTACGGATCGAGTCGTTGAGTCACTCCGTCCTGGCGCGGTGTATGTTCTATCGTGGCAGTCAGTCGCTGCACGCCGCGCAGAGACTCGGATCGTTCGCGAAACCCGAGATGAGGGATTATCAGTCGATGAGTTGATCGCGCAAGCCCGTGAGCTTGGCTATCGAATTGGCTGTGTGGTTGATGAGGCGCATCATGGATTCCACCGACCGGGGGAAAGCACGCGATTTTTCGCGGAGGTGCTTAAGCCGGATTACACCCTAATGATGACAGCAACTCCCCGCGATAGTGACGCCGTGAAGTTCTCAGAAATCACGCACTATGAAGTTGGCATGCCAGACACATGGCCCTCGATTTCCCGCGAGCAGGGTGTCGAAGCCGGACTTCTCAAGACTGACGTCAAGACAGTGCGTTTTATTGCCAGGCAGGGAATGGAGCAGAAGATCGTCGATTTCGAGCGACTCGCATTGGCGCAGTGCTGGGCTATGCATCAAAGTATTCGTTCGCAGTTGTCAACCATGGAAGCGGGATTTACGCCACTGATGTTGGTGCAGGTGCCGAATGGCGTAGGGGCGGCTGCGGAAGCCCAGAAGTTGCTTTTGGGTCTCGGAGTACCAGCTGCCAGGATACGAATCCATACTTCAGATGAGCCCGACGAGAATCTCGCCGCTATCGCGAACGATCCGGACGTTGAGGTTCTCATTTTCAAGATGGCAATAGCCATGGGGTTCGACGCTCCGCGGGCGTTCACGCTCGCCGCTCTCCGCGGTGTTCGAGACGAGAACTTTGGTGTACAAGTGGTCGGCCGTATCATGCGTGTTCACCGCCTTCTTCAGGGCCGTGCGGACGTGACGCCGCTACTCCACAGTGGATACGTGTTTCTGGCAAATGCGGAGGATCAAGAGGGTCTGCGCACCGCTGCCGAACAGATAAACGATATGGCGGCTAAACAGGCATCTTTAGGTCCGCAGTCCGTAATAACGATTACGGTCGGCGATACATCGTCGGTTCAAGTCGTGAGCTATGGGCAGTCGTTCGAGCTTCCACTCGACGGCGCGCCAATGCCGAGTACGGCCACCGAGCAGGAGCGAGAAGCCGCGACGGCAGCCGGTCTCGCGGAGGACTGGTTGCGGACACAGAGTACGTTGCAACTTCAAGGCGGTGAGCCCGGGCAAGTCGCGGACGGACCCGGAAGCGCACCACCTGCGGACGCAACATCAATTGCGGGATTTCTTGCTGCTACGAGTAGTCGCCTCAAAAAGCTCGCTCGGAGGAGCCTCGCGCCGTCAAGCTTGAAAGCGGAACGAATGCCGCCTCTGCAAGACAATATCGAGGAAACGATAGTGGGGCTGATCGACTTCACGCCGGTGCTCGTAGATAGGGATCGCCAACAAACCAGGGTGACGCGTCGAACAGAGGGACTGTTCGGTGAGGAAGCCCCTGTAGACGACGCGATCCTGGCACGAATGTCCCCCGCCGTCCTTGCTGAAAAAGCAAAGCAGATTGCCCTTGAGTTCGACGATCTGGATCAGCGTAGTTTTCTGCTATTTCTACAACAGCGATTTCGTGACGCGTTGATTAATCAGGGCATCGAGCCGCCCGCTGACTTGGAGACGTTGCGGGAGCAACTTGACCTTGTGCTCGTCAGAAACCCTCGGCTCCTAAGAGATGCCCAACGTAGAGTTCGTGCTGGTCTCATAGAGCTGGTCGATGTGCAGATTCCAGCCGAGATTGAGGTTCCGGCCAATGTCGCCCGCGCTTCGAAGAACATATACGGTGCTTTTCCTCCTGACTTAAATGCCGATGAGCGAGCGTTTGCGGAAATTTTGGATACTGATCCTGATGTGATTTGGTGGCATAGAAACCCAGAGAGAACGCCGCAGTCAGTCGTGCTTTACGCCTGGTCTGGAGGTCTCCGTGGATTTTTCCCGGATTTTGTTGTCGCGGTTCAGGCGAGAGCAATTAGCGACGGCGTTGCGCTTGCAGAGACCAAGGGGCCCCATCTATTGCAATGGGAACGTGCCAAGGCGGGTGCGCGGCATCAGTACTATGGCCGCGTGTTTATGGTTGGGCGACAAACGGTGAACGGCGAGTTCAGTATTTGGAAACTAGACAACGACGAACTTTCGATTGATGGGGTCTTTGAGGTCCAGCGTCTTCGTTTTGACGTTTAACGCAAGCAGCGATTCACCACTCAATGTTTTTGTACAGGTTTTTTAGTCGAAAAGATATTGTGTCACCGTGACGTGAAGTGTTTCTACTGGATCTGTGACTTCCAGTCCACTTTGTGGATTCCTCGCTTGGATCCAGACGAGTAAGCTTCGTAAGGCAGCTGGGATATATCTCTAAGGATGGCGGTCCGGGTTGAGCATACGGTGAGAGTCCGCATGCTTACAGTCGGCATGAGAAAGGAGGCAGCTTGGCTTATTTCAAAAAGCGTTTAGTAGACAAAAAACTTGGCATGAGATGCCAGGACGCAACCTTCTGAATTTGTCGCGTCATAGAACATGAAAATCCCGATTTGAAAGCGAAACGACAGTAGCGGAGGGGAGCTTGTTCCGCCACACAGTAATTGCTCACGGTCGCCACGCGATGCGCGAACGGCGCCTGGATGCCGCGCGGCAGCGCCAACATGGATTGCACATTCTCACGTTCGACCAGCTTGCGGCGCGCCTCGCGGGCGGTCTCACGTGCGTGGTCGATGAAGAGACTCTGCGCCAAGCCGTTCAGGCGGCACTGCCCACGTTGAGCCTCGGCGAGCTCGACAGTCTAAAGTCTCTCCCGGGTATGGCCGCCGCGGCGGTGGACACGATCAGTAAGGTATGGAGCGCCGGCATTGATCTGCAGCAGCGCGCTGCGAGCCATCCCCGGCTCGCGTCCATCGCGACACTTGAGAGAGCAGTTCTCGTGGCGTTGCCGCCGAACATGATGCGGCCTGCTGATCTAGTGGCCGCCGCACTCGCTCGTCTGGAGTATGCGCCCACGCTGATCGGACCGATGGAGGTCGTCGGGCTCACCGAACTTGCGCTCTGTTGGCGTCCTCTATTGTTGGGGCTTGCCACGCGAGTGTCAGTGCGCTGGGTCGCAGGTCCGCGATCGGTGCCCGCCTGGCTTGAAGACTGCGGCATCCAGATCGAGCGAGCCAAAGCGCAGGAGCCACAGATCATGACTGTCAGTGCCTCGACGGCTTACCAGGAAGCGATCGATGCCATGCGCTGGGCCCGTGCACTTCTCGCCTCGGGCCAAGCCCGACCAGAGGAGATTGCGATTGCAGCCGTCACCCCTGTTGACTACGACGATTACTTTCTCGCTCTGCGGCACGACGCCAACTTTGAACTGCATTTTGTGCACGGGGTGCACATTACCTCCTGCAGGGAAGGGCAGGCGGCCGCCGCGCTCGCGGACATTCTGCTGCGTGGTCTCTCTCAGGTACGTATGCGGCGGCTCGGGACGCTGCTGCGTGCCTATCCGGGCCCGTTTGAGGATCTCCCCGAGGGCTGGGCGCGTCTCTTACCTTCCGACGCGCCGCTCACGTCGCACCAGGCGTGGACGCGCCTGTTGGAGCGGTTGACGGCCGCGAGCTGGAGTGACGGCATCGACCATACCCCTGCGCTCCGCGAGATCGTGAACCTCCTTTGGCAAGGCACCGCTGGAGCATCTCCGGTCGGTGAACAACTATTAAGCGGTCGTGTGCTCGCCATTTGGCGCAGTGCTTTGCGCGCCGGACCTGCGGCGTCGCTCGATCTCACGCTGGCGGCGCTCAGACAGGACGATGGTCTAGACGCTTGTTCGTCGCTGGCTTGGATGCCGGCGAGCGCCTTGGCCGCCTCTCCCCGGCGCTTCGCTCGATTATTGGGTTTGAACTCCTCGCGTTGGCCGCGTGCAATTTCCGAGGATCGGCTGCTATCGGATCACATCATCCCAACAGCTGAGCTTGATCCGCTACCGGTCAGCGCTGCGGATCGGCGCGACTTCGAGACCATTCTCGCGACAACTGAGTGCCAGGTGACTCTATCTCGCGCGCGCCGCGACGCAGATGGCCGATTGCTAGGCCGCAGCCCTCTACTCTACGGGCAACCTGCTGAGCACTACCTGCGGCGCAACGCCGTGCCCGAGCACGCCTGCAGCGAAACCGATCGGCTCACGGCCCGCCCGGATGAATTTTCCGCCTCTCCTCAATCCATTGCCGCCACCTCCTGCTGGCGCGATTGGATGCGCCCCGAGATCACCGCTCACGACGGCTTCCTGCGCGAGCATCATCCGGCGATCGATGCCGCCTTGGGCCGCGTGCACTCGGCAAGCTCCCTCAGGCTCCTATTGCGCAATCCGCTGGGATTTGTTTGGCAGTACGTCCTGGGATGGCGCTCGCCAACGGGAGGCGAGGATCCGCTCGTCCTGGATGCGTTGGGATTTGGCGATCTTGTCCATGGTGCTCTCGATTGCGCCTTGCAGGCGCTCGAAGTCAATGGCGGGTGTGCTACGGCGAGCGGCGAACAGATCGCTCGCGCGACAGATGCGGCATTGCACGAACTCGCCTTGGACTGGGAGAGCGAGCGCTCGGTACCACCCGCGCTCATTTGGCGCCGCACGCTCGAGGAAGCCAAAGCGCTCTGCGAGCGTGCGCTGAGCTTTCAGTCGCAGTGGCATGCCGGAACGCGTTCCTATAGTGAAGTGCCATTTGGTGGCTCGACACCGAAGTCCTCAGCGGCCCTGCCGTGGGACGCGACGCTGCCAGTAGAGATTCCCGGCACAGGTCTTCGCATTGGCGGCTACATTGATCGACTCGACATCGCGGGAGACTCGCGGCACGTGCGCGTACGCGATTACAAGAGCGGCCGCACGCCCTCACCGGATATTGTGTTCGACGGCGGCAAGGAGCTGCAGCGATGCCTGTATGCCTTCGCCGCCAAGGCGATGCTCGGTGAGCATGTCGATGTCACCACTTCGCTCCTGTTTCTGCGCGATGAGACGGACTTGCCTCTGAATGATCCCGGGCTGCGCCTGCGTGAGATTGGCCAATACCTTCAGTCTGCGCGCGCCAACCTTCTCTCAGGCGGCGCGCTTCTAGGTATTGATACCGGCGGCCGCTTTGACGCGCTCGCTTTCGCGCTGCCGGCCAATGCCAATGCAACCTATCGCAGGCGCAAGGAGCCGGCCGCCACCCAGCGGCTAGGGGACGCGGTCCGCATTTGGGACGCGCTTTGATGAACGCCGTGCCCAGAACTCTGCGCGATGATGCCAGCCGCCTACGCGCGATGGCCACTCACGATCACTCCTTCCTCGTCGAGGCGGGCGCCGGCTCTGGTAAAACCGCGGTCATGGCTGGCCGCATCGCCCTGATGCTCGCAACCGGCATCCTACCTAAGCACATCGCCGCCGTGACCTTCACGGAGCTTGCCGCGAGCGAGTTGCTGCTGCGGGTGCGCGAGTTTGTTACGGCATTAACCGACGAAGAGATACCACCCGAGCTACGCATCGCACTTCCTCAAGGACTCTCAGATCAACAGCGCCGGCATCTCACGGACGCGAGCCATCAGATCGATGATTTGACCTGCTCGACCATTCACGGCTTCTGCCAGCGACTGATCCAACCCTTTCCGGTCGAGGCGCAGATTGACCCTGGCGCCGCTGTCATGGATCGTGACCAAGCGGATCTGCTGTTCTTCGAGACAGTCGAATCCTGGCTTCGCGAGGCGCTCTCTGATGACGGGGGAGGACTGCTGGCCGCGATGGTGCTGCAAGATACGAGTGCCGGCGAGAGCGTCGCCCTCGTCCATCAGATCCTGCAGAGTCTTAGAAACTATCGTGCCCTCAGCGTCCCTCCGAGCCGCGCGTTGGAGCCGCTGATTCGCGACTTTGACCGGGCGGCGCTCGATTTCTCGCAATTCATGCTTAGTGCAGGCGTTGATGAGCCAGACACGGCATTGATCGCGAGCCAATTCGCGGAGATGGCCCGCACAATTGCAGGAATCCTACCGCTCGGTGAACCAACCCGTCTTGTACAGCTCATACGGCTCTCGCCTCATCCGAATCTTTGCAAACAGAACGGCGACTTCCGAAAGTACCAAAAGAAGGGAAAATGGGCGGCGGCAGCCAAAGTAATCGGCCTGTCGAAGGCCGACGGCGATCGTTTAAACAGTGTTGCCGATAATCACTACGCCACCTGCTGTGATACATGGACTGAGATCTCACAAGCTGTTGCAGCTCAATTGCTGGCTCGTCTGCTCGATGTGCTTCAACCGGCGATTGATCGGTTCCATCAGAACAAGCGCGCCGCCGCGCTGCTGGACTTCGACGATCTGATCTTCGCGGCGCGAGATTTGCTGCGTGATCACGAGTCGGTGCGACGGGCCCTGGCGGCCCGACACCGGCATGTACTCGTGGATGAATTCCAGGACACGGATCCGCGACAGACCGAGATCTTCTGGCGGCTGTGTGGTGATGCGGCTCCTGGGGCAGCGCACGCTGACTGGACGCGCTGGCATATCCGGCCGGGCGCGCTCTTTTTGGTCGGTGATCCCAAGCAGGCGATTTATCGCTTTCGTGGCGCGGACGATGCCGCTTATATCCAGGCTCGCGACTTGATGCTCGCGCAAGACCCGAATAGCCTTCTCACCATCGCGACGAACTTTCGTTCGTGTGAACCAATTCTGCGATACGTCAATGATCGTTTCGCTCAACCGCTGTCCGTCGCGAACGCTCAACCCGGCTTCACACCCCTGGATGCCTTTCACGCGGCTCCGACGGTAGGTTTGTGTGTCGCCGCCATAGACGTACCGATCGCCGACGCGCAGGGCAACGCCAGTTCGGAGGATCAGCGTGATGCCGAAGCCGAAGGAGTTGCTGATGTCTGCGCGCGCTTAATCGGGAAAGCGCCGATACTCGATCGCAAGACCGGAGAGCAGCGTCTCTGCCGACCGGGCGACATCGCGCTGCTCGCCCCAACGGGCAGCGAATTGTGGCGCTACGAAGAAGCCCTCGAGAATCGCGGCATTGCCGTCGCTAGTCAGGCGGGCAAAGGTCTCTTTCAGCGTCAGGAGATTCAGGATCTCATCGCACTGACGCGCGTGCTTGCCGATCGGCGAGACACCCTGGCGTTCGGAGCCTTATTGCGCGGCCCGCTGGTCGGCCTCACGGAGGAGGAGTTGCTGGACATCGTGTGGAGCCTGCCGCCGGCGCCTGACTCACCCGACATCACGCTGCTGCCTGAGCGAAAACGCACTGGTCGCCTCGATCTGGGCGTTCCCGCCTCAAGCATCACTCATCCGCATGCACGCGACATCATCGAGAAGCTGCAGACGCTCGCGCGCAAGGCCAATGCCACCACCCCCTACGCGCTTCTTTGCGAGGCCGTTGATGTCCTGCGCGTGCGGCCGGTCCTCCTGCAGCGCTACAGGGGCCAAATAGAGCGCGCGCTTGCCAACCTCGATCTTTATTTGAGTTTCAGCCGTGCATTCGCAATACGCGGGCTACGCGCCTTCGCTGAGACGATGACAGCCGCCTGGGAAGATGAGTCACGTGCGGTGGAGGGCCGCCCCGACGCGCAAGAGGAAGCCGTCGCGCTCTACACGATGCACGCCGCCAAAGGCCTGGAATGGCCCATCGTCATTCCCATCAATACGATGACCCGCATCAAATCGGTCTCGGGCCCGATTGTTGAGCGCAATACGGGGCACTTCTATTGCGCAGTGCTTGGAGTGAGGCCCACTGGGTACGCGGCGGCACTCGCCGCCGAAAGCGCAGAACTTGACCGTGAGCGTGTGCGGCTATGGTATGTCGCCGCCACCCGAGCACGAGAGTTACTCCTTCTTCCTCGGCTTGACGTTGCTCCGAAGGGCTCTGCGTGGAATGCGATCCTAGACCTATCACTGCCCAACCTGCCGGCAATCAACCTGAGTGGATTTGCGCCGGACGTCGTTATCGCCGCTCAAGAGAAGCCCAACACCCAGACGCGAGATATCTTCGCCAATGAAGCAGCCGGGATTGCGGCGCGGCAGCATCGTATCCGATGGTGTGCACCGAGCCGAGAGGAGGGTACGGGAACAAATGCGTTCCATGCCGAAGAGCCCGAGATCCTGATGTCCGATATCGAAAGTGCGCAGCTTTCGACCGACACTACACCCGACATCCAAGGCGGTCGCGAACGCGGCATAGTCCTTCACAAACTCATCGAAGAAGTGCTGACCGGCGAGACCGAAGAGACCGTAACCGCTCTCACGGCCCGGGCGGAAACCCTAATCCACGCATTAGGCCAACCCGTCGCGCACGATCCCGCCAGTGGTCTCATGCCGGCTGAACTTGCCGGGTGCGTCACCCGCGCGCTGGCGGCGCCCGAAGTGGCAGAGCTGCGGCCCAGCTTGATACCAGAAATTCCCGTGTACGCAACAACCGCACTGCAGGGTCACGAGGAGGCGACCGCAGGCATTGCCGACGCCATCGCAGTCTCCGCCACCGGAAAGCCGCTCGTTGTGATCGACTGGAAGAGCGATGTTGCGCCGACGGCGGAGACGGTCGAGCACTATCGCAGCCAGGTTCGCGCGTACATCGACATCACAGACGCCGAGCGCGGGCTCATCGTGCTCGCGACCACCGGGCGCGTGATTTCCATTGAACGCGCAAAACTCTGAGTGCGGCCATTTCGCGCCCGAGGTACCCGGTGAGCGATTTTTGTGCAGAAGGATTCGGTTTCTCTGTCGCCATACGGCGAAACAATGCCAGATACCGCGATTGGGTAGACAAGGTTCGGTTCGCTCAATGTTGGTATGCATGGTATGACCAAAACGGCAATTGATGTGCGAAAGTTAACGTTGATGAGGCGCGTTTGGGGAATCCGTCGACGATGGAGTCCGTTGTGAAGCGCGATGCAGTAACCTGGCTCGACTTTCGAGCGGACGATCTTTCGCAAGCACGCGATTTCATTCGATCGCTTCAAGAAGAAGGCGTCATCGATGAGCTCGGGTTCCTCTCACTTCTCGCACGCTTTTCCGATCTGCTGCACCCAGCGACCACCACGTTGATGCGATCCGCTCGATATTTCTACTTCGTCGCTGGAACCTACAGGCGGCTCGAAATTGAAGGCGTTCGGGCGAGCCTGGTATCTCAACTCGCTCGACAGCGGCAGGATGCGTTGCGTGACGTTCTCGCCGCTGAAGAAACAGTGGGAGTTATTGGTAGGGAAGCGGGAATGGACCTAAGGCAGTTCCCTTCCCTCATCTACTGGAGCGGACTGCGCAGGCTTGGGATATTTACATCGAGCCTTTCCGAACGAGCGTATCAGGAGCAGTTCGATGACATCCGACGTTGTCGACGGGGTTATCAGGATGACGATAAGACGGCGCAGGGGCCTGAAGGGGTGGAGTACTGGTCCGCGGATCTTCCAGCCGCAAGATTCTTGGATTCCGATGGGCACGTGAAGCCTGGAGTGACTTTCAAGCTCACGAAGGAGGAGGCCTTAGACCTGCACAAACGTTTCACCTCACGATTTCCGGATTCGCTGATCTCGCACATGCTCACGCACCGCCTAGTTGGCATTCAGTGGCCGTGGGATTGCCCGAAACCCGGGTCGGAGCTCGCAGTTTGGCTTGGACACGCCAGAAACATGAGCCTGCTTGTTCGAGGCGCGACGCTTCAGTACTACTCTCTATTGATCGATGAGCTCGACAAGCGTGGGATCCAAAAGGCGACAGACACTGTGCAACCAGTGTTTGAAGAATGGTGGGCCGAGGCCAGGGACCCTCTTCAGAAATGGAATACGAGCGAGTTTGTCACCGTACCAACCGTGGGATCCGCTTTGCGTTATGGGAATAGAGGCGATAAATGGTTCATCGACGGCTGGCTCGAGCGTTTTAATGCTTTGCCGACGGCGACAGATCTACTGAAGGACAAGAAAGCGAGGGATTTGATCCGGGACCGCGAGCTGCGCGTCAAACCAGCCAAGTCGCGACTGAAGTATGAGAAGCATCTGAGGCAGTGGAAGCCCGATCGGGTGACCGAGGGGGTTTACCAGTTTGATTACCGACATAGCATTGGCTCTCGTTTTGTGTCCGAGATTCTGGACGGCATGGAACGTGGCCAATGAGCGTCCTCGACGTTACGCGCCAGCGAAGCGCCTTTACAGATGCGCTACGCCCGCCGCGAGGATATGTGCTGGGCGCATGCATTGGCACAACATATAGCCTTGATTTTGAGGTCTTCACGGCGGTTATTTTGGCATTCGCTGGCGCAGACGTTGAAGACCCACTGAACCATCCTCCGGCGGTGTTGACGACCGTGGCGCGACTCCGGTCTCGCCTTAGGGTCTACGCAAATGCGGGAAGCCTTCATCCCCCAACGACGACCAATAGGCTGTTTGCCCTGTACGACCGGATACTCAGGCCGAAGACGATGGAAGGCGGAGCGTTCCATCCGAAAGTGTGGACGCTGCGCTTCGACCCAGTGTCGCGCCCAGAACGGCATAGCGTAGAGCCAATCTATCGTTTACTGACGGCAAGCCGAAACGTGACAGATTCTCGATGCTGGGAACTTGGCGCGGTCTTCGAAGGAACGCGACGAGCGGGCGCACAAAAATTCGGCTCCGATGTATCTGCTTTCTGCCGGAAAGTGGCTACCGCCGGCGACCTGCCGAAAGCCCTCTGGAAGCTGATTGAAGAACTTAAGTGCGTCGAGTTCACCGTACCTCGAGAAGCTTCCGAAGGTTTGAGATTCGTATGGCAGTGGCCGGGCGACGGAGCACTGCTCAAGCGGCTGCCTCGGACCTTGTCACGCGCCCTTGTGATCTCGCCGTTTCTACGCGCGGGGTTTCTCAAGTGGCTTTGCGCCCGAACGGGCGATCTGACCCTTGTGAGCACCCAAGACGAACTCGATCGAATGTCGGACGACATTCACGTCAGCTTATCAGGCGCGCGGGTTTTCATCACCTCGGCTAATGCCGACGAGGACGTCCCTTCGCTGGATCTTCATGCCAAGCTGCTCGCATGGGAATCCGAAGGTGAGTCAGAGACACTGATTGGCTCGGCCAATGCGACGGGTCCGGGCTGGGGCAGTGGTTCGAACGTCAACTGTGAAGCGATGGTGGCGCTTAGACCAGGACTCGGTATTGATGCGGTTGTAAGGGCGTTTGTCTCACCTGCCAAGGACCAACTACAACCATGGATCGAGAAGTACGTGCGACAACCGGAAGTGGCCGATCCCGAGAAGGAGATCATGAAGCACCTAGAGAGCTTCAAGCGCATCCTGGGTGCGAGCGAGATTCGCGGCGACTATGACTCAACCCAGAAGACCTTGCGGTTGACCGCACCGTCCCCAGCTCTCGACGAGGAATGGCCAGCCGGTATGCGCGCCGATATCGTTCCCTTGCTTCAGCGTGACCAAGCTATGCGGGCCGATTATCGCTTGGTTTTCGGTGCAGGTGCGACGTTCGCGGGAATTGAGCTAGAAGACGTAGCAGCCTTTGCATACGTCGTCATCTCGAATGAACATCACAAGGACATCGAGCTGCAATTTGTCGTCCAGTTTGACCTCAACCTAGGCGCTCTGAGCGCCGACGAGAGGGACAAGGCCGTGAATGCCCGTCTTCTAGATGGAGTTGATGCTCGCAGCCTGCTTCTGGATGTTCTCGCAGGCCTACCTGGTGGAACCTCGCGCTCCTCTGGCGATCAGTATTCTGCAAATGGGCAGTCAGGTGGGCCACTGTTAAGGCGAGCGACTATCGAGCGAGTCCTCGAAGCGTGCACCGCTGATCCAAGTCGAATTCATGAGGTCGAGGCGGTCTTGGCCGCTTGTGGAGATGGCGTGAACATGAGCGCATTCCGTCAATTTTGGGCCGTGTTTCTGCAATCGCTCGAAGAGGAAAGCGCCAGTGTCTAATTGGAAGCTCGCGGAGTTTCAGGACGCGGCCGTCAAGACAATTTGCGCGCGATTGACGGACACCGGCGGTTCACGCCGCTTTTTACTCGCTGATGAAGTGGGGCTCGGCAAGACGGTTGTTGCGCGAGGCGTGATCGACGAGCTCATGCGCCGCCGCCGAGGCCAAGAGTTGATTGTCGTCTACCTCTGCTCAAATTCCGAAATCGCCGACCAGAACCGGACCAAGTTGGCACCAAACGCGCCGGTCTCACTGCGAAGAATTACGCAATTGGCTTGGGGCGCCCGCAATACCGATAACCTTCAGCTCTATTCATTCACACCCGGCACATCCTTATCCGAAGGTACTGGACTGGCGTGGGAACGGCAGTTGCTGCTCTTCTTGGCCTACCGTGTTCTCCGGCAGGACATTCGCAAGGGCAAGTGGCGCGAGTATTTTCGATGCGGCGCTGGCGAGGAACGCTGGAAGGCAGCCACGCGGTTTCGCGTCCTGCGACTGGAATTCAATCGGAAGCTCCGTTCGGGACTGCAGCAAAGGATTTCCGTGGAATGGAAGAGGCCAACCGAGATAGATGGCGCGACTTTGGTCTTGGCTGACGAATTACGAAATGAGGTCGATCAGTTTCAGACTAACGACGCTGCGAGTAGGAGGCGCCGTAACCGCATCGTCGGTATTCTGCGCAATGCCGCCCAGCGCGTTCTGCTCGATGATCTTAAGCCTCATCTCGTCATACTCGACGAAGTCCAGCGCTTTAGGGAAGTTCTCGAGGAGGCAGGCAGTAAGAAATCGATCGCGGCGCGTCTCTTCGACCGGCATCCGGGCGTTCTTATTCTTTCCGCTACGCCGTACCGCATGCTGGCCCTGGATCATGAAGGGCAGGGGCACTACGACGAGTTTTTGGATACCGTAAGATTCCTTTTTGCCGATCAGGGTAAACAGGAAGTCGTGCGTCTTCGCGGCGATCTCAAGGCGTTTGGACAACGGCTAGAAGAAGGGGCATTTCTTCGAGGTAACGATTCCGAACTACTGGCGCTGCGATCTCGTATTGAGAAACGCCTCCGCAAAGTGATCTGCAGAACCGAGCGGAACGCATACATTCAAGATCAATCGAAAGGCATCCAGGAGGTACGCCCAACCGGAGATGCATACGGGGTACCCCAGAAAGAGGAGGTAGGCGACTACATCCGTCTACGGAGATTTCTCCTAGACAAGGTCGATACCTCCCAGCACATCACCGAGTATTGGAAGTCCTGCCCGGCACCGTTCACGTTCATGGACGCGCAGTATGCTCCGATGGCGGCGGCAAAGCGCAAAAAGGCTGTTGTGCCTTTAGGAGTCGTAGTGACGCCATCGAAGCTGGGCGGATTGGCACAGCGGAACCTTCGTTTCCGCGAGCTCTTTCAATCGATTTTTGGCGCTCCCGGAACGCTGTGGAGGTTTTTATGGACGCGACCGACCTATACCTACTATCGCGACGAATTCTATCTGGATGTGGATCCGACGAAGATGCTCATCTTCTCCGGCTGGCGATTTGTGCCAAAGGCCATCGCCTTGCTGACGAGTCATGAAGCCGAACAACGGATCGCCCCACGTGGGCGCTTGTGGGACGGGGACGACCGGCCGCCGCTGCGCTTCACCGAGAAAGGGTCGTTCCATATCTTCGATGTCTGTATGCCATCTCCGGTATTGGCCCGCCTCATTGAGCCGTCGACCATCGCGAGCGACGATCTTACAGCCAAGGAACTGCTCAGACGAACGCGCAGATCCTTGAAACAGTTGCTGGTCGATGCTGACGTCGAGGTCGCAGCCACGAGCCACTCACCAATTTGGCAAGTCGTCGCTCGCCTTGAACAGCATTCGGACTCTTTAATACGCCAAGCTCTTGAAAGGAGCAAGGCGTACCAAGGGGACGACACTACGGAGCGTTTCGCCGACCATGTCGACACGTTCGCCGCCTGGACAGAGGATGGAAGCTCGCTGCGGATTTCAGAGGAGCGGCTTACGCACCTCGCGCGCATCGCTGCGTTTTCGCCGGCCATCTCCTTGTTGCGAGCGTTTTGGACGACGTTCCCTGATAGCAGCGGCGAGGTACATGAGAGCCTCGTTGATTTATGCTTTGGGGAGCTACGTGGCTACTTTAACAGGCGAACTGTTCGAACCATTGTGGAGCGCTCAGCGGTCGCGGGCCGTGGTTACGCGCGCGCGGCGATTGAATACTGCGAGCGCGCACACTTCCAAGCGGTCGCGGATGAGTACCTCTATGTCGGTAAAAATGTCCTGCAGCGGGACAGCCCGAGGACAATGGCGGAACATTTAGCCCGCGTATTGGGTGTTGGTACGGGAAGCCCCAAAATCAATCTGACGACGGAATCTGGGCGCTTGCGTGCGGAGCAGCTGGCCCGACGGTCGCACTTCGCGCTCGCGTTTGGCGAAGACGTGAACGCCGACCATGGGTCGCCCCTTGATCAATCGGGGCCCAGCCGTAAAACGGCGGTGCGCGAGGCCTTCAACTCTCCGTTCTGGCCATTCGTGCTTTCGACCACGTCGGTTGGACAGGAAGGACTCGATTTTCACCTTTTCTGCCGCGACATCGTCCATTGGAACCTGCCGTCGAACCCGGTTGATCTTGAACAGAGAGAGGGCCGAATCAACCGGCGGGACGGGCTCGCGGTTCGCCGCGGGATTGGAAGAGAGTGGCCGATCAGGCGGCTACCGCAGGTTGCTTCAGGAGGCGATCCGAGTTTCTGGGAGCGCGTATTCGCTGCGGTTGCCAACGCGTCTGACGTGCCGCATTACAAACATGGACTCTATCCTCACTGGATTTTCGAGCCCAGTGGCGGGCAAGTCGAGCGGATTCGCAGACACCTTCTCTTCTATGCGGACAGCCAGGATGCGAGCCGCTACGATGAACTCAAGGAGCGACTCGCGCTATATCGGCTGGTGTTCGGACAGCCTCGCCAGCAAGATCTTCTTGACCGAATCCAGCGCACCGTGCGTGACAAGTCTAGCCCGGCGGTGAATCACACTGCACTGAGTCGCTACATGATCAACCTCTCGCCCCTTGGTGAGACCATTGCGGATCTTATGACGGCGGTTGAGGACAATGAGTATCCGAACCGCCAGGCCGATCGTGAAAAGCCAGACACGTCCTTGACCGTGAAGACGATGTAACGTCAATGGAGCCACAGCAAGCGCCGTGATCCTGTTCTCGGGCATTCTTGACTGAAGGTAGCTAGCATAGATGTCATGCTAACAGAGGCTGATTGGGGTGGACTTGAACAAGTTCTTCAAGGCTGCGCGCATGTGAGCGTAGAGAATTGCGCGTACCTCAAGAAAGCGTTTGTGGCAACCGAGCGGATGTGGGCAGAGAACCTCGCGAAAGTCGCGACCGTGCGTCTTGTGATGCTCTCAGAGGCTCCGCTGTTCGGAGCTGAAGAGCGCTATTTCTACAATACTGCAACTTCCTTCGGCGGATTCTTCCATTTTCAGGATGCCGAGGCGATCTTGGGTGAGGGCTTCGCTAAAGGCTACCCAAGTAAGGCATTCCTCCTTCCGGCCCTTGCCCGCGCCGGCTTCATTATCCTAGACCTTTTTCCGTTTGCCCTGAACAAAGACGACACGCCATCTTTCACGTACAGGCAATTGTCGGCGCGCCGCTATCGGGAATTGTTCCAACGCACCGCTTCTTTGTACTTCGATAGGAAGCGTGATCTAGTTCTCCAACTAGGACGCCCGCATTTTATGTTCCGCTACCGAACGATGAAGCATAGATTGGGTGAGCTCGTCGATGCCGAATTAGCGAAGCGCAGCATCGGCCCCACACAGTCGGTGGGCGGTACAAATATGTCGCTAGACCGCGAGAAGCTCAAGCAGATGTGCCAGGTAGCGCAAGCCGCCCGATCAACTGCGAGTTAGGACGTCCTTCGTGAGAGTGGGATGGAATCGGCGGCGGATAACCGGCTGAACAGACCTATAATTCATGATAAGAGTTATTGCCGACGGCCGCTACGCACGATAAGGCTTCGCTTATCGGCCGTTGTCACGGGCCTCGGCCGACGCCGACCCGGTTTGTTACGAGCTCGTCTCTTGGATGGCAGACTTCAAATGCAACTTGAGGGTAACTTGTTTTC
>Ga0182030_10009307_pt1 | contig 20123 bp, 12 predicted proteins | sample 812S3MmetaG_FD_121299 | JGI IMG/M metagenome (GOLD analysis project Ga0182030, IMG submission 121299) | Permafrost microbial communities from Stordalen Mire, Sweden - 812S3M metaG (Illumina Assembly) | ecosystem: Environmental > Terrestrial > Soil > Wetlands > Permafrost | place: Sweden... | reverse complement strand
GGCGGGCTATGTCCACAAGCATCAAGGATTAAGTGAGCAGGCACGTCAAGACTTTACCGAGGCGCTCAATCGCGACCCCGATGTGGTGACGGCATATGTGAATCGCGGATATGTGTTGAACGATCTTCGCCAACCGCAGGCGTCCGCGGACGACTTTGAATCGGCTCTCAAGAGGGAGCCGAACAATGGTGAGGCGCATCTCGGACTCGCTTATGCGAACCTCGATCTGCGTAAACCCCAGGCGGCGCTGCGACAGGTGGAACTGGCAGAACAGGCACTGGGCGATTCGAGGGATATTCACGTGATTCGTGCTACCGCTTATGGACGAGAGCGCATGTTACCCAAAGCGGTTAGTGAATACAGGGCTGCCTTGAAGTTCACTCCCGCCGATGGCTCTTTGCACCTCGGGCTCGGGAATACGCTGTTTGCAGAGCGGCAGTATCATGACGCGATTGAGGAGCTGCAGATTGCAGTGAAAGATTCCCCGGACAATGCTTACATCTATGCACTGCTGGCTCGATCCTATGCCAACCTGAATGATCGCGATCAAGCCATGAGATATGTGCGACTGGCAGAGCAGCATGCTCAAGATTCGTCAGCTTCAACTAATACATCTGAGTCAGGTCTAGGCGATGTTTTCGTGTCCACGGGAGAGGCTCTGAGCACTTTAGGAAACCATGTGGCAGCAATGGAACGCTTTCGGAAGGCACTCACGATGTTGGACAGCGATCGCGTAGGAATCCGGCTCGCGATCGCTCAGCTCATGGCAGAGCAGGGCCATACAGACGATGCGGAAAGGCAGATTGTCTTAGCCCAATTGGAGGCTGAAGGACGGGAGACACTGCCGCCTACCGGGAACCAGTTCATAGCGGCTGCGGATGTATTTCGATCCATTCATGAATATCAACTGTCGCAGACCTACCTTGGACGCGCCAAGGCAGCGGGTGCGCCGGATGCGGAGGTTCGGATCGGACTTGCCAACAATTATCTCGCATTGGGAGATACGGCCAGGGCTCAAGCCGAACTCTCGGCGGTAAGCGCTGCCGCGGATGCTTCTCCCAATTACCAATATTTGCTGGCCGAGGCGAATGTCGATCGCCAGGAACACCACAACGCCCAGGCACTGACCTCTTTTGCCCAGGCATCCAACGCGGAAGGTGACGATCAAAGTGCCGAACAGGATCTTCTTCAGGCGGGAGCGGATGAAGGTCTAAGAGTGACGCCCGTTCTGAGTGTACTTTCCAATGCCCTGGTTGAACCTATTTTCGAAGATTCTACGGTGTATGTTCTGGACGCCAAGCTGGACGCGACTTTCCCGGTGCCCAGTTCCGATACTCCTCTTCTTCCGCCTCCGCGATCTTCTGTGCAGACGCAATGGACCAACGTATACCATCTCCATCTGAATCACCTACCCACGACAAGCGGGTTCTTCCAGGTACGAAACGCCCAGGGACAGATATCGGTGCCCGCCACAAACTCAATCATCAGCCGCGATTCAACGGATTACACCTTTAACGCGGGGTTGAATCCTACTGTCAATATTGGAAACAACGTTCTGACGTTCAACAGTGGCGTTCAGGCAACTGTCCGTCGCGATTCTGAGTCTCCGGTTGAAATGAACCAGAACCTTTTTCGCATGTTTACCTACGTGTCGACGAGTTCATTCTTCAACGCTATTTCGGTCAGAGGGTATGTCATCCGTGAATCAGGCCCTTTTACGGAAAGCAATCTTAATTCGCAGGCCGTAGCCGGCGCGGTTGACTTTCGCGTCGGCGCTCCATGGGGAAAGACTGCCCTGGTAACCGGATGGGGAGCCAACGATGAGAAGATCTCGCCTGTCGGTTTCGAAGACTATATCACCTCATCCTACGTGGGCATTGACCGCCAGTTTGGGGAACGGCTGAAAGTCAGGGCAGTGGCAGAGGACCTGCGGGCATGGCGAATCGTCGGAGCGAACTCCGGTATTGCGCAGAATCTGCGTCCAGCCGGCTCCGTTGACTTCACTCTAAAACGCAACCTTGACCTGCAGCTTTCAAGCGCCTACTCCAGCACCAGGAGCTTCCATGCCTACGACGCGATCCAGAATGGTTTTTCTATCTCGTATGCCAAGCCGTATCACCGAACGACCAAAGACGATTCCGGAACCGTTGTCCTTGCGTATCCAATTCGTTTTTCAGCAGGCATGCAAGAAGAAGATTTCTTCAATTTTGCGGGTGGTCACAATCAACAGCTGAGGCCATATGTGCAAATCAGTTTGTTTTGAAGGCGGAATCCGATGCGAATATGTCTAGTTGCCACGTTTCCTCCCAGTGGACGGCAGTTAAACGAGTATGCGTTTCATATTGCGCGGGAGTTACAGCGCAATCCCGACGTCGAATTGACCATTCTCGCCGATGAACTGACGGATTATGACTTCGCAACCGACGAGAACGGCAATGCGATAAAAACAAGTCAACTGGCCGAGTTGCCGGGTTTCAATGTGATCCGATGCTGGAAGTTTGGCGGCCTGGCAAATCCTGTGCGTTTGCTAAAGACCATTCGGCGGTTGAAACCCGATGTCGTGTGGTACAACCTTGTCTTCTCCACTTTTGCTACTCCTGAGAACCCGTTTGCCGCATTTGCCGGGCTTTCCGCACCCGCTTTGACACGAGCCGCCGGATTCTTTACGCATATCACATTGCACCATATCGTCGAGCATGTCGATTTTGCCGCCGCTGGAGTGCGAAGAGAAAAGCTAATTCGGATGGGCTCTTATGTTGCCACGAAGGCTTTGCTCAAGGCGCATTCCGTCTCTGTCCTGCTTCCGGGATACCGCCGCACTCTGATTTCGAAATATTCCGCTCAAAACGTGCTGTTGGGTTCACATGGAACATTTGCACCCAATCCAAGTCCTCCCGATTTCAGCAAGCGTGGCAATCCAGGTCTTCGCATTCTAGCAATTGGACACTGGGGAACCTATAAACGACTGGAGACGCTTATAGAAGCGTTCCCGGCGGTCCTTAGGAAAATCCCAAACGCCAGGCTGATCATCGCCGGCGCGAATCAGCATACAAAGGCGGGATATTGGGAATCGATACGCGACGCTCAGCCTGCTGGTTTACCAATTGAGTTTCGCGGATACGTTCCGGAAGAAGCAATTCCTGAGCTTTTCCAGTCAACGTCGGTTCTTGCTTTGCCCTACGACTCGGCGACAGGGTCGAGCGGGCCTGCTCACCAAGCATGCGAGTACGGAGTTCCGATCGTATGCGCCGACATTGGCGATTTTCGTGAAATGGCAGCGGGTGAAGGTATGGCCATCCGCTTCTACAGGATTGGAGATGCGGCCGACCTGGCTCAGCAGTTCATTGAGATACTCGATTCTCCCGAATTGCAACACCAAATGGCGGAACAAAACTTTGCGGCGGGGGTCGAGATGTCGATGACCGGCGTTGTCAGGAACTATCTTCGATGGTTCGCGCTCCACAAGTGCAAGAGAGAGATGCGCAACGCAGGGCGTATTCCAGGTTTCCGGCCTACCTGGTTCCAGGCTCTGCGGACAAAAAAGGCTTCATCGCGGCTGAAATCGCGAGAGGCTTTGCCGGTACTGCGCAAAGATGACATGGACAACAGCCACGGCAGGGTGCCTGGTGGAAGCCTTGCTCATGTCGACACAGTTCGCGATTCCTTCGCGTGGAGCCAGCCAGAGGCTTTAGAAGATCAATCGAATGGCGTTGGGGATTAGTCGAGTTCAACGCCCACAATCGACTCAGAAATGAGCCCTCGAATCTGTAGCATCCGTAAGGTTTGCAAGAAAGAGAAGCAAAATGGACATGTTAAGACTCGCGCGCACTCACAAGCCTATGAACTGGAAGTCTACTTCGTTAGCATTCGGTCTCTTCCTGCCCCTGCTTTTTAGCGGTTGCGGCGGTGGCAGCTCCATGGCCACTGGCGCCGCCAAGTCTCCAGTGCCGACAGTGAGCATAGGCGCCAGTCCCGCATCGATTAATGCTGGAGGCTCGTCAGCCTTGACCGTAACTGCGACCAACGCCACTCAAGTGACAATAACCGGGGGCAATGGCAGTTCGTATACCCTGCAACCGAGCGGTGGAACGCAGTCGGTGAGCCCAGCCGCAACGACGACTTACACAGCGGCCGCGACAGGGGCTGGCGGAAGTACCTCGGCGGCTGCGACAGTTACCGTGACCACGGTTTCAACTCCCGCGCCAACTGTCACCATCATCGCGAATCCCACTTCAATTGTTTCGGGGAGCTCATCCATTTTAACCGTGGCTGCGACGAACGCAACGCTGGTGACGGTGACAGGAACCGATGGCAGCTTTTACACTCTGCTGCCGAACGGCGGAACGCAGTCGGTGAGCCCGACCACGACGACCACGTACACAGCAACCGCGACCGGCGGTGGAGGAGACGCTTCGGAGACCGCAACAGTTACACTCACCGCATCGGGCGGCGCTCAAGCCATCAACCACGTTATCTTCATGCTGCAAGAGAACCATTCGTTCGACAACTACTTCGGTATGCTGAATCCCTATCGGGCATCGAATAGCATGAATATCGGAGACGACGGCAATACTTACAAAGTGGATGGCATCGACGACAAGCTATCCACGATCAGCAATGTCGACGATGAAGGCACATCGTATTCTCTTTTCAAGTTCACCAGCACATGCACTGACGATAATACTTCGGATTGGCTGGCGAGCTACGGCGACGCCAATCGCTACAATTTTGGCGCGACCCGCCCGATCCTTATGGACGGCTTCGTTCACAATGCCGAAGGCTACGCAGTAAGCTGCAAGGCTTCTGGGGGAAGCATATGTTCCGGCGACTTCACGGATCTGACCGGGCAGCGCGCCATGGGATATTACGATCAGGGCTTTCTGAATTACTACTACTACATGGCTTCTCAATTCGCGGTGTCCGATCGCTGGTTTTCGCCGGTGGCAACCAAGAGCATCGGCAATCGCATCGCCACCTTCACGGGAGGCACCACCCAGGGCCTGGTCAAGGACCCAGGAGGCGATGACCATCTCTCTCAACTCGATATACCGAACATCTTCAAGGCTCTAGACCAGGCAAAAATATCTTGGAAGATCTATTACACAGTCAACCAGGGGTTCTGCCTCGACGAGGATGACTGCCTTGGCGATTCCAACATGGAGTATCCCGCAACCGACTTCTCTAACCTGACGTATTCGTATCAGTATATGTATGAGAATTCATCTGGTGCTGCTTGTATCGCACCCACCCAGAAGTCCAGCGTAGTCGGCGATGCATCGGACTCCTTCTGCATCGATCCGAACCACGTTGCCCCGCTCTCGCCACAGTATTTCACCGATCTGACCAACGGCACGTTGCCCAGCTTTGCATTCATCGAAGCTGGATACGGGAACAACGACGAGCATCCAGGGTCCGGGCAATCGGTTCTGTTAGGTCAAACGCAAGTGGCCATGGTCGTGAATGCTTTCACGGCGAGTTCTTCATGGAAGGATTCTGTCTTCTTCTTCAGCTACGACGAGGGCGGAGGACCATACGATCATGTTCCACCGGTGCCCGGCCACTCAAATGACTTCACGGATGCTTCCCTGGGAACCATCCCGGATATTTCGACGATTGCAGTGAGTCCAGATGGCTACAACCCCTGCGTGCCCACCACTCCCGGGACGCCGACGCTGCATTGCGATCTGGTATCGACTGACCCCGGGGCTAACTCGGGCGATGCTGCGGCCGTCAAGGGATTTGGCGCGCAGCTTGGCTTCCGCCTGCCAAACATAATCATCTCGCCTTTCACCCGGAAGCATTATGTTTCCCACACGCCGATGGACCATACGGCGGTGATCAGGTTCGTCGAAGACCGGTTTATCGGCAACCAAAAATACCTGACTAACCGGGACGCGGCGCAGCCAAATCTGCTGGAGTTTTTCGACTTCACCAATATCCCTTGGGCCACGCCGCCCACTCCACCGAGCCCTGTAACAGCCGAGTCGCTGGGGTACGAACCATGCACCCCAATCACATTCGGGCCATAAGTTCGCGGCAAACAAAATCACCGTTGTTACTCATGGCTTCACGGGTTATGCATTCAGGATGCCCGCAGTTCGGTGGAGCGGTAGCGAACGCGACCCGGAGTTTGGTAACTTTCCCGAGGCATTTCAAATCGTCCCGGTCTTGGCCTAAAGAACAAGCGGACAAGCTTGCTGGCTTCAGTGTCTCCGCCAGGGGTCCCGATCATTTCTGCGATTTCAATTCGTCAGAAACAACCTCATAAGGCCGCATCATGTCGTTGTCTTCATGTTCCAGCATGTGGCAGTGAAAAACGTATCGGCCAGTATAGCCCACGAATGGGACGATGATGGTGAGAACATCTCTCGGGTTGACTATCGCGGTGTCCTTCCAACCGGCCTCGTTTGCCGCAGGCGGCCGCGGAGTTCCAACCAGCTCCAGGATGCCTTTGCCAAGCGCCACGGGGTTGAACCCCTGACGTTGAACAATCTGAAACTGCACCATGTGCAGATGCATCGCATGAGCATCCTCCGTGGTATTGATGAATCTCCATTTCTCAATGGAACCCAAGGTCACTACCTCAGTGACTGCGTCGTCGTACCCTTTGCCATTGATTCGTACTCCCATGGACCAACCTTGAATCATCTGCTCGGACAGCACGAAGTCCCTCGTGATGGTGGATGTTGTCTCATTCACCCTTTGGAAAAAAGGCGGCGGCGCCATGCTGAAAGCCTTCCTGCTTCCGGGATCAGGCAGGGTCACACGAAACTGCATCAGCTCGTAGAGTTGCTGATAATGCGGGTTTATCATCTCCCATCCTGGAAATGGAGCTGGGGCATTGTTGGACAAGGTCACGATTTTGCCTTCGAGTCCGGAAAAATCGATGATCAAATCAGCGCGCTCCGCAGGCGCCAGCAATAGCTTGTTTAGCGGAGCCGGGTTGGGCAAGAAACCGCCGTCGGTCCCGATTTGGTGAAAGGGTACAAGCGCGGGTATGTCGGTAGGGCGCTTTGCAAGATTGAAGAATAGGTTGAAGACCCGTGAGTTTGCTCCATTCAACAGGCGCAGGCGATAGAGGCGCGGCGCAACCTCCAGATAGGGATAGATAGCGCCATTGACAACTGGAAGGTTACCAAAGAACTGCGGGCCCCAGACGCCTGGAGGGACCTTGTCACCGTTATCCCACGTAGGAGAATAGAGAAGTTGTCCGCCGTCATCGAGCGTGCGATCCTGCAGTAAAAGTGGAATTTCGTAATCGCCGGAGGGCAGGCCCATGCTTTGCTCCTCAGCGTCGCGCAGGAGAAAGAACCCTGACAAGCCTGCATAAACATTCAAGCGCGTAATGCCTACCGCATGGTCGTGATACCAGAGCGTCGCGGCCTGCTGGCTGTTTGGATAAACGTAGCGTACCGAATTTCCGGGCGTGAACCACTTCTCCGGCAGCCCATCGCTTTCCGACGGACTGCGTGCGCCGTGAAGATGGGGTACGGTTCGGACTGCGGGGGCCGGAGGCATCGCCCCATGTATGTGGGGGTCGATATCGAAAATATGCCGGGCAGGCAAATGGTTCTCCCATTGAACTGAGACTGGCTTGTCACGCTGCGCCTCGATCGTTGGACCGGGATACTGTCCCTCATATCCCCAGAGTTTTGCGGGTGGCAGTTGCGAATGCAACTGCTGCGTGAATTCCAACATGCGAATGCGATATTGAATTCCATCCTCGCCCGTACTTTGCGGCATCAACCGTTTCGGAAGGGGCAGTGGATCTATATATCGGTCCAGCAGACCAGGCTTTCGATAAAGCGGTTGAGCAACCAAACGGTCCGTTGAATCAGCAGCATCCACGCCATTCGCAAAGGCCAAAGCCGGGAAAGAAGCAATGCACAACTTCAAGAAATCGCGCCTTTTGTGGGAACTCATTTCACCTCAATGAGGGTCCGCCCCCGCTTCTACCGTCCGACATTATCTTCATCCGCACGGCTGCACCTCGAAACCACGGTGACAAGCAGCGAGGATGTCCGTTCAACCGGCTGAATGCGAAAGTCTAAATACCTATGAGCGCAGAAAGCTGGTCAATTCTGCACAGGACAGAAGAATTGCCGCTGATTGAAGCTGGAGCGGCCTTTGCGAAGGAACAGGATTGTCAGGTTCGGAAAGGACATCACTTCGTCTGCTGCTCTCTTCCAAGATATCTTCGTAGATGAGCGCGCAGACCCGCCCCCAAACCCTATCCAGAACTCCGACTCCGGGTCTGGCGTGGACACGGGATGTCCGCAGACGCGCTACCAATAGGTGAGGCTGAAGTTATCCAGGTATGTTGTGTTCGACGCCTGCTTGAAGTTTCCGTCCATCTGGTAATTGATAGTGACGCCCCACCATTCGCCCGGAACGGAGAACGGCGGATAGGTCTTGTTTATGTTGGCCGTGATACCGTTGAGCGTTATCGACTGATACTGAACCGCGTTATTCGATTCCCGCTGTCCTTTGACGGTGACGTGATTCCAGGCGTTGTTGATGAGATTACAGGCAACACCGGTTGATACCCATTTTGCATTTGCATTGTCCCAGATGTCCCACACTCCTCCGCCCAGATGATTGCACTGGTTGCCCCAAATCATTCCAACACCATCCATATACATATTGATGTCGAACTCAAGAACCTGCGTAACCGGAACGTCGGTTGCATAGAAGTAGGCGTCATACGTGAAGTTGTGCAGGGTGGGAAGGAGCGTGTGGCCCGTGTCCGGAATATCTTGTGTTGAGTTCTGGCCAAGGACCGGAAGCGTCCACAGGACATCGGAGTATGGTTTGGTCCCACCGATATTGAACTGTGTCGCATTCCCGCTCAACGACGGTGAACTGACATGCTGCATCAGCGACCAGGTAACTCCTGAACATGGGGCTGAGCAGACGTCATAAGCCGGAGCCAGCTCACCCCATTCGTTCCATCCACCACTCGCCTGCAGGTTGGAGAGCACTTTGTCGCTGCCTTGAACTGTGACATTGATTGGTGTGAAGGACGCACCCCCGCACTTATCCCACTCTTCTACAATGGTATGCTGGACTCCCGATCCGAGATTCACCTGGGTGTTCAGCTTTGCTCCGACTTCGACATACACGAGCTGATTGTTTGCGTAGATTCCCATCGATGCGATGCCTTTGGAACAACTGCTCGTGGCAGTGGCAACGTAATTGGCAGGAGAACTTACGGTGGCGCCGTTCGCCGGCGACATCACGTAGACTCCGGGATGACTGGTGGCTGTAAATTCAATCGAGACAAATGTGGCACCGCCGCAATAGTCCCATTCTTCAACAACGGTATTGTGCGCACCGGGGCTGACGGAAAGATTGGTGTCCAAGGTCTTTCCATCAACCACGTAGAGTAACTGTTCGTCCAGATAGACGCCCATCGACGCTACGCCCTTTGAACAGGTGCTCGCGGTCGCCGTTGCAGTGAATATGACGGTTGAGCCTACTGTCTCGCCGTTGGTCGGACTGCTGACGAGGACAGTTGCGAACGCGGGCGCGGTGAAGCCCAGGAGGAATATAACGATCGGAGCGAGTTTCAAGAATCTGCCTCGGCAGGAGATTTGATCCCATTGGTGTTGAAGCTTCCGCAACACTTCATCTGCTCAGCGATGTCGAAAGAACGGCCGAGTCAGCCATCTTCTCAACACGCGCCATTCAGGGCCCTACACAAGGCAATGCGTTCGATGAAAACAAAGCGTTCGCGTCACCTGTTTTGGATTCGGCGATTTCAAAGGGCGTACTTGCTCACAATGCCCAGCCGAAGCGCGGGTGACGCGGAAGCGCGTTAAAGAGATTCATGATGGTGCTAACTTATGCAACTAACTGTACACAGTGTTCGTACTAACCTATATCGCCGGCCGCTTGGAAGAATGGTCAATCGGATACCAAAACAGACTATTTCCTGGATAGTAATACGATATTTAGCAAACCGGGCACGCTCCACGCTCCAGGAACCAGAGTCAGCGCCGCACCTTGGACATAAAAGTTGAGCAGAAAAGACCAGTCCAGAACATGAAGAACAATAACAATGAGGTGACCGATGCAATGTCAGAAACCATTGCGGAGCATCGTGTGAGTTCCTCCTGGGTGTTGCTACATCAGGCAGCTAACTTGCATCCTATATATGCTGGCTGGCAGGACACTATGACTCGTCGGCCATACCATCTTCACGGAAGGTTGGAGCCATGCGACTAAGACTTCCTAATGTGCCGTGCGCGCCACTGTTTCTTCTTATCTGCGCGGGCGCAATGGTGCCCGAAACCGCGCTGGCCGCTCCCTGCAAGACGCAATCGCAATTGACGGCTGCGGAGCGCGACGCGCTGTCGAGTGCCGCCCGCACCATGGTTGCCGAAGTGCAAAGTGGGGACACACAGGCTCTTCGGGCAAACACGATTCCCGCAGTTGCGGCAGATTTCAGCGGGATTGCAGGTTCGGCAGACACTTTGAAACCTCTTGTGCAGCAAGCGGCCATTACAGTCGATAGCCTTTTTGCGTTGGATTCTACCGCCGAGTCCGTGGGCACCGCTCGAACCGATTTCTATTGTGGATCGCCGGTCGTGGTGCTGAACTTTACGGATCTGCCGCCGGGGATGTATGCACTGGTCATCCTTCACGCCACCGGCGTACCACAGCCGCAGGAGATTGCGCTGATTCTGTCTGAGACGGCTGGGCATCGCTGGATGCTTGGCGGCTTCTTCAGCAAGCCGATGATGGAGGCAAGTCACGATGGCTTATGGTATTGGGTGTCGGCGCGCAACTACGCACAAAGGAATATGAACTGGGATGCATGGTTCTATTACCGAATGGCCGCAGATATCCTGAATCCAGTGGAGTTCTTGTCCAGCCCCAATCTTGAGAAGCTCAAGCATGAAGAAGACCGTGTACACCCTGTCGGATTGCCGGACGCGGAGCCGTTGCTGATCGATGCGCGTGGTTCTGTTTTTCGAGTAACATCGATCGACACCACAACAGCTTTGGGCGCGCTGGACCTTGAGGTCCACTACACTCCTGACACTACTCAGGCGACCGAGTTGCACAATCCGCCAACTGCGCGGAAGCAGGTGACTGAGCTGATGACCGCATTGCTCGCGATGCACCCTGAACTGAATGACGCCTTTCATGGGTTCTGGGTGCAGGCGGATCAAGGCTCTGGCTCTGCATCATTGTTTTCGTTGGAATTGCCAATGAACCAGGTTGTTCAGGGGACACAGTCGCCGGTCGCAAGCCCGAATTCGGTTACCCAATAGGGGAAGGACGCGAAGATTGCGTGATGGAGATGCATTGGCCATCCGTAGTGAAACATACCAGGTTGCATCGCGACTGCAGCTTGATCAGGGATGCGGAAAAGGATCAGCGTGAAACTCTCGCTTCACGGGCCACGCGCATCCCTCTCTTTGGTTGGCATCCGCATCCAATTCAACAGAGGAGAATTCAATTGCCGGCATTAGGCCACTTTCTTGCGGTCTCAAAGGTCTTCTCGATATCGTTCAATCTCCGGTCCCGTTCTATTGTGGCGATGATCCTGCTCGGGTGGAGTGGATCGTCGTTACTCTGCCAAGTCCAACCCGCATCGCCTGCGCAGGCGCAAACCACAATGCCCGCCACCGTTCACGATCCCACTCAAGCTGAGGTTCAGCCGCGCTTGGATTTCGATCACGATCCGATTCCCTCCCCGGACGCTGAAGAAAGAGCGCCCGTAATTTCTGCTTCGCCTCTCGCTCCAGTCCTGCCCGGTGAAATTCGGAAACGTCAGGACGGCGTCTACACCATGCATCAGGATGTGGATGAGGTTCTGTTGAGTTGCGCGGTAGTAGATGAAAAGGGACGGCCCGTTATGGATTTGAGCCGCGGCGACTTCCACGTCCGGGAAGACGGACTTCCGCAGACCACCACCTCCTTTCTGCACCAGGACCAACCTGTTTCGCTGGGCATTCTCATCGATAACTCGGGATCAATGCTCGATAAGCGTGAGGCGGTTAATGCGGCCGCTTTGAACCTGTTGAAGGCGTCAAATCGGCAGGATGCGACGTTTATCGTGAATTTTTCCGATCGGGCTTATCTCGATCAGGGCTTTACCTCGAACATCGAGGAGCTGAATCGGGGACTCTCGCATTTCGATTCCAAAGGTGCCACGGCCATTTACGACGCGGTTGCAGCTTCGGCAGACGAATTAGCCAATCATGGAAAGTTCCCAAAGCAAGTGCTGCTGGTCATTACCGATGGAGCGGACAATGCTTCACGCCTCGACTTGGAGCAGGCTATCCGCCGTGTGCAAAACCTGGGCGGACCGGTGGTCTACACCATAGGACTGCTCTTCGGCGCGGACAAGGAAGAAGCGGGTCGAGCGCGAATCGCCTTGGAGAGACTGTCGCAGGAAACGGGCGGAATTGCTTACTTCCCGCATTCCTTGCAGGACGTGGATAGCATCGCAGCAGAGGTCGCTCACGAGATCCGGGACCAATACACCATTGGTTATCGCTCCAGCAAGAGTGCCAGCCTGGGGGGCTACCGGGCTGTGAGCGTCGAGGCAAGTGCGTCAAAGCATGGCAAGCTGATCGTGAGGACGCGCAAGGGCTACTATGCCAAGAAGCAAGCACCGCAACACACGCAGACCGCGCAAGACGTCAAGCGGTGATGCGCTAGCCAATCATAGTCCTACCATTGTGCCATCGTGTTGTTCTGCGTCGAAGGGCATGGCCGGAATGGATGACAGGTTCGGCGCCAGGCCAATGGGCCCGATAGATTCCCACCCTTTGAACCCCTCCCTCCCAATCGTTCGGAATTGACCGATGACACTCACACCACGAAGCGAGCCGCCTTGCTGTATTCTTCGCCTCAGCGGACATCGTCCCTGTCAGTTGGCTGGGCTGGAACGACCTCTTGTTCGTGGCCAGGTTATAGGCGTAAAGACATAGGGACACCGCAAGTGCCATAGCTTCCGGAACTGATAGTAATCCTAATGCGCTCATGGTAAGTATTCGCTCTTGGGCCCATTGCTCTGCTGGTCGTTTGAGTCCGTCATGTGGATCAATGCAGGTGGAAGTCCACGTCGATAACGATCTGCACCGCTACAGCATGTCCCTGGTAAACGGCCGGTCTGAATCTGTACTGCTTCACTGCTTCGATGGCCTTCTCTTCCAACCCCATGCCGAGATGACTAGCCAAGCGGACGTCTTGGGGGTTCCCTTGCGAATCGACAATGAGCTTGATGGAAACGTTGCCCTGATAATTCGCTCGCCGAGCATCATCGGTGAACTCCGGTTCAACAGAGTGAATTACCTGTGGCGCGCTAACGCCATCGCCAACGCTCATCAGGCCTCCGCCGTAGCCACCACCGCTCCCCGGACCAGCACCCGTGCCGCGTCCCGCGCCAATGCCGCCACCGAGGCCCTGGCCGAATCCCGAACCGCTGCCTCTTCCTTGCGAGGCCAACACAATCTGCGGCGACTGAGACACGCCGAGAGTGGGAAGACTATTGTTGTCCGGTATCTTCATTTGCTCTGACGGCTCGACTGCAAGCTTTGGGTGATCGAACTTAAGCAGTTGTGGAGGGGCGAGCTGAATCGCCACCATCGTGGGCAAGTGTCCCCTGACAACCTCGACCACCGCGTGCGCGCCGCCGCCACCTCCTCCGCCCATCGACTTCGCAACTTGCAAGGTCAAGGGAGGGGGTGGAGTGGAGAGCTTGAAATCCACCGGTGTAACACTTGTTGGTTGCATCATGACGACCGAACGAGCTTTTATCGCCAGTGAAAGAACCAGCGTGATAGCGATAGCGTGCACACCAAATGAAATTGCACGCGACTTTGGGTCGCCCTTGAATTCAAACTGCCCGGCTGCGAACATAGGCCGCGCCGCAAACTGCGCCGGAGCCAGATCACTCGAAGAGTATCCGTCAGCCAGGCGTAACCCCATGGAGGGCCATGCAGAAACACCCGCATCCTGCATCATGCGGACGGAAGTCTTTGCAGATGGAGTACCGTCTAAGATCAGTTCGGGAGTCGTCGTTACCAGCTCGCCCATAGTATTTTGCCGGAGGCAACAATCCCGGCATCTCCTCTCTTGGTTGATTACTGGTTAACGAACAACGAAAGCGATCGGCTTCCCGCTTTCAACTTAAGATTGCCCAAGATGAATGTTCTGCCTTACCAAATGCCCTTATCGCTCCCAGTCATTGTTTGCCCAACCAGAGCAGCTGTGGCGAGCCAAGGTAGTAGACAGAGCCGAGCGCTGCTCTGCAATTCCCGCCTTCGCAGAAAGCCTGCGAGTTGCGATCCGTAGAGACTGGCAGATTGCGGCATGATTGGAACACGCAGAAACTCTTTGGCGTAGAAGATTTCATTGCCTCCGAAGCGCGCTTCAGCGATTACGAAATCCGGCAAATTGAGACCTGAACCGGCGAATTTTCTTACATAGTCCGACACAATCACAAGATAAGTCGCAACCCCTTCCCAAATGCCTGCATCGGTGGCGGAAGAGCGCAGTTCTCCATAGTCGATGTCCCCCGTCTTCAACAGTGCGGCAGTATCGACGATGTCGCACAACCGAAAGTAGAAATGGCGGTACATTCGCTGCAGAGTAGAAATCATCAACCGGTCCGATGCAGATGGAACTCGAAAAATGTGATCGCCCACCACGACGCGGCGGGAGCGCTCCACCAGGCGCGAGGCAATCGCAACCTGTTCTCCAGTTTGTCCCAGCCGGCCGATGTGAATCTCGACCGCCTCAGCCAACCCTGGTATAAGAAAGTTCCGTTTTCCCGCCAGTCGGTCTCCCCAGCTGCGTGGAGCAATTTGAGCGCTGAAGCGCTTCTTCATAAGTGCGCTTATGTCTTCCGAGTTGGCATTCGTATAGAGATCCAAATCACTGCCAAGATCGGGCCAATGATCAAGAGACTTGATCACCACCACGTCATATTTCTCATCTTCGAACGCAGTGCAAATGTAATGAAGGTGCATGAGAGCCGTGGTGATTCGCGTCCGTTCTGACGCAAGACCATCCTGCGCCCATTCGGCACGAGTGTCATCCTTTGCCTCGCGCATTATGTCGAGGAAGACTTCCAGACCACGCACAACTACATGGTTCGAGTTACCCAATGTCAGTAGATTGGCAAATCCCTCCCGCGTTATGTTTCGCATCTCCGAATTCAGATCTTCCAGCATCGGATGGGATGAGCCGATGCCATTGTGCGGCGTCAGCAGCAGGCGAGAAAGCAGTCTCATCGATTGATGCGTCGGAAAAGTTGCCACGGGCTTGGTCATGTTCGTATGGTCCTTGTTCAGCGTCTTAAGGCTGCGGCACGGAGGGCAGTGCCACAGGTTGCATATCTGAGGATGATGGTTTTTCCGCCGGCACACTGGATTCTTTTGCAGGCGCATTATTGCGAGATGTCAGTTCAATTGAACCTGACTCCCGGTGACGCTCCTGACTGTACTTGTCAAGTTCGTCGGTGACCTGGTGGCCGCTGTCTGTGGCGACTGTCGATAGTCTCTTTCCCTCAGCTGTGCGCAGGCTCGCCAGCCCAACGCGGGCGTTCGAGTCGCCGGACTTCCTGGCTTTGTCATAGAAAAACTGCGCCGTCTCGATGTCGCCATCCATTTCCGCAACATATCCGCGGTTGTTCAGCGAGAATGCACTGGCTGGATTAAGCGAATAAGCGTGGAGAAAGTCTTGTCTTGCCGCTGGCCAATCGTTTTCGTTGATCGCAGAGACCCCGTGCACGGTAAGCAGGTCCGCGTTCACCTCGGCAGTATCCATCTTCTCTATTCGCTCTTTTAATCGCCTGGCGCTCGCCGCAGCCATTTCGCTGACGGGCTTTCCTCTCCATGAGCGATCCAGCGTGACGACCACGGGCTCCCTGGAGTGCGATTGAGCAGCCGCGGTGTACGATTTCAACGCGTCATCGTAGTCTCCGATTGTCTCGTCGGCTACCCCTAGATTGTTCAGCGTGAAGGGGCTCTGCGAATTCAGCCTCAGCGCCTCCCGCAGAAGAGCAACTGCCTCGGGGCCTCGATCTTCCGACAGAAGATCCATCGCGTCCACATTCATGCGGTTCACGCGCATGGGAACGTCTTGAAGGCTCTCGAAGGCGTACTGCATAGGCTTCCCTTGCAACTGCTTTGCATTGCTTCGGTCGATGTTTGCGTTGCATTCTTGCTCCGATGCCAGCAAATAGAATTTGTGCGCGCTTTCCAGGTTTCCTTGCAACTCCGAGATGTAGCCCAGGTTGTTCAGCGTGAAAGGATCGGCCGGATCATAGAGGTATGCCCTGTAAAAGAGCTTTGCGGCCTTTTCGAATTGCCGGCTCTTTACGGCGTCAACGCCTTCACGATTAAGGCGCTGAACGGGCGTTAACTCGCTATGCCTCGGGATCGTGATTGTCAGGGTATCTCTCGCCCAGACATGTTGGGCACCCAAAGCCGCTACAAAAGTAACGGCTGCAATGAATCGTAGTGGCGTCCTCGACATGATCCCTGATAACCTCTCTGTGCGGTTGACCGATGATCAGACCGGTCGCGATGCCACTTTGGATGCAACACCCGCCCAGCTCACCCGCATGCGCCTCAGTTATTCGTTCTTTGAAAACGTGCTCGGGCCACCCATACTCACCGGATGACATCAAACTACATGCTTAACGAATAGCATCTGGAATCAATAAAGGATGTGCTGAATGGAACGTATTGTCGCGGGAATGATGCTTTGCGCTATGGCAGTTGTCCAAGTACCGGTCGCACATGCAAAGTCAGGACAGGTTGCAGGCCCGCAGGCCGAACTGAAGTCTGACAGTGCGCCCTCCGATTTCCCTTCCTTGCCGCCCGCGCCTCAGGGAAAGAGCACCATACTGGGCGGCGCAATTAAGAGTGTTGATCCTGTGCGCGATCAGCTCACGCTGAAGATCTACGGTCAGCGACCAACGAAAATACTCTTTGACGAGCGCACTCAAGTCTATCGGGATGGAAAGCCGGTCTCTCTCCACGATTTAGGTGCGGCTGACCATGCCTCAGTGCAGACGGTGCTGGACAGAACAAGTGTGTATGCTCTCAGCGTCCACATATTGTCTCAATCGCCCGAAGGCGAATATCAGGGCCGGGTGCTGAACTACAACCCGAATACACATATGTTGACGGTTGGTTCCGTCCTGTTTCATGAACCCATAAAACTGCTCGTTCCGATGAATACACCTATCGCACGCGTCGGACAGCCGGCATTCTCCTCCGCCGTACATGAATCGTCAGACCTTGTCAGCGGCGCACTTATCTCCGTGAAATTTGAAATGGACAAGAAAGGCCGTGGCGTTGCCAGTCAGATTGCGGTCCTGGCCAGACCTGGAGCGTCATTTGAGTTCGTTGGGGAAATCACCGCACTTGACCTGCACTCCGGATTATTGGTTCTGGTTGATCCACAGGACGAAAAAAGCTACCAAGTCTCTTTCGATTCCTCTCATCTCCCGGCAAGCCAGAATCTTCATTCGGGAGATCATGTCATGGTGACCGCAATTTACGACGGTAGCCGGTACACGGCCAGCGCAATTACCGCCAAGTGAACGTTGGAAGCGAAATCGCCGAATGAGCGTGTCGAATCGCCCGGCCTGCTCTGCTCATGAGCTCAGCAGAGCAGCCGAGTTGAGAACCTAAGCCATAAAACAGTAACACCGGATTTGTTTGCTTTCCTTCGCGATCATATTGTGCCAGATCCGTATGAGTCTGCCGACGCGAGTCTCAAACCCGCACTTCACCGGAATCTCGTTTAAGTGTTGCACTTACTGCGCCTGCCGTCTGAGCCGCTTTGCTCAGAATGGGAAAGAACTCAACCCCCAGAGAGCACTGAGACAACAATGAGCCGAATTGCAACATTCGTTCCGACGGGCGCTGCAGGAGACCGAAGGTGAGCAGGTTGCAGGCGATTGGCTCGTGCTCGCATAAAGGAATCCGCAGACCCGGTCCGATTCCGTCTCTGCCCCCGCCGCAGCCGCCGCACAAGATCGTGAATTGAAATGTCGAGCAAATATGACCATTCTTTGACTTCCATTCCTGACAGTATTTCTATAGCAGTGACGATCCCGCACGCTTTTACTTTTGGGGCCGCCAATTGCATTCGCGGGCGGAAATCTCAATCGGGGGAGAACCTTGACGACATCGATACTGACATGGAATCCGAAGCCGTTGATCACTTGCCGCGGAGATCTTTTGGGCAGACAGGATTCCCTGCCGATCAAGGAACGCTTCGATAAAGAACTGCGCAAGACATTGCTTTTGATTTTCGTTGTGACAACCCTGGCAACTCTTCCGGACAGGGTGAGGGCTCAGTCCATTGTCCCATCCGACGATTCCTCCGCCGGTGCGGGCAGTACAACGCTAGCGACATCAGGTTTGGTGTATGAGCGGCCAACGCAGAGAACAAAGGCCAGCAATTTCGTCTTCGATGCGTTCGGTCCCTATCCCATCGCGGGTTCGGCGTTTGCGGCCGGCTTGAACCAGTTGAGTAATGCACCTCCGGAGTGGCATCAGGGGGCTGAGGGCTATTTCAAACGATTTGGATCTGACCTTGGGATTGTAGGTGTGGGAACCACGACGCGTTACGGATTGGCAGAAGCCTTCAGGGAAGACACGCTGTACTACCGCTGCGAATGCCGTGGCGTATTTCCCCGACTGCGCCACGCCGTGCTCTCCACCCTGACCGCGCGCCGTGGCGATGATGGCCACCGCGTCTTTTCTTTTCCGGCGCTTGTCGCGCCCTATGCGGGCTCAATGGCCGCAATCTATGGCTGGTACCCCGGTCGATTCAGCGCCATCGATGGATTTCGAATTGGAAACTACGGACTGCTGTCGTATTTGGGCGAGAACGTTTCCCTCGAATTTTTCTATAGCGGGCCCCACTCTTTGCTTTCGCGTATGCATCTAAACAATACACACGGCGCGCCGGGCCCTGGTCCAAATCATTGAACGACCTCGGATCCACGGCCGCTTCGGGCGTAACACCTGCCATAACAGGGCAGCGGCACGTGCCTACTTCGTCGATTGCGGACTCTGCCATGGGATTGGTGAGCGATTTCTTCGAATGGTTCGGAAGCCTGGGGCTCTTCTTCTGGCACGTCCTGAAGGCGGCCGTCACGCCTCCGTACGAATGGCGCGAATTGATTCGGCAGCTCGATGAGGTGGGATCGAAGTCTCTGCCGCTGGTTGCTATGGCTGGCGCCGCGATCGGCGCCGTTCTCTCCATGGAAGCCCGATCGAGCTTAAGTCGGTTTGGGGCGAAGGCGATGCTGCCTTCGGCGATTGTGTATTCCGTTGTTCTGGAAATGGGGCCGATCATCACAGGTCTTGTGGTGAGCGGACGAGTGGGAGCCGGCATTGGAGCGGAACTTGCATCCATGAAAGTTACCGAACAGATCGACGCAATTGAAGCGTCCGCGATCAATCCTTACAGACTTCTGGCGGCCACTCGCATTCTGGCCTGCATCCTGATGCTGCCTTTGCTTACCCTGGTCGCGGATGCAACCGGAGTCTTCGCCGGTTGGCTTACGCAAACAATTGTTGAACCAGTCTCGCTGCGACAGTTCATCAACACCGGCTTTGCAGGCGCCACCTTCAACAGTTTCGTGCCGCCTACATTCAAGACTGCTGTATTCGGGCTGATTGTCGGACTCATTGCGTGCTTTCAGGGAATGCGCACGCGGGGCGGCGCAGAGGGCGTTGGCCGCGCGGCAACAAATTCAGTGGTTCTGTCTTCTCTGTTTGTGATCCTCGCCGATGTTGTCCTGGTGAAATTCATCCTTGTCTTTTTCCCGTGATCTTCAATGCAATTGTTCGCGAGACAAATATGGCCACAGCGTCTGACATTTCGATGAAACAAGATCAACTCGAGTTGGACGGCAGTGTGCCCGTCCTGTCCGTTTCCAACCTGTGCAAGTCGTTCGGAGGCCGCAAGGTTCTGAATGGAGTCACCTTGAGTGTGAAACGCGGAGAGACGTTGGCTGTGCTGGGGCGCAGCGGAACGGGCAAGAGCGTTCTGTTGAGGATCATCATCGGCCTCGAAAAGCCTGACTCGGGCGAGGTGTGCATTCACGGCCAGGACATTGCCAGCCTGTCGAT
>Ga0182030_10009305_pt1 | contig 20130 bp, 17 predicted proteins | sample 812S3MmetaG_FD_121299 | JGI IMG/M metagenome (GOLD analysis project Ga0182030, IMG submission 121299) | Permafrost microbial communities from Stordalen Mire, Sweden - 812S3M metaG (Illumina Assembly) | ecosystem: Environmental > Terrestrial > Soil > Wetlands > Permafrost | place: Sweden... | reverse complement strand
TGTTCAAGACCAAGCTCGTGCTGGGGATAGCCGACGGCTGGCTCGAAGCGGACGGGACGCGCATCTATGAGGCCAAGGACTTGAAGGTCGGCTTGTTCCAAGCAGCCGCCTGATCGAAGCTTTCCGCCTGCCGTTTTTGGCGCGAGCTGGCTTTCCTTGATTGGGCTTCCCATCTCCAATCAAGGAAAGCCAATTGGTTTCAAAAGCCTGGCGGGATGTCTCGAAGCCGGCCTAGAGACCGGACTTCAACACGTCCCAAGGGATGGACCGTCGCGGGCCTTTGCGGAGGCGCTGCGATGCGAGCGGGAGATACGCATGAGACGGGTCGTCGTCACCGGAATGGGCATCGTTTCCTCGATCGGGAACAACACCCAGGAGGTGCTGGCCTCGCTGCGGGAGGCGAAGTCTGGCATCGTCAAGGCCGATAAATATGCCGAGCTCGGCTTTCGCAGCCAGATTCATGGCGCGCCCACGCTCGATCCCGCAAGCATGATCGATCGCCGCGCCATGCGCTTTCACGCCAGCGGCACCGCCTGGAACCATGTCGCGATGGATCAGGCGATTTCAGACTCTGGCCTGACGCCCGACGAAATCTCGCATGAGCGGACCGGCATCATTATGGGCTCGGGCGGCCCTTCGACGCGGACTCTTGTCGAGGCGGCGGATATTGCGCGCACCAAGGGACCGAAGAAGATCGGGCCTTTCGCAGTCCCGAAAGCCATGTCCTCGACCGCTTCGGCGACGCTCGCCACCTGGTTCAAGATCAAGGGCGTCAATTACTCGATCTCGTCGGCCTGCGCGACCTCCAATCATTGCATCGGCAACGCCTATGAGATGATTCAATATGGCAAGCAGGACGTGATGTTCGCCGGCGGTTGCGAGGAACTCGATTGGACCATGTCGGTCCTGTTCGACGCCATGGGGGCGATGTCCTCCTCCTTCAACGACCGTCCCGAGACGGCCTCCCGCGCCTATGACAAGAACCGGGATGGTTTCGTGATCGCCGGCGGCGCCGGCGTCCTGGTGCTCGAGGAGTTGGAGCGCGCCAAGGCCCGCGGCGCCAAGATCTACGCCGAAATCGCGGGCTACGGACTGACCTCGGACGGCCACGACATGGTGGCGCCCTCGGGCGAAGGCGCGGTGCGCTGCATGCGCATGGCGCTTGAGACCGTCAAGACGCCGATTGATTACATCAACCCGCATGCGACCTCGACGGAAATCGGCGACCTGAAGGAGATCGAAGCGATCCGGACCGTGTTCGGATCGGGCGACAAATCTCCGCCGATCGCCGGGACCAAGTCCTTGACCGGGCATTCGCTCGGCGCGACCGGCGTTCAAGAGGCAATCTACTCGCTTTTGATGATGCAAAGCGGCTTCATCTGCGAAAGCGCCAATATCGAAGAGCTCGATCCCGCCTTCGCGGACATGGACATTGTCCGCAAGCGCCGCGACAATGTGCAATTGCGCGCCATATTGTCGAATTCCTTTGGCTTCGGCGGCACCAACGCCAGCATCGTCTTGAAACATGTCGATGCGTGAACAGCCGGAAGGGCGGGGCCATCCGTTGCTGATGCAGGGCAAGCGCGGCCTCGTCATGGGCGTCGCGAACGATCATTCGATCGCCTGGGGCATCGCCAAGGCGCTTGCGGATCAGGGCGCCGAGCTCGCCTTCACCTATCAGGGCGAGGCGCTCGGCAAGCGAGTCAAGCCGCTTGCCGCAAAGGTCGGCTCGACCCTGGTCCTGCCTTGCGACGTCGAGGATCTCGCCTCCGTCGACGCAACTTTCGCCGTGCTCGAAAAAGCCTGGGGGCGCCTGGACTTCGCGGTCCATTGCATCGCCTATTCCGACAAGGCCGAATTGAAAGGGCGCTACGCCGATACGACGCGCGAGAATTTCTTGCGCACGATGACAATCTCCGCCTTTTCCTTCACCGAAATGGCGAAGCGCGCGGCGGCGCTCATGCCGCAAGGCGGCGCCATGGTGACCTTGACCTTCGGCGGCGCGAACCGGGTCATGCCCAATTATAATGTGATGGGGGTCGCGAAGGCGGCGCTGGAGGCGAGCGTGCGTTATCTCGCCGCCGATTATGGGCCTCAGGGCATTCGGGTGAACGCGATTTCGGCAGGCCCCGTCCGGACGCTCGCCGGCGCCGGAATCACCGATGCGCGCTTCATGTTCAACTTCCAGAAGGCGCATGCGCCGCTGCGGCGCACAGTCACCATCGCCGACGTCGGCGGCTCGGCGCTTTATCTTTTGTCCGATCTTTCCGCCGGCGTCACCGGCGAGATCCATTACGTCGATTCGGGCTACAACATCATCCTGATGCCGCATCCCGAAAGCCAAAAGGCCGAAGGCGGGCAGGCTTCCGGCGAAGCGGCGGCGGAGTAAGCGCAAGGGGTTTCTGCGGAGACGCAATTGCTTGACGCGGCGCGCGGAGGCTCGGCGCTTGTAAGGGGGCAGGCCGCATGCTATCTGCGCCGCGGACCATCCGCGGCTTTTTCTCTATGTCGCGGCCCACGGAGAGGTGGCTGAGTGGTTGAAAGCACCGCACTCGAAATGCGGCATAGGCGCAAGCCTATCGGGGGTTCGAATCCCCCCCTCTCCGCCAGCTAGCCGATTCGACGCGCTTATTACGACGAAGTAGGTCCAATCGGGAAACCGCAACGAGCATATCGGCGGCTCCGGGTCCGGCGAAGCGGGTCCGCCTTGGGGGCTAAAGCTTCGGCTTCTTTTTGATCTCGGCTTTTATGGACTTTTCGTCCTCGCGGCTTTTGGCCTTTGCGTCGAACTCGGCCTGGAGCGCGAGCGTGCGCGCTTGCGTGATTCGCAAGGCGCAAAATCCGTGCACGTCCTCGCGCAGGTAATTGCGGCAAATCATTTCGCGCTGCGAGGAGAATCCGGCCTGCTCGCCGGCGATCTTCTTGATCGCGGCCTTGTCCTTTCCGGCGCTCGCCAGCAAGGCGCGAAAATTGGCGCGCATATTGGCTTCCGCTTGGCCGCGGGCGCGCTCCATCTGCTTGATCTGACCCGCGTCGATCGAATCCGCGGCAGGACCCCAGAATCCGGTCGGATCCGCCCGGCAATTTGCGGCGGAGAAATCGCAGGCGTCCCCCGCCCGCGTGACGACCACGGCTCCATCGAGGACCTCGAGCGAGAACGGGCAGGCTTCGACCTCGACGTCGTAGCGGGCAAGGCCATTAGGTTGGCCGACGAATTTCGTCTCGATCGGGGTTGCGGCGACGACCTCGACGCGGCAGTCCTCGCTCGGCCGCGAGATCGCCTCGCCTGCGAGCAATAAGCGGGTGATCTCGAGTCCTTTGCCGGGGGCGCGTTGAAACGCGATGAGCCCGGTTGATCCGTCGCGTAAAAGTTCGCGCCCGAGAATGGTCGCTTCGCCGGGCGGCTTTACGCCGATCGGCTTCAGCCTCGCGGGACCCGAGGCGGGGTGATCCGATTTTGGCGCTTCCGATCCGGTCGGAGGCGCCGCCTGAATCGCGCCCGGCAACATGAGTTGGGCGCGCGCGGGCTCTGCGGCCAAAATGGCGACGAATAGGGCGGCCAGGGGAAAATATTTCAACGGGATGCCCGCTTGGAACATGGATCGACACGCCGGATTGCGCCGAGCCGGACATAGGCAAGCGTCAGGCTCGGGCCGAGAAATTCGCACGGTTCGCGCCGCCGCGCCAGGGCTTAGCCGCGCGGCGGCCCGGGACCAGCAGCGGCATTGTCTTGCGCCGCTTGCTGCTCCTCTTATATACGGGCCATCTTGTACAGCGGCCATCTTGCGTTTGCGCGCGGCGACACCAATTTGAACACAGTCGGGGACCGGGCGGAATTCCGTCCGCCCATTTGCCGGATCGCTTCGGGGTCCGGTGGTCTTGCGGATCGAAAGGAAGATTGATCATGGGTAAAGTAATCGGAATCGACCTCGGCACCACCAATTCCTGCGTGGCGGTCATGGAGGGCACGACGCCGAAGGTCATCGAGAACGCCGAGGGAGCGCGGACCACGCCTTCGATCGTCGCCTTCACGGATGACGGCGAGCGCCTCGTCGGCCAGCCGGCCAAGCGCCAGGGCGTCACCAATCCGGAAAAGACCTTTTTCGCCATCAAGCGGTTGATCGGCCGGACCTATGACGATCCGATGACGAAGAAAGACATCAGCCTCGTGCCCTATAAGATCATCCGCGCGGCCAACGCCGACGCCTGGGTCGAGGCCGACGGCAAGCAATACTCTCCTTCGCAGATTTCCGCCTTCATCCTGCAAAAGATGAAGGAGACCGCCGAAGCCTATCTCGGCCAGCCGGTGAGCCAGGCGGTCATCACCGTCCCGGCCTATTTCAACGACGCGCAGCGGCAGGCGACCAAGGACGCCGGGAAGATCGCCGGGCTCGAGGTGTTGCGCATCATCAACGAGCCGACCGCCGCGGCGCTCGCCTATGGCCTCGACAAGAAAGGCTCGGGCGTCATCGCCGTCTATGACCTCGGCGGCGGCACGTTCGACGTTTCGATTCTCGAGATCGGCGACGGCGTCTTCGAGGTGAAGTCGACCAATGGCGACACATTCCTCGGCGGCGAGGATTTCGACACCCGTCTCGTCGAATATCTCGCCGACGAATTCAAAAAGGAAAACGGCATCGACCTGAAGCGGGACAAGCTCGCCCTGCAAAGGCTCAAGGAAGCCGCGGAAAAAGCCAAGATCGAATTGTCCTCGGCGACGCAAACCGAGATCAACCTGCCCTATATCACCGCCGACGCGGCGGGGCCGAAACATCTCGCCTTGAAGCTCACCCGGGCGAAGTTCGAGGCGCTTGTCGATGATCTGATCCAGAAGACGGTCGAACCCTGCCGCAAGGCCTTGAAGGACGCCGGGCTGACGGCCGGCGAGATCAACGAAGTCGTTCTCGTCGGCGGCATGACCCGCATGCCGAAGGTCCAGGAGATCGTGAAGAACTTCTTCGGCAAGGAGCCGCATAAGGGCGTCAATCCCGATGAGGTCGTCGCGATCGGCGCGGCGGTTCAGGCCGGCGTGCTCCAGGGCGACGTCAAGGACGTTCTCCTGCTCGACGTGACGCCTCTGTCGCTTGGCATCGAGACGCTCGGCGGCGTGTTCACCCGCCTGATTGACCGCAACACGACCATTCCGACCAAGAAGAGCCAAGTGTTCTCGACGGCGGAAGACAATCAGACGGCGGTCACCATACGGGTCTTCCAGGGCGAACGCGAAATGGCGGCGGACAACAAGCTGCTTGGCCAATTCGATCTCGTTGGCATTCCGGGCGCGCCGCGCGGCGTGCCGCAGATCGAAGTCACCTTCGATATCGACGCCAATGGCATCGTCAATGTGACCGCGAAGGACAAGGCGACCAACAAGGAGCAGCAGATCCGGATCCAGGCTTCGGGCGGACTGAGCGACAACGAGATCGATAAAATGGTGAAGGAGGCCGAATCGCATGCGGCCGAAGACAAGAAACGCCGCGAGCTGGTCGACGCCAAGAATCACGGCGAGGCGCTGATCCACACCGCCGAGAAGTCTCTCGTCGAATATGCTGGCAAGGTCGCCGAGTCTGACAAGAGCGCGATCGAGGCGGCGGTCGCCGCGTTGAAACATGCTCTCGAGGGCGAAGACGTCGAGGCGATCAAGGCCAAGACGAATGATCTCGCGCAAGCCTCCATGAAGCTCGGCGAGGCCCTTTACAAGGCCCAGGGCGAAGGCGGCGGCGAGGGCGACAGCGCACCCCATGCCGAGACGAAGGACGACGTCATTGACGCGGACTTCAAGGAGGTTGGCCCGGACGACAAGAAGAAGTCGGCGTGAGGCGAAGGCTAGTTCGGGGAACGGCGGGCGCGCCGTCCCCCGAAAGGCCTGAGCAACGATAGTGTGCGTTTGCGAATCCTTGGGCCGCGAAGGCCTCCAAGCGGTTCTGAACGTTGAATCGGTTCCACTTTAGCGGCTCGCGGCGGTCCGGACCGATTCCGACTGCGGAACTCATCTTAAGATCGACGCGCTGGGGAAAATCGGCTTTTCTTCTTGGGCGTGGAATCAGTTTCAGAAAAATGGATCGATTTTCATCCGAGGCCCGAGGCGCGCGGGTCGTTCCTCTCTTCATACTTGACGCGCTCAGGCGCCCATCGACGCGCGGTCTTTCCCATTCGGCCGATCTCGACCTCGTCCGGCGCGGCGGTTATGCTGCGGTGGCGGGGGAGCAGAAGTGCGGCCAAAGTTGGTCGGCCTCGGCGATATTTGCTAAGGGTTAATGAGTGCGTCCTCCGCATGTGGCGACAGGTTTGCGAGCGCATGAAATTTGCTTGAGATGATGGCCCTGCTACAGGCGGCGGCGAGCGGCGCGGCGGCAGCAAGGCGCCGGGGGCGGGAAAATTGGAACGCGACGGACAATGAGCAGACGCGACTTTTACGAAATTCTCGGCGTCTCCAAGACCTGCACGGAGATCGAGATGAAATCGGCCTTCCGCAAGGCGGCGATGGATTGTCATCCGGACCGCAATCCCGGCAACGCCGACGCCGAAGTTAAGTTCAAGGAGCTCAACGAGGCCTATCAGACCTTGTCCGACGCGCAAAAGCGGGCGGCTTATGATCGCTATGGTCACGCGGCTTTCGAACATGGCGGCTTTGGCGGCGGAGGCGACGGTTTCGCCGCGTCGATGGCGGATATTTTCGACGATCTCTTCGGCGACGTCATGGGCGGCCGACGCGGCGGCGGACGCAATGGCGCAGGGCGCGGCTCGGACCTGCGCTACAATATGGAAATCACGCTCGAAGAGGCGTTCGTCGGCAAGACCGCGTCGCTGACCCTGCCGACCTCCATCGCCTGCGAAGCCTGCGCCGGCTCAGGCGCCAAGGCGGGCGCGAGGCCGCGGACGTGTTCGACCTGCGCCGGCCATGGGCGCGTGCGGGCTCAACAGGGCTTTTTCGCGATCGAACGGACCTGTCCGACGTGCCAAGGGCGCGGCGAGATCATCGATGACCCTTGCCAGCCCTGCGGCGGATCCGGCCGCGTTACCCGCGACCGCAGCCTTTCGGTCAATATTCCGCCGGGCGTCGAGGATGGAACCCGCATCCGTCTCGCGGGCGAGGGCGAGGTCGGCACAAGAGGCGGGCCGTCCGGAGACCTCTACATTTTCGTGTCGACGAAACCGCATCCGTTCTTCCAGCGCGATGGGGCCGACCTATTTTGCCGCGTCCCGATCTCGATGGTGCAGGCGACGCTCGGCGGCGAAGTCAGCGTGCATACGATCGACGGCGGCGAGGCCAAGGTCAAACTTCCGGAGGGAACCCAATCCGGCAAGCAGTTCAAGCTGAAGCACAAAGGCATGCCGGTGCTGCGTTCGCGCGATATCGGCGATCTGTATATTCAGGTGACGGTGGAGACGCCGCAAAACCTGACCAAGCGCCAACGCGAGCTGCTCGCCGAGTTCGAATCCCTATCCTCGCATAAGACGCATCCGGAATCGGCGGGCTTCTTCGCCAAGATGAAGGATTTTTTCGAGAATTTGAGCAGTCAGTGAACCCAAGCCGCCGTTAAGGGCGGCTGGAGTGAAGTCCGATAGCCCAATTTGGAGGAGAGACGAATTTTAGCGTTGATTCACACGGGACAAAAGGCCCATGGCTGTTGCGACGCTTGCCGCGGCGGGAGTTTTCCTACTCTCGACCTTGGTTTCGTTCTGTGTGTTGACGGGCGCGTGTCTCGCTTTGGTCGTTGTAACGAGCCGTGACCAGGCATCCCTTGGGTCTGCGATCGTAATTTTCTCGCCCATTGCTGCGCCGTTCCTTGTCGTCAGCGTAGGGCTGGGGCTTTACGCATCCCATCGCGTCTATAAGAAAATGGGCGGATTTGACCCGGCAGAATGATCAATTCTCAAGAGTCGCCGCCTCCTCGGAAGCGTGGTCGTTGGTTGTGGCAAACCGTAATATTAACTTTTCTTGACGCTGGGGCGATTGTCGGCGATTTTCCGGTGATTGAAATTTTCCCGCCCTCTCGCCAGAAGCGAGGACATTCCTCTTGCTCAGCCAATCCTCGCGTTCGGATCAGCGCCGCGCGCCAATGCCCAACATCCCGATCGAGGAGCGCATCGCCGACGAGGCGCGTTTTTTCAGATCCTGGCTCGACAATCCGATGATTGCCGGCGCCGTCTCGCCGTCTGGGCGTTTTTTGGCCCGCATGATGGCTCGCTATGTCGATCCGCTTGAGTCCGGGCCGATCATCGAGCTCGGGCCTGGGACCGGAGCAATCACGGAGGCGCTTTTGCGGCGAGGGATCGCGCCGGAGCGGCTGTTTCTGGTCGAATTCGATCCCGGCTTTTGCCGACTGCTTGGGCAGCGCTTTCCCGGCGTGCACATTATCAGGGGCGACGCCTATCATTTGACGGAAACGCTTGGCGATCATCTCCGCGAACCCGCCGCCGCCATCGTGTCCAGCCTTCCCCTGTTGATGAAGCCGGAGAAGCACAGGCTCGCGCTTCTCGCAGATGCTTTCCGGCTCCTGGCGCCGGAGGGCCGCTTCATTCAATTCACCTACGGACCCGTTTCGCCCATCCCCCAAAGAGCCGCCGGGCCAGCGTTTCGGGTCGAAGGCTCGCCGCCGGTTTGGTTTAACCTGCCGCCCGCGCGCGTGTGGATTTATCGGCGGCGTGGGCCTGAAGCCAATCCTATGCGGCAGGCGGGCTCGAACCCGGCGCAGGATTTCTTTGACAGGGTCAGATTTGGCACGGGGCGGATGCAGATCCACCTAAAAAAGGAAATCGAAGGCGCGAAAGCCAAGTTTCGGCTAAAGGCCAGAGCGCGGCAATTGAGGCGCACAGGGGCGCGGCTCGAGCCGGCCTTAAGGATTTTGCGTCAGTTTCCCGACGGCAATAAGCTGCGCCGGCCGCGATGAGCGAAGCCGCCGCCCTCGCCCGCCCAAGCGCGGTCCCGGAGCGCGAAAGGCTTATCGTGGCGCTGGACTTCGCGACTGTGCGCGAAGCCGAGGCGATGGTCGGACGCCTCGGCGATAGCGTCTCCTTCTATAAGATCGGCATGGAGCTCGCCTATGGCGGCGGGCTGCCCTTCGCGCAAGACTTGATCAAGGCGGGCAAGCGGGTCTTCCTCGATCTCAAGCTGCATGACATTCCGAACACGGTAGCCAGGGCCTGCGCAAATGTGGCGCGTCTCGGCGCGGATTTTCTTACGGTTCACGCCTATCCGCAGACGATGGCGGCGGCGAAAGTGGGCGTCGCCGGCTCGCCGCTGCGCCTTCTCGGCGTAACCGTGATGACGTCTTACGACGACAATGATCTCGCCGAGGCCGGCTACGCCTATGGCGTCAAGGAACTTGTCGCGCGACGCGCGGGGCAGGCGCGCGACGCTGGACTCCACGGGCTTATCCTCTCGGCTGAGGAAGTCGGCGCCATGCGCGCCCAACTCGGCCCCGATATGATTCTCGTGACCCCAGGCATCAGGCCGGCGGGCGCAAAAGCAGGGGATCAGAAAAGAGCCATGACGCCCGCCGCCGCCCGCGCCGCAGGGGCCGACCATCTCGTCGTCGGGCGCCCGATCACCGAGGCGGAGGATCCGCGCGCCGCCGCCGAGGCGATCGTGGCTGAAATCACATCCGCAGGATCTTGAAGCCGAAGGGTCCTGAAACGCGAAGCGCCGGGCGTACCTCCGGCCCGGCGCGCGATCCTGGGCTGCGTTTTGCGCGACCCCGGATCGAATTCAACAATAGAAAGCACCCGTGACATGGGAATGACGAGCGCGGCCTTGGGCAAGCTTTGTGGGCGAGGCGCGCTTTTCCTCCTCATCGCCGCAGACTATAGAAAGTAAGTCAAACAGCTCGGCTCTCGGAGATCAATCATGAGCGAAATGCGTCTCGTCGTCGCCGGCGCAGCTGGACGCATGGGCCGCGTCCTCATCCAGGTCATTCATGAGACCCCTGGGGCGACGCTCGCGGGCGCGATCGAGCAGGCGGATTCGATCGCGATTGGTCAGGATGCGGGGCTCCTCGCCGGCTGCGGCCAGACAGGGGTTGAAATCACGGGCGACGCCTTGAGCGCGATCGCCGGCGCTGACGGCATCCTTGATTTCACCTCGCCCGAGGTCAGCGTCGAGCTTTCGGTCCTGGCGGCGCAAGCGCGCATCGTTCACGTCATCGGCACGACCGGCTTCACCGCCGCCCAGCTCGCGGGGTTCGAGGCGGCAGCGCGCCATGCGGTCATTGTGCGCTCCGGCAACATGAGCCTCGGCGTCAATCTTCTCGCCGCCCTGGTCGAAAAGGTCGCCCACACCCTTGGCTCCGAATATGATATCGAGATCCTGGAGATGCACCATCGCATGAAGGTCGACGCGCCGTCGGGCACCGCGCTTCTTCTCGGCGAGGCTGCGGCGAAAGGGCGCGGCGTTTCTCTCGACCAGCACGCTGCGCGGGCGCGCGACGGGCGCACCGGCCCGCGCAGCCCCGGCGAGATTGGATTCGCCTCCTTAAGAGGCGGGACCGTGGTTGGCGATCACAAGGTGATTTTCGCCGGGCCAGGGGAGCGCGTCGAACTTTCCCATGCCGCGGAGGATCGCAGCATTTTCGCGCGCGGGGCCGTGCAAGCGGCGCTCTGGGGCAAAAGCCGCAAGCCTGGCCTCTATTCGATGGTCGATGTGCTGGGGCTCGCCGATTAGTCATCGCCCAAAAGCGCGTTCGGCATGCGAATGATAAGTAATAGGCCGCGCCCCCTTTGCAGAGAACGCGGCCCTTGCACGGACTTCCCGGGGGCCAAAGGGAAGTTCGTGTGACAGTTTGACGACATCAACCGCGAATGTCTAGCGGCCTTTCGCCTATGTTTGCGCTGCTTATCTTGACAAAAACAGGGTATTTCAGGGCCGTGGGCTGATCGAATCGCGTCAAGACGCCGAGCGTGAAAGCCGCCAGCCCCAAGACCAGAATGAGAGCGGCTGAAACCTGCAGCTGCCGCTTGGCGGATTCCGCGTCAAAGCTGCGGACGAAGCCGGCATCCGGCTTGTGCTCAAAATGATTTGCGATCGACATGCCGCAACTCCGCTGGTGCTCTTAAGCTCTTTGGATGCAACGTCTTAGGACAATATATGAACGCCTCCGCCGCTGCCGCCTGTGCGCGAACGCACATTTGCCGCTTGGGGCCGCCGTTGAATTTTTGGGTTGCTCGGGTAAAGAATGTGTTCGAGCAGCAAACGCCGCGACGCGGCAAAAAGTTTCAGCGTTAAGGCTTCTTTGCTCGAGCTTTGCGGCGGACGGCGCCAATCGTCGAGCAGAACGCCCAGCGCCATGAGAGCCGCCGCCGGGCGCTTCCGCTAAAATGACCCCGCCTTAACGTCATTGCATCGCTCGTTCGCATCAACTGTTGCCCTCTGGATTGCGGCAACCTAAGGTCCGCGGCGTTTTCGAGAGCTTCCGAGCCGCTCTCGTCCGAAACGGAGTTTTGTCCAATGCCCTTCATCGCCGACGCCCTGCTTCGGGTAAAACCTTCCGCGACGATCGCGGTGACGCAGAAGGCGCGCGATCTCAAGAACGCGGGGCGCGACATTATATCGCTCTCAGTCGGCGAGCCTGATTTCGATACGCCAGACAACATCAAGAAGGCCGCGATAGCCGCGATCGAGCGCGGCGAGACGAAATATACGCCGGTCTTGGGCATACCGCCCTTGCGCGAGGCGATCGCGCAAAAGTTCAAGCGGGAGAACAATCTCGATTACAAGGCTTCGCAGACGATTGTCGGCACCGGCGGCAAGCATATTTTGTTCAACGCCTTCCTCGCCACTGTCAATCCCGGCGACGAAGTGATCATTCCGGCGCCTTATTGGGTGAGCTATCCCGACATGGTGCTGATCGCCGGCGGGTCGCCCGTGCCAGTCCCGACCAGGATCGAGCAGGGCTTCAAGCTGCAGCCGGAGGCGCTCGAGAAGGCGATCACGCCGAAGACCAAATGGCTCCTCCTGAACTCGCCGTCGAACCCGTCGGGCGCCGCCTATACGCATGCAGAATTGAAGGCGCTGACCGACGTTTTGCTGCGCCATGAGCATGTCTGGGTCCTGACCGACGACATTTACGAGCATCTGATCTATGGCGATTTCAAATTCGCGACCCCGGCCGAGGTCGAACCGAGGCTGATCGACAGAACGCTCACCATGAATGGCGTGTCGAAATCCTACGCCATGACCGGCTGGCGCATCGGCTACGCCGCCGGCCCGGAACATCTGATCAAGGCGATGGACATGTTGCAGGGTCAGCAGACGTCGGGCGCCTGTTCGATCGCGCAATGGGCGTCGGTCGAGGCCTTGACTGGTCCGCAGGACTTTATCGCGGAGCGGCGGAAAATTTTCGAGGAGAGGCGCGACCTCGTCGTGTCCATGTTGAATCAGGCAAAATATTTGCAATGCCCGTCGCCGGAAGGCGCGTTTTACGTCTATCCCTCCTGCGCCGAGGCGATCGGCAAGACGACGCCGGAAGGCAAGCGGATCGACACGGACGAGGATTTTGTCGCGGGTTTGCTCGAGGCGGAAGGGGTGGCCGTGGTGCAGGGTTCGGCCTTCGGCCTCGGCCCGAACTTCCGGATTTCCTATGCGACGGCGACATCGGTTCTGGAAGACGCCTGCGTAAAAATTCAGCGCTTTTGTTCGAGCCTCGCGTAAGAGTTTGGAGGGCATATGTTCAGGGACGATGCTGGCGGCGGCGGCCGCAAACCTTCGCGCAATGTTTTGGGCGAGCCTTTGCAAAGCTGCTCATTTGATCCGATCACGGGGTTTTTTCGCAACGGATGTTGCGACACCACCGCGGAGGACGTCGGCAGCCATACGGTCTGCATTGTCGCGACGGAAGAGTTCTTGGCTTTTTCCAAGGCCAGCGGCAATGATCTATCGACGCCGCTGCCGGAATATGGGTTTCCCGGCGTGAAGCCGGGCGACCGCTGGTGTCTCTGCGCGCCGCGCTGGCAGGAAGCTTTCGAAGCAGGCAGCGCGCCGCGAGTCGTTCTCCAGGCGACCCATGAAGGGGCGCTCGAATATAGCGCGCTCGCCGATCTCAAGCGCCACGCGATGGATTTATCCTGATCCTGGGCCGGATCATTCTTCGAATCTCACGAACCCGCCGTGTGACAATTCTGATTCGTTTGTGCGTCGCCGCATGGCCGCCGGTCGGCCCGCCGCCGCTCCGGGACAGGCGCTGAAGCGGCCTTTGTTACGTTTTGTAACGGGAATTGACCATTGATGTTAAGCTTATGTAATAAAAAGAGTTACGTCGATTTTGTCCGGCCTTTGAACGCCGTCGCGGGGTTTTATCGGAAGATCGCGTTTTGCTCCGCCTGATGCATGGTGCTATGCGTCGATTTGCTGTCAGAGGATCGGTTCGATCCATAGTTGTCGAGCGTCCACATTTTTAGAAGCGTTTCATGACCTCGTTTTGGACTGCCGAATTTCGTGCCTAAAATCAACAGCCTCGCCGATTACGCCACGAAGCGCTTCCGCCTCGCCGGAAAGGCCTATCTTGAAGGCGGCGATCCCTTTTTCGCGCCGACCGACAGTCTGCGCCAGGAGGCCGAAGTCAGGGGCCAGCGCTTCGTCAGCTTCGCCAATTACGACTATCTCGGGCTCGCCTCGCATCCGAGCGTCAATGCCGCGGCGGCGGCGGCGCTCGAAACTTTCGGGGTCGGCGCGCTCGCCTCTCGCCTCGTCGGCGGCGAGCGCTCGACGCATCATCATTTGGAAGTTGCCCTCGCCGAATTTCTCGGGACCGACTCGGCCCTGACCCTGGTCAGCGGCTACCTGACCAATGTGACGACCATTTCGCACATCCTGGGATCGCGGGACGCGCTTTTCATCGACGAATTGTCCCATAACAGCATTGTCAGCGGGGCCAAGAGCACAGTCGCGGAGACCATTGTGTTTCGCCACAATGATCTCGACCATCTCGATTATCTCCTGCGCGAAAGGCGCGACAATTATCGCAATGCGCTTGTCGTAGCGGAAGGCCTCTATAGCATGGACGGCGACGTCGCCGACCTTGTTCGGCTCGTCCAGATCAAGGAAAAGCACGGCGCCTGGCTTTTGATCGACGAGGCGCATTCGATCGGAGTGCTCGGCGCCGAGGGGCGCGGCTTGTGCGAATATGTTGGGGTCGATCCGCAGCAGATCGACCTCATCATCGGCACATTGTCGAAGACGCTTGCGTCTTGTGGCGGCTTCGTCGCGGGCAAGGCCGCCGTGATCGAATGGCTGCGCTATACGCTGCCCGGCTTCGTCTATAGCGTCGGCCTCTCGCCGGTGATCTCGGCCGCGGCGGCGACCGCCCTGAGCTTGATGCAGCAGGAGACATGGCGGCTCGAGCGCCTGCGCCAAAACGCCGAGCTTTTCATGGAGCTCGCGCGCGAAGCCGGCCTCGACACCGGGCCCGCCATCGGGCGCGGCGTTGTTCCGATCCTCTTCGCCGACAGCCTGGAGACCCTGGCGGCCTCCAGCCATTTGAAGAGCCACGGCTATTACGTTCCGCCGATCATTCAAATCGGCGTGCCGAAAGACCAGCCGCGGCTTCGGTTCTTCCTATCAGCTACGCATACAGAGGCGGACATCAGAGGCGTCATCGAGCTTCTGGCGAAGCGGAAAAGCCTCCAAATGGAGCCCGCGCATTCCTTGAGCGCAGCGACCTGACGGTCCGGCGGGAAGCCGAAGCGGCCCCCAGGCCAATTGCGCGCGCGGCTTGCGTTTGCCTCCTCGTCCTCGTCCGTGGGGTTTGCGACGCAGTTTGCGCTGCGGCTCGTTCGCGCACAAAGCGAGCGCATAAGGCGCACTCTCGGGCGCCAATTTACCCGATCGCGCCTCACGAGCGTGGTCCGGCCAAACCGATTTCGTTGACCGAAAAAGGATTATGCTCAAACACAGACCTTTGAGCACGTTTCCGTAAGGCAGTCTCCGAATTGCGGAAAATCGTGGGGAATGAAAAATCCAAGCAAGCTTGCTACAAGAGCATATCCGGTTCAAGCAGGCTGTGCTGCGCGCTAGAGGAGGATGAGCCATTCCCATGCCGACGATCGAGATTGCCCCGGCGGACGGACTTCGAGACTTTCTCAGCTTTTGCCGGGCGCCTCGGCTTCTCTACAAGACTCAAAAGGGCTTCGCGCCGCCGCTCGACGCCGAGCGCTGGACTTTGCATGCCGCGCGGCTCAATCCGCATTTCAAGCTGGTCCAGTCGCAATTCTGGCTCGCGCGCAAGGACGGAAAGCTTGCAGGCCGCATTTCCGCGCAAGTCTATAGCGAGTCTTCTGCGCCCGTCGGCGCCTCGCGGGCGCAATTCGGCTGCCTCGACGCCATCGACGACGACGCCGTGGTCGAGGGACTGACCCAAGCCGCCGAAAATTGGCTGCGGCAGCGCGGCGCTGACATCGTGCATGGACCTTTCTCGCCGTCCCACAACAGCGAGTGCGGGCTGCTCGTTCAAGGCTTCGAAGCCGCGCCTATGGTCTTCATGCCCTGGAATCCGTCCTATTTGAGCGAGGCTCTGGAGCGTCAGGGTTACAAGAAAGCGCGCGACCTCATCTCCTATCGCTACGACAAGAGCGAAAAAGACCTGCAGGCGCAGCCGGGCATTTTGGCGCGGCCGGAATGGAGCGGAAGGCTCGCGATCAGGACCCTGGATCTCAAGAACCTCAAGAAGGAGGCCGAGATCATCGTCGATATTTTTAACGACGCCTGGAGCGAAAATTGGGGCTTCGTGCCTTTCACGCTCGAGGAATTCATGTCGAGCGCGGATGGCCTCAAGCTCGTCATGCCTCCGGAAGGCGGCTTCATGATCGAGCTCGACGGCGAAGCGCAGGCCTTCGCCGTCATCCTGCCCAACCTGCACGAGATCACGGCGGATCTCGACGGCCGCTTGTTTCCTCTAGGGTTGCCGCGCCTCATCTCGCGAATTCGCAACCATGCCTTCAAATCCGGTCGGCTCGCTCTCTTCGGCGTCCGCAAGGCTTTGCATCGCAGGGCCGCCGGCGGCGCGGTCATTCTGGCCTTTATCGAGGAATGCCGTCGGCGTGGGGCGAATAGTCCGCTCGAGCATGTCGAGTTCGGCTGGGTCTTGGAGGATAATATCGGCATGCGGCGGCCGATCGAGCATTCCGGCGCACGCATCGACAAGGTCCATCGCATCTATGAGAAAAATCTGGCTGCTTAGCCGTCTGGCGCTGTCGCGACTGAAGGCGCGGCCGTTTTGCCGCTGGATTGATGCGATCGGTCACATTGATCATTCGCGCGGGGAGGGCGATCCATTCCGGGGCGGCGCTCTGAGGCCCCACGAAACCGGCGCCTTCATTAAGGAAGATCGACGCATGAGCTTGCAAGCTTTCGACTTCGGGTCGGTCGGCGCTCCGCAATCCGCCGCGCGAGAAAATTCCTTCATTCCCACTGCCGCGAAACGTCCGCATCCGTTGCGTCGGCGGGCGATTCTGGCGGCGCATCCCGAGGCCGAGGCCTTGATCGGCCGCGACCCGATCACGGCGGCGATCACGGCGGCGATCGTGATCGGCCAGACCCTGCTCGCCGCGCTTTTCGGGTATCTTGGCCTTGGCTATTGGTGGGGCGCCTTGCTCGCCGCCTTTTGCATCGGCGCATTCGCCAATCACGCCCTGTTTGTCGTCATCCATGACGCGACCCATAATTGCGTCTTCAAATCCAACGCCCTGAACAAATGGGTCGCCATCCTCGCCGACCTGCCGAATACGGTCCCGACCGCGATGGGGTTTCGCTGCTATCACATGAAGCATCATTCGCATCTCGGCGATTATGATTATGACGCCGATCTGCCAAGTCATTGGGAGGCGCGGGTTTTTGGGCGCAGCTGGTACGGCAAGGCGGCCTGGATGTTCTTTTTCGCCGTGTTTCAGCTCACCCGTCTCGGCCGGTTACGAGGCACGGTGCCGATGTGGGGCCCCTGGACATTCATCAACGCCGCTTGCCTTGTCGCCTATGATCTCTTCATCCTTCTTTGCTTCGGCCCCAACGCATTGCTTTATCTCTTCGCCTCCTTTTGGTTTTCCGTCGGCGGCCTGCATCCGCTCGGCGCGCGCTGGCTTCAGGAGCATTTCACCTTTGATCCGGCGCAGGAGACGTTCGATTACTATGGCCCGCTGAACCTCGTCGCGCTCAACATCGGCTATCACAACGAGCATCATGATTTTCCGGACGTGCCTTGGACGCGCTTGCCGCGGCTAAAGCAGACGGCGCCTGAATTCTACGCCGATCTGAAGACGCATAAGTCCTGGGCCGGGCTCTTGCTCAAATTCATCTTTGACCCCCGCTTCACCCTATATTGCCGGGTTGACCGCAGCGCCGCCGCCCTGGCGCAAGCTGGCGGGAATTGAGGGCGCGCGCCGGGAGCTCGTCTTTGAGCGCTCGAATCTAAATGACGCCTTCACGCGCTGAGGCTCAGGCGCGGCGCGCCTCCCAACTTTGCTCAGGCCTCGAAACCTTCGAAAATGATCTGGTCCGCCCATTGTTCGGCGTGCGCGCGGTCGGCCTCCGATCGCACCGTCCACGTGAGGACCGGCAAGCCAATTCCCGTTCGACAAAGCTGTGGAACAGCATGCGGCAAATCGCCGACGCGCCAAGATAGAAAATCGGGCGATATGCGAGGATAATCGCGCAGATCGGCCAAAGCCGCGCGCTTCTCCCGCGGCAAATGGGCCCAATCGGCATGGCCGTCATCATAGATTGCTTGAGCGACGAGCCCGAGAGGGCGCCGGATTCCCGCGGCGCGGATATGAGCTACGATCATGGGATCGTAGCTCTTCAAATAAATTGGTCCGCCATAGTCGGCGACGGCGGCAATGGCGCGATCGGCCAGGCGCATATCGCCGTCGAAGCGGCTCTTGATTTCGATGATGAGCGCAACCCGGCCGGCGACCTCGGCGAGAAACGCCGGAAGGGTGGCGATCTTCTGCGAGCAATCCTTGAAGGCGAGGGCGCCGAGCTCGCGGGCGGTGAAGGCGTCGAGGCGCCCTTCGGCCTGCATCAAACGGTTGAGCGTGAAATCATGAAAGACCATCGCCTCGCCGTCCTTGGCGAGCTGGATGTCGCATTCGATCGCATAGCCCTTGGCGATAGCGGCCACGGCGGCAGCGAGCGTGTTTTCGACCAGTTTCGCCGCCTTGGAATGGAGCCCGCGATGGGCGATCGGCCGCTTGATCAGCCCCTCCATCAGACGACGACCTCGAACAAGGCTTCGACTTCGACGGCGCTGTCGAGCGGCAATTCGGCGACGCCTACGGTCGAGCGGGCGTGGCGTCCCTTGTCGCCCAGAACCTCGACAATGAAGTCCGAGGCGCCATTCATGACCGGGGCGACCGCCGAGAATCCGGGCGCGACATTGATGAAGCCGCCGAGCCGGACGCAGCGCGAAATCCTGTCGAGATCGCCCAGCGCCGCTTTCGCTTGCGCCAGAAGATTGACGGCGCAACGCCGCGCGGCGGCCTGTCCCGCTTCGGTCGTGACATTCGCCCCGACCTTGCCGATATGGGCGGGATCGAGCTTGCCGTCGGGGCCCAAGGCGAGCTGGCCCGAAATGACGAGAAGCGAGCCGGAGACGACAAAGGGAACGTAATTAGCGACCGGCGCGGCCGGGACGGGAAGAGAAACGCCCAAAGCCGCCAATCTGTCCTCAATCTTGCTCATGAGTGAAAACCCCCGTTACGTCAGGACTATAATATATGCTTCGCGCATGGACAGATGGAAATAGCATGCTTATTCCACTAGCCTTGTGTGCGCGACTTGCAAGTCGCGTCCCTGGACTCTAAAATTTTACCTTTCGGGGTCAGGATTCGTTTTCTTGCTCCGTTGACACGATCGTTCGAGGAACAACGATAATGCAAGCTTCGCACGCCCGCTTCCTGATTTCCGGCGCATGGGTTTTCGGCCTCGCGTCGGCCGGCCTGCTCGCCCCCGCTGCCTTTGCGGCCAATACGGCGCCCGCCCATTCCGCGCCGGAGGCCAAGATAAAAACAGATTTGACCGGCGGGATCTCGCTCGCGTCGCATCGCGCGGTCTATGAGCTGTCATTGGCGAAATCCATTGGCACCAAAAGTCCGACGGCCGCGCATGGGCGCATTGCATTCGATTTCGCGGGCTCTCCTTGCGAGGGTTACGTCCAGAATTTCCGCCAATTGACCGAATTGCAGCCGGCTGAAGGTCCGACGCGCGTGTCGGACATGCATTCGGCGACCTTCGAGGACTTCGAAGGGAAGAATTTTGACTTCAAGATGCAGACGAGCGTCGACAATGGCGCGGCTGAAACAGTCGACGGCAAGGCTTCAAAATCCAGCAATGGCCCTTTGTTGGTCAATCTCGCTAAGCCGAAGCGGAGCAAATTCGACCTCGCCCCCGACGTGGTCTTCCCGACCGAGCATCTGAAGCGCATCCTGGCCGCCGCTGAGGCGGGCAAGAATTCAATCGAGGTCAAGGTTTACGACGGGTCGGAGACCGGCGAGAAGGTCTATGAAACGACGACTTTCATCGGCCATCCCATCGCCGCGCCCGCCATCGAGAAGGCGGCCCATATCCCCGAGCTCGAAAAACTGAGGCGTTGGCCGGTTTCGATCAGCTATTTCGAGGCCGGCAAGAAGGATGACGGACCGGCCTACACTTTATCCTTCGATCTCTACGAGAATGGCGTCTCCCGCGCGCTGAAGCTCGATTACGGCGATTTCGTCCTCGCCGGCGAAATGTCGAGCCTCGAGCTTCTGAGCGAGCCGGCCTGCCCAAAATAGCGGCGGGCGAGCCGGGGCGTTTTGGCGGCAAGAGGCGCGTGCGGTCGAGCATGTCCGCGTTGAAAAAGTCGATCGACTTTTTTGCGGCATGCTCTAGAGCCTGTGCCCGGAGGCCGCTTGATGCGAATTTTGATCACTAATGACGACGGCGTTCATGCGCCGGGCCTCGCCGTTCTGGAGCGGATCGCCAAGACATTGACGGACGACGTTTTTGTCGTCGCCCCCGAATCTGATCAGTCCGGCGTGGCTCACTCGCTGTCGCTCAATGATCCCTTGCGGCTGCGCAAGATTTCCGAGCGCCATTTCGCCGTCAAAGGCACGCCGACCGATTGCGTCATCATGGGCGCGCGCCGGATTCTCGACGGCGCGAAG
>Ga0182030_10009299_pt1 | contig 20134 bp, 15 predicted proteins | sample 812S3MmetaG_FD_121299 | JGI IMG/M metagenome (GOLD analysis project Ga0182030, IMG submission 121299) | Permafrost microbial communities from Stordalen Mire, Sweden - 812S3M metaG (Illumina Assembly) | ecosystem: Environmental > Terrestrial > Soil > Wetlands > Permafrost | place: Sweden... | reverse complement strand
TTCAGGGTTGCATTCTCAGAAGGCGCTTTGGTTGTTGATTCCAGCTTCATGATATCATAATCAATCTTACCGATACTGGCTTTCAGATTTTCATATAATTTGGGTTTTATTTGTATTAAGTCTGTTGTTGGATCGTAGATAATATATCCTTTCTGAGTGAGACTCATCAATAAAGGCCGAACCGCATCCGCGGAGTGTTTTAAATAACTTGCAAAATCGGACGCTATAAACTCATCAAATTTATTGATTTCTGCATATCTCTTTAATGCATACAAAGGATGCGCTTCATCCATCATCTGTAAAGCGGTAAACTCATCCATATTAAAATAATTTTCCGATTCAAAAAATGCTTTACCCACGGCAGAACCACGGGTCATCGTTAATAAAATGATGGAATCATTTATTTTCCACATCATTTGCTCGAAAGTCATATCCACTTTATGATAAGAATTTGAATAGGGACTTTGTGACGTATAATTATCTGATGCGGTTGCCGACATTTCTTTTGTTGCAATGATATACGAAAAGGAAAGATTGTCATGCACGATTGAATCATTCTCTAATTTAACACACAAACGGGTATCAATACCGACAACCTTTATTGGCGATATAATAAAATAATTCGAACGGGCAACAATCCTTAATGTATCTTTATTAAAAAATTCCATGGTGGCATATTTGCTTCCACTTCCTTTACCAACGAGCTTCTGTCCCTGCATGGAAAAACCACCAATGTATTTTACATTTTCATAAATGTTATCCAGATGGAAAGATTTGAGATATGAATCAAAATAAGGATAGACTGTATTTTCCGGTGATTGGATTTTCATAACCTTGTCTTCAAAAGATCCAATTAAAGGCTTATCAAAATACTTTTTATTAGTAAACTCTACTGAATCGGCTTTATATGAGTTTTTAGAAAGATCAATTTTATAAGATTTAAAATTTGCATAAACCTTATCCCGACTAATCCCGGCTCTTTCCCAGGTAACAGTACCCCCTGTTCCGTTCCATGTTAATTCAAACGGATTAAAATAACCGGAGGTCTGAAAAATTTTAATACTATCATTACGGATGGAAGTACATAATAGATCAATATGGTCAAATTCTGCCCTAAGTTGATTGTTCACAATTGTAAATACAAATGAACTGTTAGTTCTCCATATTCCCGCGGAGAAGTTGTATAATATATTTTGATCCAATAAATCTAAAGTAACCTCAATAAAATGTCCTATCGCGGTTATAGAGGTTTTTGGAATGGATGCATAATTTTCAAAACCCTGCAGCCAGTTTTCAAAGCTTATCTGCGATTGGTTCTTTTCTTTGAATAATAATAAGATTTTTAGAAAGTATATAAAATGAGGACTGGTTCTGATTTTTTTATTTATCAATACATTTGAGATAGCCAGAATATGATCTTTTTCTGTAATAGAATAATCTAAAGAATCCCATTTATCGGAAAACTCCATTACTATCTCTTTTTCATCATCATACAGGTTTGTTGTTCCCAAATAGAGTTTTAACTCATCGGTAAATGTTTTAAAATTGGAAGATAATTTCTTCACAGATTGCGAAAAAACTGATACTCCTATAAATAAGAATAAGAAAAAAACCAAAGGTTTAATTTTTTTCATTTTATTGTAATCCCGGTATTTATTATCTCCACTCTATCTTCCCTCCTGCCCTTTCCTGAAAAATAGAAGTCAGGAAAGGGTAAGAAAAGGAATGGCGACTATAATGCTTTAACAATAGTTATAAATTGCTCTGCTTTTAATGAAGCGCCGCCAATCAGACCTCCATCAACATCAGTATTAGCAAATAATTCAGCTGCATTTTTATCATTACAACTACCTCCATAAAGAATGGTCGTTTCATCAGCAATGGTTTTACCATATTTAGCTGCGACTTCTTTGCGAATAAAAGCGTGCATTTCCTGTGCCTGGGCAGATGTAGCTGTTTTTCCAGTTCCTATCGCCCAAACAGGTTCATAGGCAATTACTATTTTAGAAAACGCTGCTTCGGGAAGATTAAAAACACCTTCAACCAATTGTTTCTTTACTACATCAAAGTGTTTGTTAGACTCTCTTTCAGATAATACTTCACCTATACAAAAAATTGGGTTCAGATTATTTGCCAAAACTAATTTTACTTTTTTATTCAAAGTAGCATCATCTTCCTTGTAATAATTCCGTCTTTCGGAATGTCCGATAATTACATACTCAGCGCCGGTTGAAGCAATCATTTCGGCAGAAACTTCCCCTGTAAATGCACCATTAGCCTCAGCTGCACAATTCTGGGATGCCAGTTTTACCTTTTTTATTACTTTCTTTACTTCAGCCAGATGAATAAATGGAGTTCCAATAATCACAATAGCTCCATTGTTTACACCTACAGCCAACGCTTCAACTTCTTTTGCTAATTGAATTCCCTCTGAAAGATTTTTGTTCATTTTCCAGTTTCCGGCTACGATCTTTTTTCTCATAATTTTTAATGTTATTTTTTATTAATTCAGTCTCAAAAATATAAATTTTATGATTATAAAAGTAACAGAAGAATTTGATTTTAAAAATATAAAGTACAACAGTTTATAAAAACTTTTTAACAATATAGTCTTAATGAAGTGGAACAATATAATACTTCAATCTTCAACTTTTAATGGGAATCATAAACATTTTTTGATTATCAATTAATTTTTTTACATTTACATTACATTTACAAATGATGTATGAAAAATGTATTTATTATTCTACTCATAATTACTTCCCTGCTGGCATGGTCGCAGCCTCCATCTTTTGATTTGAAGCTCACGCCCTTTTCCTGTGCCGGAGCATGGACTGCCCTCTCAGTGGTTGATGAAAAAGAAAAAGGTGAAAATCTATACATACGTGATATTTGTGGTCGCCGTCTGTGGAACAATGACAAAGTATTTATGATTGAACCTATTTCAGACAATTCGGTTCAAAAGGCGACTTTTAAGGCAAATGCTTTAGAAGTCACTGTGACCACAACCAGTGGAAGATTAGAAATCTGTTATGAAAATCCGGATGTTTTGAGATTCCATGGCAAAGGCACAGGTATGCGATTGACGATGACCTGCCCCCGGGATGGAAGCAGCCTTGTCATTCCTCTTCAGACAGGACAGTGGCGTTTACAGATGGGCGGATTTCCTCATTTTGTATTCACCACCCTCAGGGGAGAGGCAAAAATGATAAAGGGTTCACGGTATACCATAAACCTGATCAATGGCAAAGAACGGGACAAGCCAATAGAAATGGTACTTGAACTGCATCCGGGCATGAACGGGGAATTCGACGCGGCTTTTGAAAATTATGATTGCGGATGGACTCCTGTAAAATATTCTTTATCCTTTGATGAATGTTTGAAAAACAGGGAAACTGATTTCAACCAATGGTGCAGCAATATGCCTCAACCTCTTGCACAATATGAGAAAACATGGAAATTTGCCAATTACATTAACTGGTCGTGTATCGTGAACCCACGCGGCAATATTGATGTACCCATGATGCTTTCATCAAAAAACAATATGCATGCCTTATGGACCTGGGATACCTGGTTCTTTTGCATAGCCACTTCCTATAAAATGCCTGAGTTCGCCTGGAATGCATGTATGTTTCACGCCAACCACCAGGACAAAAAAACAGGATTGATACCCAATCTGTCTACTGATGTTACAAATATGTGGGGTTTCGGTTATCCCTGTATATGGGGCTGGGCATTAAGGAAAATGACAGAGCACGATCAGGCAATTGGAAGCATTGAAAATCTTCAAAAAATATACGAACCCCTCTGTAAAGCCACCGATTACTGGTTTATATACCAGGATGATGACAAAAATGGCATCCCCCAATATAACCACACCAATGATGCCGGGATGGATAACTCCACGGCGGGCGATATAGGTATGTCATTAGAATCGCCAGACCTGGCCGCTTACTTGGTTGTTCAAATGGACGTGCTGGCAGAGATCGCAGGAAAATTAAATAAGCCGGAAGAATCAAAAAACTGGAAACAACGCGCCGATGAGCTTCTGAGTAAAATGATCAGAGAGTTATGGACCGGGGAGCATTTTATTGCCCGACGCACCGATGATCATAAATTCAATGAAAAAAGCCAATCCATTTTATTGTACATGCCTTTGATACTCGGAAAGAGACTTCCTTCAGACATCAGTTCCAAAATGATCCGGGATTTGAAAACAAACGGGATGTTCACTGAAGTGGGATTATGCAGTGAAAACCCAAAAGGAGATTTATATGCTGAGGACAGCTACTGGCGGGGACCTGTCTGGTCACCGCCCACCTACATCATCGCCAGCGGCATCAAAGAATGTGGTGATATGGATTTTGCTAAAGAAATAGCAAAACGGTATTGTGACAATTGTGTTAAGAATGGCTTTGGCGAAAACTTCGATCCTTTTACCGGACATTCACTAAAAGACAGGTCCCTTCCCTGGACTGCAGCAATATTTGTCATATTGCAGGAAGACTTTTTAAAGTAGTTTACCGGACATATATTTTGAAAATATTATTGACGAAAAACACAAGCTGCCAACAAACATTAAAAATGTGTGAATGTTATAAGTTATTTCTTGTATCGTGTAAAGTTTATTGCTGGTATAATAACCAGATTTACACTGTTGTGAAAATTCATTTACAATTAAAATTTTTAAAATGGAATCAATTATTAAAAACCACCAAAAAGCCGCCATGCATAATGCAGAAGCAGCAAAGTATCATCATGAAGCTGCTAAACATCACGAAGCAGGAAATCATGACAAAGCACATCATTCCACAATTAAAGCTCATGGTCATACAGCCATAGCAAGGGAAACAGAAGAAGAAATAATTAAACATCATGCTGAAAATTAATTTTCAATCTTAAATTTTAAAGCACTTTTCAATTTTGTCGGAAAGTGCTTTTTATATTTTGAAAATTCAAAATTATGTAAGTGGTCTCAATCAATATTTTATCTCTTTTCAACGTATGAATAAAGAAGAGGATGCATCTGATAATTCTCATAGCCAAAGCGCTCCTCCATGGGCAAAGTTTCGTGCAGAGATGCTCAAATCATTTCCATCTCCCTATAGAAGCGATAAAGATTCTTTAGCTGATGGTATTAATTTTGCTATTCGCGAATTAGATAAACTTAAACCCGAAAAATTTGGTGGCGCCGCGTTTCTTGGAAAAAATCCGGAATTAATAATCGATTTTGAAAATGTTAAAAAATCAATGCTGTCTCCGCACATGAGTACGTCCGGAGAGGTAATCAGGCAATTGATAAAATTGTTTGAAGGCTTGCCAAACTGGGGACACCCGCTTACGATGAGTAATGTAAATCCGCAGGGAAACACCGCCGCTATTATTGCTGCAATCTTATCTGAAATATTTGCTCCCAATATTCTCGAAGGAGAAATTGCCTGGAATATTCATCAGGCAGAACTGGAATCAGGCGGAATACTGGCCAATCTTGCAGGATGGGAACCTGAAAAATCCGGGTGTGTTTACACGTATGGTGGTTCTGGGTGTTGGACCTATCATTTAAAATATGCGCTTACCCGTGTTCTCCCCGATTCAAGGAATAAGGGAATACGAGTAGATGCAAAAGTGATTTGCTCTCAGCAGGCGCATTTCACCATGCTTAACAGCACCGATTGGATGGGTTTGGGCATGGATAATATTATTCGTATCAATACGGATATTGATTCCAATGCAATGGATGTGCATCATCTGGAAGAAGTATTGAAAGATTGCCAGGTAAAAAAAATCCCTGTCGCTTCTGTCGTTTGTACCATGGCAACTACTGATGCAAATGCATTTGATCCGGTTGAAGAGGTACGCCGATTATTGGATAAATATCCAAATCCACAAGGCTATGGTAAAGCTTTGTTGTATTGCGATTCAGTTATTGGATGGTCGTGGATTGTTTTTAAAAATTACGATTTTAAAAGTAATCCGCTTGGTTTTTCTCAGGCAGTACTGCCATATCTTGAAAAAAACTTCAATGCAATCAAAGGTATCTTTTATGCCGATGCGTTTGGAGCTGATTTTCATAAAACAGGATTTTCTCCATACATCAGCAGTGCTTTTGTTTACAAAAATGCAGATGAATTTGAATCGTTACTTTTGCGCGGATCTACGGCTTACCTGCAAGCGCGTTCTCCCTATAATCCGATGAATTATACATTGGAAGTTTCTCGATCCGCATCTGGTTCTATGGCTGGATGGGCGACTCTTAAATTTTTCGGACATGAGGGATTTCAGTCTGTTTTAGGAGGCATACTCGAAAATAAAGTTTACTTGCAAAATCAAATTGGAAATAATTCTGAAATGGTTTGTGTCAATCCTTCTGATTATGGACTGGTAACGTTATTAAGAATATATCCGAAAGGCATTGTTGCGCAGGTTCAATACGAGCGTGAATTAAGAGATGCAGCTTTTCGCGCGAATTTGATTGAGAGCAACAAACTAACTCATGCAATTGGAGATAAATTGTTCGAATGGTTTCGTTCCGGCAAAAAAATAAACAAGCAATGCACTCCTTATCTCAGCTTTAGTACTGGCTTTCGTCCTGCTGAATACAATCGAGATATGAAAGATAAAGACGCGGTGATTTATGCCATTAAAATTTTTCCTATGAATGTTTATATCACTCCTGAAGTGATGGATCATGTTCTGAAATGCATTATTGCTGCCAGAGATGAAGTGTTTGGCATCCATTTATTTTAAAATCCAATTTTCCTTTTTGAAGCATAATCCCATGAAAGTTCTGTTGAATTGTATATATCACAAAGCTTTGTCGGTCCGGTAATTTTCATATCAGATCCTATACTTTCTGCCAATTTTTTGGCTTTAAACTGTTCTAATGCTTTGAACTCATAACAGGCGATTAAACGTCCTTTCCGCATCAGTTCCGGATCAATGTTACGGATGTTCGTATTAAAAGTACAGATTATTTGAATGTTAAGGCAGTCGCTTAATAGCCCATCGGCTAAATTAAGAAGGCTACTAACAGAGAAACTACGTTGTTGTTTTCGGTCAATAAGTAAGTTCTCAGCATCTTCTATAACTAATACTGAATTTTTTTTCTTTCATCATAAACGTTATGAAATCAGTAGAAGCAAGGTTCATTGCAAACTGATGCTGTAGAAATATTATCTTTTTATTTATAATTCTTGTTAGATAACGAATATAAGTTGTTTTCCCTGTACCTGGTTGTCCATGTATTAATAATAACCCTTTTTCATTTTTACAGTTAAGGGTATCGGTAATACGATTGTGAACTGGAATAAGATCATCATTATAGTTCAATTCAAGATTAATATTAAAAGGTTTTACTGCAAAAGACTGAAGCGCATTATTGACCATCAGGTAAATTTTAGATTCAGTACTTGGTTTATAATTTTCTAATAGGTATTTTTTAATTACGTCTAAAATACTTTTATTTAATTCATCATCAAAATATATAATTTTAATAGCTTCAACATGATCATCAAGATAATAAAAGTTCTTCCTTAAAAAAAAACCATGTATTTTATTCTTACCATTTTCTTCTATGAATGAAGAATATTTTATTTGGTCGGTATATACTGTTAATAGTGCTTTTCGGATTTCAGTTATATTTCCAGCATTGGTTTTAAAATCAATAACAGAAGGAGGTTGCCCGGAAGTTGCAAAAACCCATAAATACGGCTCTTCCCATCCATTTTCATTTCCATTACTTAAAAAGAAATTGTGCAAATAATCCTTGAAATCCGGTTCTCCTTTTATTTTTGGTAAATTTATATTCATGCTCCGAATCCTTTAATTAATTTTTTATCTACATGATAAGAAATTGTATCTTGATTATAAATATCAGTTAGGCACATTGCCTCTTTGATTTCACTGTTAAAACCAAGCTTTTTTGATAATGCCTTGGCTTTTATTGCTTCTAATTTTTTAAATTCATATAAAGCGATCAGTCTTCCTTTGCGCAGTAAAGCTTTATTAATGTTACGTATGTCGGTGTTGAAAGTACAAATTATCTGTAAACTGAGAACATCACTTAAAAGACCGTCAGTAATATTGAGTAGGCTGCTTATTGAGAAAGTAGTTGTTCCACCGTTATCCTCAATCAGGTTTTCCGCATCTTCAATTATAAGGACTGAATCCGGATAATTTATCATTAAATTCAAAAAATCAACAGATGCAAAATTGAAAGCTATTTCAGGTGGAACATATACAATCTTTTTAGAAATATGAGTGACAAGATAGCGAATATATGTTGTTTTACCAGTACCTGAAAGTCCATGAAGAAGCGTTAATCCACTTTCATTTTTTATATTCAGTTTTTTAACAATTTGCTCGTGTATTGGTTTAAAATCATCATTGTAATTATCCTCAATATTTAAAACAGGTTTTTTGATTTCAAACGGTTCAAGTTTTAGTTTAAATTCTTCTGTTCTAATGATATTAATCTCACCTCTTTCATGACTTTCCTGTTTTATCTTTTTTATTAAGTTTCCAAAATAAGCATTGATTTCATCAATTACATTTACGGGTATTTCATTTCCATAACACAAAAGTACTTTGTCATCATAATCTTTATGGATATTAAATCCAATAATCAAATCATTTCTTAGAAAATAAAACCAACATTTGTGAATGATGTCTTTTTTAGAGAAGTCATATTCAGATTGAATCCCTTTATTTTCAGGAATTATTGTATATCTATCCTGAATTGCACAATAAACATCTTCATGATGTCCAATGATTTCGTATACTTTTATCGAAGGGAAAAAGCCATTAATCTGGCAATACCATTGTAAAATGTTAGCATAGGAACCTCTAAGTAAATCAACCCGGACACCTATCGTGTAAACCTTATTAAAATCAATAAAGGAAAGGTCTGGTAATTGAAATTCATCTGAACAACCGGTACTATTATTTGCCTCCATATTGTTTTAATAAATCTATTATATCATTTAATTTACATTGTTCTTTAATACTTCCCATTCTTAGTATTATAGCGATTCTGAATATGTATATAATAAAAAATATAAATAAAGAGATTGTTATTAAATGTTTTTATTTGTAAAATCTTTCACGTCTTTTTTGTGTGAATTAATTTATAAGATACAAAGATGGTTCCCTATTTGCCAATTTGAGTTGTATAATTCCAGATAATAGTTACATCATTCACATATGGGAATACCTGTTTTCCTGGCTAAAAAATCATAGACTATTCGGAAATTCAAATAACATATGAGTGAATTATATAAGTTATTCTTAAAATAGTGTAACATTTCAGATTTCAATAGAATTATTATGACATATGATGAAAATTCATTCACAATTTGTAATAAATACAATAATTAATCTAAATGAGATTAAATCATTATCATGATAAAGATTGAGAAAAAGAAAATATTACATGAACTTTTCATAGAATTGGTAAAGTTGCAAAATGAGATTATATCTTCCAACCTCAAATTGCTTGTGATACTGGAAGGAAGAGAAGCAGCCGGTAAAGACGGAACTATAAAAAGAATAATCAAACACCTCAGTCCACGCGAAACACGAGTTGTAGCTTTAAGTAAACCTTCTGCCAGACAGAAGTTTGAATGGTATTTCCAGCGTTATTCAGTACATTTACCGGTATCTGGTGAATTTGTATTACTTAACAGAAGCTGGTACAATCGCGCAGGCGTTGAAAAAGTTATGGGTTTTTGTTCGGAAAAGGAATACAAATCATTTTTCACGGAAGTGGAATTATTTGAAAAGATGCTCGTGGATGGAGGCTTCATCATCCTGAAATATTATCTTGATGTCAGTAAAAAAGAACAGGGAAAAAGGCTGAAGGATCGAAAGACCGATCCACTTAAACAGTGGAAAATAAGTTCTATTGATAAGGAAGCCCAGAAATACTGGGAAGAATATTCAGAAGCTCGAAATGAAATGTTATTAAAGACCAACTTTAAGCATGCTCCCTGGTTTGTGGTGAAAGCAGATAATAAGAAGGAAACTCACATTGCCCTTATTACTCATCTACTAAGCCATTTGGAGTATCATAAGAAAGATAAAAAAATATTGTCACCTGATTATAAATTGGTTTTTCCTGCCACACCCGAAAATATAAAAAACAAGCTTTTCTGATGCAGAGAAACTATGTCTAAGTTGCGTTGCAAGAGGATGGTTTTTGATTTGACTAAAGTACTAATTATTTTCAATTTTCAATGATGTCATGGAGAGTGAACCTGCCACAGCCTTGTCATTAAAAAGAATTAACTGAGTCTTATTCTTGGATCCAATGCTGTATAAATAAAATCAACAAGTATATTAATGAGGGCAAAGACTACTGACAAAGTTAGAACCGCTCCCATCACCAAAGGCAAATCATAATTGTTTAGCGCAGATACAATAATAAATCCCAATCCCTTCCATCCAAAAATGTATTCAATAAAAATGACACCTGCCATCATGGAAGCAAACCAACCTGAAATAGAAGTAATAACAGGATTTAATGAATTCTTCAACGCGTGACGCCATATAACCTGTCTGAAATTTAATCCTTTTGCTCTCGCGGTACGAATATAATCCTGTGCTAAAACATTCAGCATGGAATTTCGTGATAACTGAAGAACAATTGCCAATGGCCTTAACCCTAATGTCAGGGAAGGTAAAATAAGATTTTTTAACATCAGATGAACCCCATTGCCAAAATCATCCACTTCAAAAAGATTGCCCGTAATCTCAAGCCCTGTGTATTTCCCTAAGATAAATGCAAAAAACCACGCGATAAGTATAGCTGCAAAAAAAGAAGGCAGAGACATTCCCAGCGATGAAAATACCAAAGATATCCTGTCGTACCAACTGTCTTTATATATGGCAGCGAGAACACCTAAAAAAATACCAAGAATAGCTGCAAACAGGATTGCAGTCAATGCCAGAATAAAAGTATTCGGAATCGTTTTTAATATAATTGAAGATACTGCTTCCCTGTTCTGATAGGACCTCCGTAAATAGGGATATTTAATTATTGCACACCAGTCTGAACCTATTTTAAAAAGTTGTACCCGTTTCAAAACCATCTTCCCATCAAGAAAAAAGGGATGTTCTGGTTTTTTTATATTATAAAAAGACAGGGGGGAAAGATCATTCAGGTATTTCAGATATTGAACATCCAATGGTTGATCCAAACCCAGATCATGCTTTACAGCAGCTACTGAAGTACTATCAGTATGCTGTCCTACCTGCATCAAAGCCGAATTTCCAGGCAGGACATTAAAAAGAAAGAAAACCAAAGTTATTACGCCCCAGATAACAAGTATGCTATATAAAATACGTTTTAGTAAATAGGTACCCAAAGTTCTCAATTATTTTGACGTCCGTACAGCCATCTTATAGGCAATAAACAGAATAATACCAAAGATCAGGAACAAATTCAGTATCGTATGAACCTCCATATCTGATTTGCTTTGCTGAAGCTGACTGAATAAGAAGTCAGAGTTCATTTTAGTGAAATCAGGTATATCATTATAATGCCACGTACTAATTATAGCTCCCTGTTTCAATAATACCAGACCCGGGTTTGACCTGATTATGGTTTTCAGTACCGTCTGATCCATATTCAATATCCTCATACTATTCAAAGTGTCAAGATTCATCTTAGCGATAACCGACGCTGATGTTGCCGTTGTCAGATAAATTTTAACTTTCCTGGTACTATTAAAATAATTAGCATAATAAACTATTTTTTTAAGCGCTCCGGGATTGGCCTCTGATAAATTGTAAGATACAACCAACATAACATACCCGGTATCGGAAAGTATTTCTTCAGTAACATCTTCACCGTCCGTATTTGAAATTACGAAATCATGAATAGGCGGTTTATATCCTTCCTTTATCAATACCGATTTTGTATCCACCCACTTCCACATGGTATCCTTCCATGGATAATCAGTCATAGTAAATTCTTTTACTTCCCCATTTTTCTTATAATACAACCTCGTTTCATAAATATCTTTAGGCTTTCCCTGCGGAACCACCATATTTTCCGGAATATTCACACCAATCTTGTAAGGAAGAAAATTAATAACCGGAAGATGTTTATATGAATAAACCGAAAAAACAATAAAGATTACGGCAATAAGAAATACAATAAGCCATTGTGACAAAGCCTTGATAGTTGATTTAAACTGTTTTCGCTCAGCAAATACAATCAACGCGAGAATAATTAAAATTATATTCTTAAAGAATGTTTGCCAATTCGATATTTTAATAGCTTCACCAAAACAACCACAATCCGAAACAAGGTTAAATATTGCAGAAACAAGTGTGAGAATAGTAAAAAATACCATGAAAATCAACGCCATCCATGAAGACGTTCGTATCCGAAGATTCATAATGAGAGCAACTCCTATCAGAAATTCTGCTCCATTCAAAAGAATGGCAAGCGGTAAAGAAAAGGGAAGAAGAGACGACAAATGCAGTACGGTCAGATAATCTTCAATTTTATACATGGAACCTAACGGGTCAACACCTTTAAGAAAACCTGTGAAAACAAAACACATTCCAAGCAGTATCCGACAAAGATTTCTAATTATTTTTATGATCATATCAGTATATTAAAAGATTCATTATTTATCACCCGGTAATTTCTTCTCCAATTGTTTTATAATTTTTTTGAAAACATCAATCTGTGGCAGTATGTTTCCTTTACCATCACTACAGTCTATCACAACCATTTTTTTATCAAACTGAGAGATCATTATATAACTATCCCGTACACGTTTCTGAAAATCAAGATCTGCCTCGTGTATATCCCTATTCCCCTTTAAATAATCCCTGTCTGCACCGGATCGGTTGCCGCTCAGTTTTTGCATCGTGAAATCAAAAGGCACATCCAGAAACATAGTCAGATCAGGCTTGGGTATCTCATAATATTGATATTCCAAATTAATAATCCACTCAGCGAGTTTTTTCTTCTCATCTGGGTTTACGGTTTTAGCACACTGAAAAGCAATATTTGAATTCACGTACCTGTCAAGAACTACGACATATCCATCATTCATCCATTTTTTAATCATCGGCGCAGCATCTTTTCTGTCAGAAGCATAAATAAGCGCTACCAGATAAGGATTCACGCTATCGTTCTCCCCCAGTTCTCCCCTGAGAAAACGGGCTATCAGATCACCAAATACCGGAGTATTGTGCCTTGGAAAATGAAGATATTGAAATTTAATCTTCTTTTCGGCTAAATAATCCTGCAACATCTTTATTTGAGAGGACTTTCCTGATCCATCCAATCCTTCAATGACTATAAAGTTCATTCGTATAATATTTAATTTTTAAAATTGTCTCCCGGATCTCGCGTATGTCATTTTAATTTTAATTTGTATAGGCTCGGTTCATTCGTATAAATTTAATTGTAATTGCCCGGTTTATTTTAATATATTTATTTATTACCTTTACTTTTTCAAAAATAATGGCCTTTAAAGATACATTTTTTTCTTCAAAGAAAAGTATTAATTGTGGCGGTCAATTAATTGACCTTTCTATTCCACGCGTGATGGGAATTATCAACGTAACCTCGGACTCATTTTATCCGGGTAGTTGTTATGAGGACGTGGAAGATATTTTGAAAAGAGTAGAACAAATAATACATGAAGGTGGATCTTTTATTGATTTAGGTGCCACCTCCTCCCGTCCCGGAAAGAAATTGATACAGACAAATGATGAAATAGCCAAATTAACTCCGGTATTCGAAGCTATAAAGAAAAAATTTCCTGAAGTGATCATTTCATTAGATACCTATAATTCAGCCACTGCTAAATGGGCAATAGAAAATTTCCGGATACCCATTATCAATGACATCTCAGCAGGAAATATTGATCCCCACATGTTCAGGATTATTGCTGATTATAAAGTAGCATATATTATCATGCATATGCAGGGAATTCCTGAGAACATGCAACTCAATCCGCGGTATTCTGATTTAATCAAAGAAATTATTATCTATTTTTCTTCCAAAGTTGAACAATTAAAAGTGATGGGGGTGAATGACGTGATTATTGACCCCGGTTTTGGATTCGGAAAAACAATTGAACATAATTTCTCCCTGATGAACAAATTAGATGCTTTTAAAATCTTCGAATTGCCTTTATTGGTAGGTATCTCAAGAAAATCAATGATCTATAAAGTTTTGAACACGACTCCCGGGGAAGCGCTGAATGGAACAACATCACTGAATACTGTGGCATTATTATCAGGAGCGGATATACTGAGGGTTCATGACGTTAAAGAAGCAATGGAAACAATTACTTTGGTTGAAAAATTAAAATCAAGTTAATTTATTTATCTTTGTATTACAAATGTATTTTTTACATTGCATATGATGACGGGTTTTATAACGATTAAATGGCTGGATGTAATTGATATTGTATTGGTAGCATTTCTTATGTACCAATTGTATATGCTGATAAGGGGAACCGTTGCAATTAACATATTTATCGGCATTTTCACGATTTACCTGATCTGGCATATTGTGAAGGCATTAAATATGCAGTTGTTGAGTTCAATCCTCGGACAAATTATCGGAGTGGGTGTTATAGCTTTAATTATTGTATTTCAACAGGAAATCCGCAGGTTCCTGCTCCTGATGGGAACAAGGTATATGTCAAAACAATTCTCCATTGAAAATATCTTTGCAGTCGGCGGATCATCTGCTCCAAAAGTAAAAACAAAAGATATTGTTCGTGCCTGTATTCACATGGCAAAATCAAAAACCGGAGCTTTGATCGTTATTGGCAGAAAATCAGCACTCCACTTCTATGCTGAAACAGGAGAAATCATTAATGCCAATTGTTCAAGCCGTTTAATGGAATCTATTTTCTTTAAAAATAGCCCTATGCACGATGGCGCTATTATTATTATCGGTGATAAAATCTTTGCCGCCGGTTGTATTTTACCGATAACTCAGAGTCTTGATGTGTCTGAAAATCTCGGTATGCGTCATAGAGCTGCTTTGGGAATGTGCGAAAACAATGACTCATTGGTCATTGTAATTTCCGAAGAAAACAGTAATATCTCTTTTGCAGAGTATGGAAAAATAAAAACCAATATCTCTCTTAAAGAATTAAATAAAAAACTTGAACAGGAGTTTGCTCATTTTGATCCTGTAAATTAAAGGGCTTTGAATAAACATATGCTGAATTTAAAAACTATTAATAAACTTTAAACGAATGAACCAAAAATTACTGACCATCTTCATCAGTTTAATCCTTATGACAGGATGTAAAGAAAGAAAATATAATAATGAAACTCCGACAGGATCAACAAAGATAAGTGTTTGCAGTAAAGGAATTGAAAAAATAGATGATAAATATCGCTATTCCTTTTATGTAAAGAACAATGACAACATTGAGTTCAAGGGACAGGTAACGATCATTTGCCTGCCTAAAAACGGTAAAGTAAAATTTGAGAACACATATGGTGCTAATATACAAATACCAACCGGTAAAAGAGCCACTATGTATTTTGACCTGAAAAGCGCACCAATCAACGAAGACTCCCTTAACGGGATGGAAAAATTTGAGTATGAAATTTCTATTGATGATGAACTCACTCAAAAAAACAGTGGTGAATTAAAAAACTTCTCTAAAAACTAGATTTCTAAGATGGCCTCACCACAAATTATTCATTTCTTTTTTAAGTAATTCAAGTGCATCGGTAACGGGAGACTTGTCGAGATCCATGATACGCTCAATAATACTTCGGCTCAGGTTTATGGCAGGTGAATTGGGATCAAGACTGTCAGCCGATTTGTTAATGATTTGTGTGATTTTACTTCTCGCATTTTTAACTTTTTCCCAGGCTTCCCGCGAAATATATACCTGTTGAGTCATATTGTGTTCAAACTCCAAACGAATGGCAGTCAGCAGTTCATTCTGCAACTGGCGGCTGTTTAATGTGGAGACATTGTACCTCACCAAAATAGAATCCGGTGAAATTCTTTCAAGGAATAATGCCATGCGTTCATAGGCCTGCAGACGAAGTGGCATAATTAATTTGTGATTCTCAAGAACCATTTCCTGTTTCCGGCGTTTATTATCATTGTTCAAAAACCATTTGACCAAAAACAAAATAGTGATTCCGAAAATCAGTAATGGAATGGAGTATTTTAATAGTTCTAAAGCCATATTTATAAAAGGAATAAAAAAACTGATACAATATTACACAATTTAAATTAAAAATACTTTCATTTGTAAATTAAATAACAATCATATATATTATCCTATGGATTTAGTATCTCACAGACTTGCAGCCCTATCTGAATCATCTACAATAGCAATGAATCAGAAAAGTAAAGATTTACAGGCAAAAGGAATCAATGTAATCAACATGAGTGTTGGCGAACCTGATTTTTTCACTCCGGATCATATCAAGGCTGCAGCAAAGAAAGCCATTGATGATAATTTTTCCTTTTATTCCGCTGTTCCGGGCTATCCTGACCTTCTTGAAGCTATTTCCAAAAAGCTGAAGAGAGAAAACAATCTTGACTATGCAGCGAATCAGATTGTTGTTTCCAACGGGGCTAAACATTCAATTGCAAACGTCATGCTTGCCCTGGTGAATAAAGGCGATGAAGTGATTGTTCCTGCACCATACTGGGTAAGTTATCGCGAGTTGGTTAAACTGGCTGAAGGAATCAATGTGATTATTGATACTACCCTGGAAACTGATTATAAAGTAACACCGCAACAACTTGAAAAAGCGATAACGCCAAAGACCAGAGCCATGTTACTTTGTTCACCATCAAATCCTACAGGTTCGGTATATACAAAAGCTGAATTGAAAGGATTGGTTGATGTATTGGTAAAGCATCCGGGAATTTTTGTTATTACCGATGAGATATATGAACATATCAATTTTATTGGAGGACATCAGAGTATCGCTCAATTTGATACGATCAAAGACAGGGTTGTTCTTGTAAATGGTGTTTCTAAAGCATATGCAATGACCGGATACAGGATTGGTTATATGGCAGCACCATTGTGGCTTGCAAAAGCATGCAATAAACTTCAGGGACAAATGACAACCAATGCAAATACCATTGCACAGAAAGCTTCAATTATCGCGTTGAACGGTGACCAGAAAGTTGTTGAAGACATGCGTAAAGCCTTTGAAAGACGCCGCGATCTTATTTTAAAAATGATAGCTGACATACCTGGAATTAAATGCAACAAACCGGATGGCGCATTTTATGTATTCCCCGATATAAGCTCATATTACGGAAAGTCTGATGGAACTGTCACTATTAAAAGTTCGGATGACATGTGTTTGTATTTGCTTGAAAAAGCACACATAGCTACAGTTCCGGGATCAGGATTCGGCAATGATAAATGTATCAGAATTTCTTATGCAATTGCCGATGAGAAATTAGCAGAAGCATTGAAAAGATTTAAGGACGCATTGGCTAAATTAAAATAATTAACTTTTAGTATTCATTATCCCTATTATTCTAATCTGGCAGGATATTATCAGTTTGATATAGTTAGTGGGACTTCCGTATTAAATAAAATGGGTTTACCCGGTTCATTGTACAACTACACAGCTGAAAAACCACCGTATTCTTATTCCGGAGCGCCGATAGGAAATGAAAGTGTAAATATATATACCAACAGTTGGAACAATGTAGGATTATCCTTTACCGGTCCACAGGGGGATCAGTTTAATATCAGTGACCTGGGTTCAGGTAATCCGGATGGGGCACAGATATATGTCGTTTACACAGATCCTACCAATGCTTCATTGCCAGCCAATTATTTTGGAGAAGACAAAACACGCTATTTCGGAGTATTTATAGCCAATGGCAGTTCTCCCAGCTATAATGTTAGCTATTCTTATCAGGGCAATCCGGGAATTACCGAACCAACTGATGATTTATGGCTCCTGAAGAGAAATGATAATTCAGTTACGCAATGGCAAAACGGAGGTGCCGTATTAAATTCTTTAGTGAAGACATTATCCATAAGTTGCAGAGAAAGCATCAGGTCGGAATATATTGTAGGATTCAGAAGCAACGACCAGGTACCGATGACAGGTTCTGGAAATGCACTTCATCTTTGCAGAGCCAGCGGTCAGTATTTAAACATACCCGTCTGGCTGAATGGCGATTTTACGGTTACAGCCTGGTATAAAGGTATAGGTGCATTATTTGCATTTAATCAAATTCCAAACTCAGGATCCTGGATTCATGTCTTCGGTGATGGATACTTCAGTGATTCGAATGCAACAGGTAATGCAGCAGTGACAGGAGTATTGACAGCAGGAGGCTGGGACGATATGCCTGACGGGCATACAACAAACTGGAATATCAATGACAAATGCACCGGGGGAAATTGTCCCAAAGTCATCGCGAACATGTGGAACCATCTGGCTTTTGTATACCAGAAAAGTACGGAAATGATGTATGTATATATCAACGGACAACTTCAACAAAGCGGAAGTATAGCAGATTTTGTCCTACCGGATGTATATAACCAGATGCAGATCAGTATGCCCGGTGCAAGGGGTGATGGTTTTCCTTTCCAGGGAGATATTGATGAGGTTACTTTGTGGAATACAGCTTTGAGTGAAAGTGATATTCAGAACTGGATGTGCCAGAAGATTACCAGTTCCAATCCTTTGCAATGCGCCAACATGATATTATATTTTAATTTTGATGAACCAAGCGGTCAGACAGGCTTTACAGGTAAAGTAGAGGATTGGCAGTACGCCACAGCTCCGTCGTACAATATCATAAAAGACACGATGGTAAAGGATTCGTTAATCAATTTGCCGCCATTAACTGTTACCTCGAGATTCTGGGCAGTGGTTGTAGGACTGACAGGCGATACAATCATTTCTCAGCCTGACTCCATCGTGGTTACACCAAAGACGGTTGCAGGAAATATAACAGGTAACAGTCCCATACAAACCGGGGGAACCGCTTCTTTATCATTACATGCTTACGTAGGAACTGTGGTGACATGGCAACAATCGGTTTCACCATTCAGTACATGGACAGATGTCCTCAATTCTGACGACAGCACGGGCATCTCATTGATTCTGACACAAACAACTAAATTCAGGACGATTGTCATCAATGGCGTTTGCGGGTTGGATACGTCGGCTATTTACACAGTCAATGTAGCGGGTAATAAAGGTATATTAACAGCGGATGGGGATACCGTCTGTTCCGGAACAAATACGATCAGGCTGGAATTAATAGGATGCAGGGGTACAGTTAATAATTGGCAAACATCCGGTAGTATAAACGGGCCCTGGACAAACCAGTTACCGGGACCCGACACGATCTACAACCTTACCGGCATCACTGTTACGACTTATGTCAGGGTATTGATTACCCTTGCTGCACAAGCTGATACTTCCAATATCGTTTCTGTGGTAACAGTCAACGCTCCTCAAACAGGTTCTTTAACGCCAACAAAGAATTTTGTTTGTTCAGGAGGAAATGATACAATAACATTAAGTAAAAATACCGGACCTGTTCAGAGTTGGATCAGCTCTACTGATGGGATCAACTGGAATACGCTATCCGGAGTATCCGCTTCGCAGATTCTTTCACAACTTTTATTGACGACAAACATAGCTGTAATTGTAAAAAACAGTGTTTGCCCTGCCGATACAACCACGCCGGTTATTATTCCTGTTCTGCCCGCTCCATTAACAAATTTGGTAGTACTGGGAGATTCCAACTGTTCCGGGCAGACAGCCACGGTAACCATAGAAAACAGGGAACCAGGAGTCAACTATAGTCTGACAAGTGCAGGATCACCGGTGAGTGCAACAGCCGATTCCTCAACAGGCAATTATATTCTCACGACAAGCAAAGCGGTAACAAGAACAACCCTTTATAAAATAATTTCAAGTAATCAGGCTGCTTGTGTGGATACATTATCAGGAACAGCAACAGTCACTATATTACAATTCAATCCGCGGCTGAGCGGGGCATTTAATGTTTGTCCCGGCGATACAGAAGTACTGTATTCGATCACCAAAGAACCCGGGCATACCTATACAATAAATGTAACCGGAGATACAACTCTAAAAGACTCAGGCATAACTGACATAC
>Ga0182030_10009298_pt1 | contig 20135 bp, 11 predicted proteins | sample 812S3MmetaG_FD_121299 | JGI IMG/M metagenome (GOLD analysis project Ga0182030, IMG submission 121299) | Permafrost microbial communities from Stordalen Mire, Sweden - 812S3M metaG (Illumina Assembly) | ecosystem: Environmental > Terrestrial > Soil > Wetlands > Permafrost | place: Sweden... | reverse complement strand
TCGCTCGTCATCGCCGCGTCGAACACCTTGTGATAGTTCTCTCGTGTGGCCTCGAACTGTGATTCGTACTGATTGGCCAATCTCACTTTGAGTTCGGAGTCGCCACGATAACCATCGAGCGCCACGAGTTGAGCACCTCGGCCAAGTGTTTTCAGTCGCTTCTTGGTCGTGCGTGGGTGAGCCTTCCCGTAGGGCAGGTCGAGGTACACGTACCAGTTGACTGATGACTTTCGCCACATGATGTGACAGGCATCGCTCACCGCGATGTGGTCGGGGTGGACGAGTCCGAGAGGGGCGATCACCGACGCAGGACCGATTTCGCTGATCACCCTTGAGACTTCGGCAACGACTTGTTCGCCGTAGTTCGTGGTGGGTCGATAGGCGGAGTAGTCAGCTTCGATGAGATCGAGCCATATCGGCGTAGCGCCCAGTTGGCTCATCACTCTTCGATCCTCCTGACGTCGGACCTCGAGGGCGTCAGGCGCGTAGGGCTGACCGGTACTTCTACTGTTGTATCCCTCGTGCATGACGTCGGGTGCTCCGGCAAAGACGGTGACCACGATGGCACCGGGGTGATCGGCCAAGAATTTGCCGCAAGAGAAGAGGGCGTCGTCAAGATGGGGTGACAACACCATCACCGGCTCGGCGGGTGACAGGTGAGTCACGGTGCCCACGTGCGTCGTGCATGAGTCACTGACCTCGGCCGAGCGGCGGTGCACTGGTCATTTGACGACGTGCACGTCGCACACTGCGGTCGGTGCCAGCGGCCATCATGAGTTTGCGTCGAGGAGAGAATCGTCGAATCTTATGCGACGAGGGTCGTAATCGCCTTGATAGTCGGCCAGATTCCCAAAGATGACGGCGGCCATGATCCCCACGCGTCGTGTGGTGACAGTAATACGTCGACGGCGACGAGGCCACCGCGTCGGCAACGACGCGTCACTCTCGGTGTGGGCTGTACCATCGAGTCCTTCCAGCGGGTGGATTATGATGGTGAATCACCGTTTGACGAGCGGAGATTGTGGCCAGACGAGTAAAATGGGGTTTCCTGTGGATAAGCTTCGTTCGACGCTGACGCGACTGCACCTGATTCGTCCCGCCCAGGCGGTGGACCGCTTCTTTCGTCGGCTGATGGGCTCAGTCCTGCTGTTGGCGCGCTATTTGCTGCGTTTCCCGGTGCTACGCCCCTGGGTCAAGTTCCTACTCGATCGGGTGGATCGAGGCGACCGTCTCCACTTCGAAGAGTCTGAGGTCATCCGAGTAAGTGATCTCCTGCAGCGAGAGGGTCTGAGCTTCTGGATCGCGGGTGGGTGGGGAGTTGACATTCTCGTCGGTTGCGAGACGCGCCGGCACGGCGATCTGGACATAGTCCTTGACGGTTTCCACGACAACAAGAGCCGAGTGGCGCAGTTGTTGGCGGGACTCGGATACCAACGATTGCGCCCCCTTGGTGGGACCATATGGTTTCCCGACGCCGAGGTCTTCGAGGATGGTCGAGGCCACCTGATCGAGGTGCTGAACGTCAACTGGACGTTGCTCGCGGCCGCGGGCTCATTGCTGGGCCCCGAGAGTGCGTCAGGACCAGGACCGGCATCCACGTCCTCGGACCTCGAGGACTTGTTGATCGAACGGTGCACCACGACGGGTCAACTGGCTGACGTCTCGTTGCCCGTATTGACGGCGGCGGCGCAGCAACTTTTTCATCATGGATATCAGCGCCGTGCCGCGGATTCTCACGCGGAGAACATCCTGGGTCTGATCGCTTTGCGCGACGCCGGGACGGATGACATCTATGTGCCCACAGCCCCCCCGACTAATCACCCGGCATCCACGCTCCTTCTGATTCCACTCTTTTGCCTGCCTCCCGAACTATGGCGGCTCTGTCGGCTGTATCGCAACAATATTGATCTCATACCCCCGCACGTCACGGTTGCGTTTCCCTTCCTTCCACTCGAGTCGGTGACGCCCGATGTCGTGCGACGCCTGACAAACCTCCTTGACGAGGTGTCGGCGTTCGACTTTGAACTGTCCAGAGTGAAGTGGTTCGGTACCAACGTGGTGTACCTTGAGCCCAGCGAGGCTGACCGCTTCCGCTCGATCACCAAGGCGCTGCAGGCCGAGTTCCCTGATTTTCTCCCTTATGGTGGCGAATTCGACACCATCATCCCCCACGTGACCCTGTCCGAGCACGGGACGTTGTTTGAGCGACGGGCCCTGGGCCGCGCCGCCCCCCGGTTCCTGCCCCTCGCCGCCCGTGCGGCTCATGTCTGGCTCATGACGAATCCGGCTGGCGTAGACGACTGGGCCATTGCCAAGGTCTTCATGCTGCATCACGAGCCCTCGTAGATCTCAAGGACCAAAAGCCAAGAACTCTCTTATGCAGCGATGGTGGCACCTCCTCCAGTTATGTAGCCTGTGAATCGTAGTGTCCTTAGAAGTTTTCATTCATTGCACCACCGAGGAGGCACCAGATGTCCAATCAAGGCTTGTTGCGGAGGAAGGCGACGCGTTGGGTTCCCATGTGCATCGTCGCGAGCCTGGTGGCATCGTCATTCCTAGTCATCGCGAATCAAGAAATCGCCTCGGCGGTGACACCGACAATTACTGAGGCCTCCGGCTTCCCCGTCTCCGCTGACACTGGTCCGACCACGATGTCAATCAACCCCCGCAGTGTGGGCGACCTCGTGATATTTCAGTCACAGATCCACTCAACGAGCATTACCGTCACCGGCGTCAGTTCTTCGGGGACCGGGCCCTTTCAACTCGCTCAGCGCTACGTCGATCCGAATGGACTCCTCACCGAGGAGATCTGGTGGGCGGTCGCGACCTCCACGGGTTCGACAACGATCACTGCCTCATATTCGCAGAGCGTTGCCTCACTGTCCCCGGCCCCTCAATTGATCGCGGACTCCTTTACCACCTCGGTGCCGTCGGACTGGGGAGCTGTCATCAGTGGTGGCTCGTTCGGCACTGGCGCCACGGCCATCGCTTTTCCAAGTCTCACCAGTTCGGCCAGCCCCTCGCAGTTGTACTGGGGTTACGTAGAGTCGGCGACGGGTACCGCGGACACGACCTCTCCCTCGACCGGATTCACTGACACGTCGGTGGGTAGTGGCAACGTCATTGTGTCCAACGATTCCCTGAGCGCGTCGACGGCCTATGCCCCGACGGATACCCAGGCCCCCGCGTCGAACTACACCGCGATTGGATCGATTTTCGAAGCCGCGCCCCGCAGTACCGTGACGTTCAACGCCAATCTCGGCAGTGGCTCCATGAGTCCCGAAGTGGCGAGTGCCCCGACGGCTCTGACCACGAACACCTTCGCGCGCACCTATTACACCTTCGCGGGTTGGAACACCGCCGCCAACGGATCGGGCACCGCCTACGCCGACGGCGCGACGTATCCCTTCAGTGCGGACACCACCCTCTACGCGCAGTGGTCCCCGAACAACCACACGGTTACTTTCAACGGTAACCAAGCGACGAGCGGCACGATGGTCCCGCAGGTGACGAATGTGCCGACGGCCCTCACCGGTGATGTTTTCGCGCGCACCTATTACACCTTCGCGGGTTGGAACACCGCCGCCAACGGATTAGGCACCGCGTACGCCGCTGGCGCGACTTACTCCTTCAGCGCCGACACCACCCTCTACGCCCAGTGGACGCCGAACAACCACACGGTGACCTTCAATGGCAACCAAGCGACCGGCGGCACGATGAGCCCGCAGGTGACGAATGTGCCGACGGCTCTCACCAGTGACACCTTTACGCGCACCGGCTACAACTTCGAGGGCTGGAACAGCGCCGCCAACGGTTTGGGTACCTCCTACGCCGACGGAGTGACGTATTCCTTCGGTGCCAACATCATCCTCTACGCCCAGTGGACGTTGGTGACCCACACCGTCACCTTTATTGGAAACTCGGACACGAGCGGGTCGATGAGTCCCGAAGTCTCGAGCGCTCCGACGACCTTGAGCAGCGACGCCTTCGTGCGTTCCAATTACACCTTTGCAGGCTGGAACACTGCCGCCAACGGATCGGGCACCGCCTACGCCGACGGCACCACGTATCCCTTTAGCGCCGACGTGACCCTCTACGCCCAGTGGAAGGCCATTGTGCCCCATGCCCAACGAGTCGTCGGCTACGCACTCGCCGGCAAGAGTCGCTCGGTGACCATCGTGGGTTCGGGTTTCACGAACAGGTCGAAGGTGTCGAGCAACGCGAAGGGTGTCAAGGTGCGTGTCGTGCACGCCAGGGCGAACCGACTGGTACTGACAGTGATCGTTGGACACGGTGTCCGTCCTGGCCACTACACCTTCAGTGTCACCACCCCGGGCCGCAAGTTGACGAAGATCAGATTCGTGACCAAGTAGGTGAGGGGGCCGCGACGTCGTTCTGCGAAATAGGTGTTCACCGTACCGTGGAGTACGCGAGTTGCTTGAGGACCTGGCGATCGTGATCGCCACCTTCCCGGTCGTTGTCAGGAGCGAAATAGACAGAGGAGAATCGGTCAAGTTCGTGCCACACGAACTCGAATGATTGTCGAGGAATCGATTGGGGAAGTCAGGTGGATCTTCAGCGTCGGCCTTTCGGGCGACACTTTAGGACGCGAAAGGTCGCGAGTCACCGCACCGTGATGCGTGGTGCCCTGTCAGCATCGATGACCATATCGATGGTGGCGGCGATGGGGCTGTTGGCCCCCGCCGCCGCGAGCGCAGCGTCGCCAGAGCAACATGCCGCTTCGTCGAGTTTTATGGTTCAGGGCGGTTTCGCCACTGCTGGAGCCACCGCATTAACGACAGCAACAGCAACGTTGGGACAGGCGGGTGACCTCCTCGTCATATGGGTGAAGTCGCGATTCGTGGCGGCGACACCCGAGCCAATCCAGGTGACCAGCATCAGTGCCTCGGGGTCGGGCGCCGTCGGGAATTTGGTCAATGCCATTCAATACGACACGGTCGATCATCCGTCTAACGACGACGAGATCTGGTTTGCGCCTATCACCACCGCTGGCAGCGTGACACTTACCTTCCATTGGTCGGGAGATAGTTCGAAGGACTTCAACGAGTACTCGACCCAGGAATTCCAGCCATCGAGCCCCTCGGTATTCTCTCTCGACACGAAGGGTACGTACGAAGTGAGTTCCGCGTCATCGACCATGACTTTCCCCCCGCTGACGCCGATCGGCGCCGGTGAGGTCTACGCCGGCTACGACAGCAACAACTCGTCGGGTTCTTATGGGAGTCCGACGACATCGGGCTACTTCTACAAAAACTCCGCTGATAATGATGCCATTATCTATGATCCCAACGTCTCGAACGCACCGCAGTCTCCGATCACAACGGCGTCGGCAACATCTCCGAATCAAAGTTCCATCGGTGTCTTGATCATCGGGACGCCCATCCATACCGTGACGTTCAACGCCAATCTCGGCAGTGGCTCCATGAGTCCCGAAGTGGCGAGTGCCCCGACGGCTCTGACCACGAACACCTTCACGCGCACCTATTACTCCTTCGCGGGCTGGAACACCACCGCCGACGGATCGGGCACCGCCTACGCCGACGCTGCGACCTATCCCTTCAGTGCGGACACCATCCTTTACGCCCAGTGGACGCCGAATAATCACACGGTGAGCTTTAACGCCAATCTCGGCAGTGGCACGATGAGCCCGCAAGTGACGAACGCGCCCGCGGCCCTCACCTGGGACGCCTTCACACGTACCTATTACACCTTCGCGGGTTGGAACACCGCCGCCAACGGATTGGGCACCGCCTACGTTAACGGAGCAACGTATCCCTTCAGTGCTGACGTCACCCTCTACGCCCAGTGGACGCCGAACAATCACACGGTAACTTTTGACGCCAATCTCGGTAGTGGGACCATGAACTCGCAGGTGACGAACGCACCCGCGGCGCTGACCAGTGACGCCTTCACGCGTACTTATTACTCCTTCGCGGGCTGGAACACCGCCGCCAACGGATTGGGCACCGCTTACGCTGACGGCGCGACGTATTCCTTCAGCGCGGACACCACCCTCTACGCCCAGTGGACGCCGAACGACCACACCGTGACCTTCAATGGCAACCAAGCGACGAGCGGCTCGATGAGCATCGAAGTGACGAACGTGCCTACTGCCCTGAGAGCTGAGACCTTTGTGAACAACCACCACACCTTCGCGGGCTGGAACACCGCCGCCAACGGATCCGACACCGCCTTCGCGAACGGGGCGATGTACTCCTTCAGTGCGAACGTCACCCTCTACGCCCAGTGGACGCCCGTGCCCCATGCCAAGCGTGTCGTCGGTTACGCCATTGTCGACAAGACTCGCTCGGTGACCATCGTGGGATCGGGTTTCACGAACAGGTCGAAGGTGTCGAGCAACGAGGCAGGCGCGACGGTCCAGGTGGTTCGTCTGAGCCCCACCCGGATCAAAGTGGTCCTGGCCGAAGGTACGGGGGCCAAAATTGGTGCCTACACCTTCTTGATCAGGACGCCCTCTCGGGCAACCTGTCGCGTCAACTACGTGGTCAAGATCTAGTTCGCGGGCCTATCAAAGAGCCACAGGCTCATTGGGCATTGGTGGAACAGGGCGCTTCGACGCCAACTGGACCGCTGACGTTATGGAATCAGTCGACTCAAAATCATCGCAACGGTGACGCCATGACGCGACGATAGAAACTAAGGAGCGGCTCGCGAGCAGCCTCCCAACTTTGAGCTTCTCGCATGGAGCGGCTCGCCGCCTTCGCGACTCGCACGTCGGTCACTGTCAGCTCATCGAGGCATTGTGCGACTGACTCGGGCGTGTGGCCACACGGGATTGCGGCGTCACCGCAGGCCTCTCTTAGGAATTCCCAATTACTGACCAACAGACCCAAACCCATCGCGTGGGCGTCGGAGACGAGGCCCGACGTGAGCATCTCGCCGTCGGGGTCGTAGGGCAAGGCGAGGAGGTCGCAGATAGCGAGGCGACGTTCTTGCAATTGGTCGCTCGCGTACTTGTACGCCTCGGCGATCGCAATCCGCGGGTCGCGGGGTGGATCGTCGGTAGGAAGCAACGACCAGCACACAACTTGAAAATTGTGTGAGGTGCTCATGGTGACCCCTCGCAGAAAGTCCATCACCTTGCGCTCGACGCGCGGCGTACCCAATAAGCCGATCCGAATGGGAGTGGGGCTCAGCCCCCATTGCCTTTCGAGGGACGAGCGCTGGTTGAGCACCGCGAGGTTGGAGTGCTCACGACGGTATCGGTGACCGATGATGGTGTGGACGGTGTCGGCACCAAACTGATAGCGCCGTCTCATCAGGGTCTCTCCGGAGTGGCTGTGGTGAATGACGCCGTCGGCAGCTGCCGCCCAGGCCGCGAAGAGGGGGTCGAATCGACCGCTCTCCTTCGTATGTGGCGTCAAGTCATGTGCGGTCCACACGATCTTGACCCGGGCGTCTTTGAGTTCGGCAATCATTTCATTCGTCCTTTGAAGATCGAAACCCAACTCGTCGATGAATTGAAGGTGAAAGATGTCGGCGTCAATGAACCTGAGGGGTAGCGCGAATTGGTGTCGCTGGTGAATTGGGACGAAATGTACCGACCCACTGACAGCGCGCCGCATGTTCTGGACGTAGGTATGTTCATAACTGGAAATCAAGACGGTCAAAGTCGATGCATCGCGTCGCGACATGGCGTAGCGCACGGTGGGCGCAATCCACAAGAAGAAGCGGCGATAGACGCCCACCAGCAATGAGAGGAGATTCACCTCACGATAATTTCGACGATGTCCCATCAGCGCGCCCTGAGAGGCTGAATTTCAATCATTCGACCCGCTCTCTGGCCACGGCTCAGAACTCGTCCCTCGCGACACATCTGACCTGACCATTGGTGACATGTTGGTGAGAGCGCAGGACCCCTGCACGGCGAGCCGTGCACCAGTAGCTACGTCATTGCACCCATTGGCGGACATCTAAGGAGGATAATTAAAGAAACTGTGTCGTGCACATGCAGCCATGACGTCGTCTCCTCGACGGATCGAGCGGAGCCGATAGCCTCTATCGATCGAGGCGGTGTCGCACGACGTGGGACGGCGCAAATTGAGGAGCTGAGCGCGTGAGAGGACGACTCAGTCAGGACGGCGATGCACAATTAGTATTTCCTGCAACGCCGCGCGAAGCGGCGACCAACTCGTCCGTGGCGATTCTCGCCATGGATTCATAATTCGGTATGAAGGAATGTCGCTGGTGATGATGAGCAATTTCCGTGCTCAAGGGTTGTGGTCGAGATGGCGACCCGGGCTCTTGATTCAAAATGCGTTGGCGCTCATGATCTCTTCGGGCGGTTCCGCTCTTGTCGGCATCGCCTTTTGGATTGTCGCCGCACACGTGTCCACCCAGTCACAGCTGGGTAAGGCCACGGCGGAGATCGCGGCGATGGTCCTGTTGTCCACCCTGGCGCAATTGAGTTTCGGATCGATCTTTGAGCGATTTCTTCCGGTCGCCGGGGAACTGACTCACCGCTTTGTGTTGCGCGCCTATGTCATTAGCACCGCTGTCGGGGTGGTTCTCGCTGTCATTTACCTGGCGTTGGGCTTAGGTCGGAGCTTTATTCCCTCGGGTCTAGGCTGGCGTCTTATTTTTGTCGTGGCGGTCTTAATGTGGACCATCTTCGCCCTTCAAGACTCGGTATTGATCGGGCTCAGGACTTCGCGCTGGGTGGCGGTGGAGAACATCACATTTGGTGTCGCGAAGTTGGCCCTCCTGCCGACCTGCGTCGCGGTTACGGCGGTCGGTGGGATTTTTCTTGCGTGGACGACCCCGGTGATTCCCGCGATTATCGCCATCAACTGGTATCTCTTTCGTCGCCGGATCCCCGAACACGCGGCAAAGAACAAATCGACCGGGCAGATGCCGTCAGTTCGCAGTCTGATCGTGCTGGCTAGCGCGCAATACGCGACGCTCCTCTCGAGTGTCTTCCTGCCGTCAGTCGTGACTCTCATCGTTATTCAGAGGCTCGGCCCCGTGGCCAACGCCCATTATTACTTGCCGTCGATGATTGCCACGAACCTGGGATTGTTCTGCTGGGGCGTCGTTCGTTCGTTCCTCGTCGAAGCGTCGGCGGAACCCGGTGAACTAAGGCGCCACGCGAATTCGGCGATCCGTGCGCTTGCAATCGTCCTGTTCCCGAGCGTGATCCTGGGCTACATCTTCGCGCCCTACTATCTTCGTCTCTTCGGTGATGCGTACGCCACCCAGGGCACCGCCCTGATGAGAATGTTGCTCGTCTCATTGTTCGGTAGCACGGTGATGTCGTTCTACAGTGCTTTCGCGTGGCTCGATCAGAAGGTGTGGTGGATGACGGTGAGAACCGTCATCAGTAGCGCCATCTACCTCGTGATGGTGTACGCCCTCATCGGTCATTTAGGAATCAACTCGATTGGCGTAGCGACGCTGGTCTATGCGGGCACCACTTTGGTGATTTTCCTACCCGCTTCCATCCGTCGATATCAGCGGACCTGAGTTAAGTGACGTTGGCGTCCGCGCGCCAGGATGATGAGAGAGGACGTGTTCATTTCCGTGACGGGCGGACCATTATCGCGTGCTTTCAGAGGTGCGATTAACTTTTTCTTCACAACGATCGGCGAGCGTCATTCGTAGTCCCCACCTCGGCGTTCATTCGCCAAATACTGCGCGCGCTTTCAGGGACTGGTCAGCAAGGACTGTTCGTCTCGAAACCACTGATCGAGAGACGTCACGTCGCGGCCTGACGATGTACAATTGAGATTCATACCCCTGAGGATGTACGTTTTCCCTGATCGGTAGTTCAGCTTCTAATGCTGTTTTCATACTCGCCTTGTAGGGTTTTCCATGTGTCAATCCGGGAGTCGAGGTTATCTCTAATCGTCCTTCCAGGCCACTTTCGCTCACTACTTTCGAGGAGTCGTAATCCATTTTGGTATTCATTGGGATTAGTCAAATGAAGAATGGCATGAACCGATCGCGAAATCGAACGTGGCGGCGTTCAGCGATTCTTGTCAGTTTGTCCGCTCTCATCGTGTCGTGCGTGGGAGTTGCCACTGACTCCGGCGCAGCGTCCACGCCGCGCGACTGCACGGTGGGCTCGTCGTGTTCGACTCTTGCCGCGACAATTGGAACGCCCGATGCCACAGAGCCTTCAGGTATGGGCCTGCCGTCCGCGTCGGCGCTGTCGGGCTACACGCAAACCTACTCCACCGACTTCCCGGGCTCGTCGCTGCCGCCGGGTTGGTCCACCTTCGCGGGGCAGCCGGGAGGTGACCCTGGGTCGTGGTGGCAGGCGTCCCAAGTGGTCGTGAGCAGCGGCGAATTGCAGTTGAATGCGACCTATAGCTCCTCCAAAGGGGAGTGGCTCACGGGAGGCACGTGTGACTGCTCACGTGCGCAGACCTACGGGGCCTACTTCGTGCGTTCGCGCATGACGGGAGCTGGTCCGACCGTGGTCGAACTTCTTTGGCCGAGTCATGGCTGGCCACCCGAGATTGATTTCAATGAGACATATGGACCGAGTGACACGTCGATGGCCACCGTTCACTACGACTCTTCCAACAACACCGATCACCGCACCGTGGCGATTGACATGACGGCATGGCATACCTGGGGTGTTGTCTGGACGCCGACCACGATCACGTACGTGGTCGACGGCACCGTGTGGGGAGTGGTGAATGCGACCAATGAGATTCCCACTGTGCCAATGACGCTCGACATTCAACAACAGACGTGGTGCTCATCGGGCTTCGCCTGTCCGACTGCTCCCCAGTCGACCTTGGTCGACTGGGCCACGGTGTACAGTCCATCGAGCACGCCGACGGTCACGACGACGGTGCCCACGACGACGGTGCCTCCGACCACGTCCACCACGTCGACCACGTCCACCACCGTGGCTCCCGTGCACGCCAAGACCCAGGCACCTCGAGTCCGTTTTCGTATCAACGCCGACTCCTCCGTTGAGCGTCTGAGTGCGACGGTGCAACAAGTAGCTCTCGCGATCCTGGACCGTCACGCTCATACGGTGACGGTGGTGGCGACGAATACTGCCCACTATGCGGCGCTGAGCGCTGCGAAGCGTGTGCTGCAGATCAAATGGATGCTGGACAACGACGTACGACATTTGGGAGCGAACGTACTTAAGTTCTACGTCATCTGGTCCCGGTTGATGACACCGCATCGGGTCGCCCCGAAAATTGTCTTGACCGTCTCGCCCTAACTAGCCGACTGCGGTTGATATACCGCCACCCAGTCAATCTGCAGTGCTGAAGGCTGTGTTGGACACTCGGTGCTGGAGGGGCACAGGGCTCGTTGCTCGAAGTCCAACGTCAAGGGAATGGCGGGTACCTCACTGTCGATGCTCAATTCGTGCCACGGATGCCCGTCGACCACGAACAAAAGGTACTGAGGAGTCCAAATGACGCCCCACGTGTGCCACTTCCGCATATTGATCCGCAAGATGTCGAAGTCCTCGGAGTTCGCAGCTCCAAAGTGCGTGGTCGACGTCGTGAGGTTGAGGTGATTGAGATTCTCGTTGAAGTCAACCTCTGGTGGCCACGCCGCGTTATTCCAAGGCCACAGGAGTTCCACCGAGTTGGCACCGAGACCAGTCACCCGTGAACGAACGAAGAAGGCTCCGTACTTGACCGGGAATTGACATTGGCAAAGGCCCCCGGTCGTCCATTGATTGGCGAAGTCGGGGTCGCGGTAGGTCAGTAGTTGCAGCATGCCTTGGCTCGTGACGACGTGTTTACCCGAGAAGTGGGCGGTGGGGAGCCCGCCGGGATGACCGCTGAAGACTGACCATCCGTGGGGAAGACCCGGCTGATTGAAGTCGTTCACGTAGCTCAACTGGTATCCGGGCATCGCGTTGGCGAGAGGGGGTGCCACTCCCGAGGGTTCGCTAGCGTTGACGACACCCACCGGGAAAAGGTTCTGCGCGCCGGCGCTTGACGCACTCGACGATCCCGCCAGTGACAACGTGATGACCACGGCGGCACTGACAACACGAGCAGGGACGAACGCTGCGCGAATGAGGGTTGCTAGGCGCACAATGAAGAAATTGTACCAGCGCCGACCCTAGTTATCGCGAGCAAGTGGCTCCAATCAGAGGCCGACGTCGGGCGTGGAGTGAGGGATCGCGGTCGGGCGACCGTAGAAATAACCCTGGCCCAGTATGCGAGCACCCTGGCCCAACGAGACGCCGAGTCGCACGAGAACATCGGCTTCCGCTTGGGTCTCGACGCCTTCTGCGATGACGATCGTGTTGGTCTTTTCCGCGAAGATGCACATGGCGTTCGTCATCGCCTGACGCGCGAGGTTGGTGTCGATGTCGCGAATGAGGGTGATGTCGAGTTTTACGAAGTCGGGTCGGAGTTCGAGGATGTGGGCCAGACTCGTGAAACCCGCTCCCGCATCGTCGACGGCCAGTTGGCAGTTGGCGAGAGTGGCGACGACGTTACGGATGGCGGCATAGTTCTCAATCGGGTCATGTTCGGTGATCTCGATCACGATCTTACGATTGGCGCGCGCGAGAACCGGTTCGGCGTAGTGACCGAGCAGCGCCGTCGGCGAGAAGTTGAGGCTGATCCAAATATCGCTGTCGAGGTCACGCGCTGCTTCAATGGCGGCGGCGGCGCACGCGGCTTCGAGTTCGGGACCGAGACCGGCCTGGTGGGCATCAGCGATGACGAGGTCCGGCGCGCGACCGTTGGCGAATCGCGTAAGTGCCTCGTAGCCGACGATGTTGCCCGTCGCCAATTCGACGAAGGGTTGAAACACGGGGGTGAACGTGCGCTCTTCGATGATCGTATGCACTTCGGACCGCAGGGACTCGCGATGGCGTTGAGCTTCGAGTTGAGTACCGAAGAAGGATCCCGCGTATGAGCCCAATTGGTCGAAAGCGGCGAGTCGGCGCGTGAGATTCTGGGCAATCGAGTGGTCGTAGGTGGCTAGCACCAGGACTCCGATGGTCGAATCGTTCCATCGGAGTGGTGACACCACCACTCCAGCAACTCCCGAGGATTTGATGGCGCCGCGTAGTTCGGGGTAGGCCTGCCACCTCTCGTCATCCAAGTCCATGACGGCGGCGGGATACCCCTGGTGGACCTGTTCGACGACGATCGATGCGGGGAAGGAGGGGGCGGGCGTCGCGGCGAAGACCGAGTTGCCCTGCGTGCCCATCACGCTAAGGACGTCATTGAGGTGCAGGATCATCAGCGTCGCGGCGTCAATGCCGTCCAGTCGGGTGACCAGGCGGCAGAAGAGATTCGCCATCGCCGCGAGTGAGCTCACCGGACGCATCTCGCGCATGATGTCCAGGATCGTATTGCGGTCGTTGCCGTCACTGGTGAGGTCGGCCTGGAGGTGGCGCTCGAGAGTGAGGTCGCGCTTCACCGCGACGTACCCGGTCAGTCGGCCGGTCTCGTCGTGGATGGGCGAGATGGTGGCTTCCTCTTCGTAGAGATCGCCGTTCTTGCGCTTATTGACCAGGACTCCACGCCACGTGGCGCCACTGGTCAATTGTTGCCACATCGCTTCGTAGAAGGCGCGATTCTGAAGTCCGCTCTGGAAGACGCGAGGATTCTTCCCGACCAACTCACTGAGTTCGTAACCGCTCGAGCGCAGTGTCGCGGGGTTCGCGAAGATCAGATTGGCCTTGGGGTCGGTGATGGCGATGGACTCGCCGGACTGGGTGACCGCCGCACTCAGCAATAACAGGTCGGACAGCGAGTTCAAGAGTCGAACGCGGTCGCGCAGGCGCTGCAGCCCAAATCCGATCTGCGAGGCAAGTTCTTCCAGGACGTTGGTCACCGACACGTCGAAAGCGCCGGCTTCGGGGGCCTCCACGATGAGAACGCCGTCGAGGACGCGCGAGCAGAAGACGGGCAGGGCGATGGTGGCGCGAAATCCCCGGGATTGGGCGTCGGCGTCGGGATCGGAGAACCGACTGTCGTTGAAGCGGTCGTTCACCACGATGGTCTGACCGCTACGCCACGCCGCACCCGCTGGATTACGGCCCTCGTGGTCATCGTTCCACGAGAGACTGCTCGATTCGGCGTAGACGCGATGCTCGAAACTCGATGCGGCACTTGCGAAGTGGCCAGGGTTCCCCGGGGACGGGCGCGCGTACCAGCACAACAGGTACCCACCCTCGTTGACGGCGGCTTGACACATGGTGCTGAGCAGTTCGTTCTCGTTCTCGCTTCTCGTGAGCGCTCGAGAAGCGGCGGACAAGGTGCTCAGCGCTCGACGACCGATTACCTCGTCGTGACAGTCACGCAGTGACATGATGATTCCCCGGGCCGTACGGTTCTCGACGAGTGGCTGGGCGCGCACGGCCATCCACCTCGACTCGTTGGTCGCCGTGCGATATCTCATCTGTGCCGAGCGGACTCGCTCGCCGGCTAGCACGAGAGACTGCCAGGCTTCGGCGCGAGCGGCGTCGGTCGGCGCGATGAGGTCGAGGAGATTCTTACCCAGCACGTCGATGGGGCGCCATCCCAACACCGTCGAGAGTGAGGGGGAAACCCACTCGATTTCACCGTGCACGTCAGTCTGGATCACCGCGTCCGACGCGTTCTCGGCCACTCGTTGGAATTCACGTTGTGATTGGATGAGTGATTCGTGTGCCTCGGTCGCTTCGGTCACGTCGCGCCACACGGCTATTCGCGCCCGATCTCGTCCAGGAAGTTCCACCAAGTGCGACGCAATCGCCGTCCACCGGAGGCTGCCGTCGAGATGAGTGAGTCGCACTTCGAAGTGCACGGTCTCGCCGCGAAGGATCTTAGTGAGTGCGGAGGCGAGGATGGGCAGGTCCTCAGGCGCCGTGTACTCGCTGAATCGGTGGCCGATGACGTCGCTCGCCGGTCGCCCGAGGATGTTCTTGACGCTGGGCGACACCCACGAGACGGTGCCCTCTCCCTCGGTCATGGACACCACGTCGGAGATGTTCTCGGCGAGTAACTGGTAGAGATCGAGGTCAGCGACGGCGTCATCTGCGTCGGAGAATCCGCGCATCACGATCATCACCGCATCCACCGTCCCCGTTGCCCCGGCGAAGGGGTGCAGGGTCGCGCGACACGTCGAGATCGAAGTGTCATGATGACGAAGGGTCAGACAGAGCGAGAGGGTCTCATGGGCAACGAGGCGATCGACGTCCCAAGCGTCCTCCAGCAAGGCGGGGTCGACAATGAATTCGTCGAGGAGGTGTCCTACGATGTCACCCGGTTGGAAACCAAGGACGTCGGTGAGCGACGCCGAAACCCAGAGAATCCCGCGCTCGAGTGACAACTGGGCGATGAGCTCGTCAGCGGCGACGAGACTCGCCCCACCAAGGTGATTGCGGACGGGCTGCGTGGTCACAATGGGCCAGACGCCGTTGGCCGGCAGACGGACCGACGTCTCGAAGTGGGACACCCTCGATCGCCCAGGGCCTTTCGGATGCGTCCGTCCGCTGCGCCGAGTCGGGCGCTCTGTGCGGAGAACACCGTTACTTCAAGCGGCATTGCGTTCACCTGCCGTTCTTGCCGTGGTCACTTTCTCTATGAAAGAGTGTCACCATTTGTCACCTTAGGACTCGCGTGGGTCCCTGACAAGAAATTGACCCTGACCAGTGCGTTTTTTTGCCGGTGCGAGCCCAGAGCATTCGCTTCATTACTCGCAATTGATCTAGCGGGCTGGCCCGCGTGTGGTGGCCCCTCGCGCGTGGCTAGTGGAGATCGTCACCCGGAGCGGTCGAGGTCAGACATAAGGAGTCGCGAGGTCGACTCGCGTCGCTGTCACGGACCGGGATCATCGTCGAATCGACAAAAATGCCACGACTCATCGCTGAGATTTGGTTTTAGAGGACCTTTTCTGACACATTCAGTTCATTTCGTCCTCCTATGGTCACTACGGCTTCGAATACGAAACGGCCTGAGTCCGTGACAAGTTTTGAGCTCACACCGAAGACTTTCTAGGAGGAAAGTAATGAAGAAAGCATTCCGCACGCCGATCGTTGCCCTTGCGGCATCGATTGCGATGGTTGCTGTAGGCGTGACGCCCGCGTTCGCCGCCAGTGAAAGTTCTATCCTCAGCAACGCTTTGGCCGTCAAGACGGTCCCGAGCAGCGCACTGAATATGGGCGGTTCGTCGTTCGACGCGAACCTCGTGAACGCGGCTTACGCCCAGTGGAAGGGTCTGAACTCCAACAACGCTGCTTCGCTGAACACCTACCAGTCCTCGAGCTCGGGAACGGGCCGCTCCGGCGTGACCGCGTCGACACCGTCGCTCAACATCGGTTTCAGTGACGTGCCCCTGAACTACGCCGGCCAGGACGTTTCGGACACCTCGCAGTACGTCCAAGTCCCGGTCGCGTTGGGTGGCGTCTCCATCATCACGAACATCGGTTACCAGACCTCGGACACCGTGAGCAACAAGTTCGGATCCGTCAAGACCACCACCAAGTTGACCTCCAACGGCACCACGTCTGGTCGTACGTGTGCACAACAGGTCGCCACGTACCCCGTCGCGCTTGATGGAAAGACGCTGGGCAGTGTGTTCGCGGGTTCGATCAACTCATGGAACAATCCTGCGATCATCGCTCAAAACCCACGCATCACGGTCGAGACCTTGGTCCCGATCGCCAAGGCCGTCAAGGCCAAGGGAAAGAGGGGCCACAAGGGCTACAAGGCCGCTGTGCCTCAGAGGAACCGTCTCGAGTTGGTCAACTGCCTCACGCTGACCACCACCCCGGCCATCACCGTTTACAGCCGCACCGCTGGTTCGGGAACCACGTTCATCTTCCGTGACTTTCTGTCCAAGGCCGACAGCGCCGAGTACCCGACGCCTTCATCGGCCGCATTCAGCGCCGCCGCCGCCACCTTCTCCAACTCGGCCGCCCTCGCGCCCGCAGTTGCCGGTAAGGACGGCTCGATCGGTTACGTGGAATACGGATACGCCCTGCAGAACCACTTGTCGAGTCTGCGCATGAAGAACGCCGCGGGTTCCTACGTGAGCCTGACGGCGTCCTCGGTCAGCGCCGCCGCCACAGCCGGTCTCAACGCGATCAACGCGAACAAGTCCTGCGCCGGTGGCTTCAGCGCCGCTGGTCCTGGGACCTACAACGCGAACTCGGTCAACACCCAGTGCTTCTCGATCACCAACGTCGACGCGGGCGCGGCCTACCCGATCGCGGGCTTCAGCTACGCGATCGTCCCCAAGACCATCGCCGATGCCAACACGGCGACGGTCGCGACCAAGTTCCTGCTCTTCTTGTCCCAGAGCGGCGCGGGCACCAACAGCTCTAACACCTTTGGCCAGAACCTGGCCGGAGCGCAGGCCTACGTCGCGATGCCCAAGTCCATCGAGACCGTCGCCTACGGTTTGATCGGTCAAATCAACGGTGGCGCCGACCTCAGCGCGACCAATTAAGCAGTCACGAAGTACTCGTCCAAAGGTGAGTTGAATGGCCACAACGGAATTCGATTCACCGAGGGACCACGGTGCGCCAGATGCCGGTCGGGAACGCAAGTTCTCGGCCGGCTCTGACCGCGGATACCGTTACTCGCTCTACGCCGTCGTCACGCTCATCGGCGTGATTGTCTTCTACTTCGTGTACGTCCTCATCAAGAACTCCATCCCTGGCTGGCAGTTCGCGGGATGGAGCATCTTCACCAGCACTAACTGGTCCTTCGGCGAGAACCACTTCGGCGCATTGCCGTTGATCCTCGGCACGTTGCTCACCACCTTCTTCGCCCTCGTGATGGCAGTGCCCGTGGGAGTAGGGGCGGCCCTAGCGATCGTGTACCTGATCCCGCGTCGCTTACAACTCGCGGTCTCTTCCTTGGTAGAACTACTGGCTGTTGTACCGTCCATCGTCTACGGCGTGTGGGGCGCGTTGGTCATGGCGACGTTTCTCGGCAACAAGGGTGAACCGTGGCTCCAGCGCCTCGCCCACGGATCGTGGCCCTTCAACGGCGCCACTCCGGGCTACGGTATGACGCTGGGATCGATCGTCCTCGCCGTCATGATCATGCCCATCGTCACCGCGATCAGCCGTGACGTGATCGTCGCGGTCCCTCGCGAGCTCACTGAGGGCGCTCTGTCCCTGGGAGCGACACGCGGCCAGGTGATTCGAAAGGTCATCCTGCCGTCGTGCAAGACCGGCATCGTTGGAGCCGTCACGTTGGCGACGGGGCGCGCGTTAGGTGAGACGATTGCTCTGGCGACGGTGCTGGGTGGCGTCACCCAACAGAGTCCGCTGCCCGATCGTGCCTTCGCGACCGGCTCCACACTTGCGGCCGAGATCGCCATCGACTTCGGGGCGATCACCGGAAAAGCGGGCAACGTGCTATTCGCCTTGGCCCTCATCTTGATGGTGATCGTCGGCGCGGTCACGTACTTCGCTCGTTCAATCATTCGGCGCAACCAGAGGCAGTTCTCGTGACGATCACGCCCACTCCCTTGTCGTCGCAGGAGCGCCGAGAGTTCATCCGTTCGACCTCGGCAAAGAGCTACCGGCGTCGCGCGGTGTACTCGCGGTTGTATCTGTCGGGAATCTTGGTCGCCTTGTTGATCGCCTTCGTGCCTCTGGCCTCGATTCTGCAGAACGTGGTGGGTCACGGCGCGCACTACATCACCTGGCACTACTTGACCACCTCACAGGCATTGCCCAGCATCGTCAATCCCAACAACATCGGGGGTATCGGCAACGCCCTGGCTGGCACCGCGGTGGTGGACCTGATCTCCATCGTCATCGCGATCCCGGTGGCGATCTTGTTGTCCATGGCGATGTTCGAGTTGAGGAATCGCTGGGTGTCGGCGGTGCGCGCGGCTATGGAGACCTTCATCGGACTACCCTCCATCGTTTTTGGCGTGTTTGTTTACGTGTCGCTGGTCCTCACCACGCATCAGTACCATGCGTACTTCGGCTCCATCGCGCTGCTGTTCATCATGGTGCCGGTCATGACGATCAACGCTTTGGCTGCTCTCGAGAGCGTGCCCGACACCTTGATCGAGGCCGGGCTGTCACTCGGACTGCGACCGTCGAGGGTGATGTTGCACATCATCCTTCCCGCCGCACGAGCACGAGTGTTCACTGGCATCTTCTTGGCCTTCTCTCGTGCGGTCGGCGAGACCGCGCCGATTCTTTTCGTCATCGGCGCGTCGCAATTACCGAGTCTGGATCCGGGCAAACAGGCCACCACCTTGCCGTCCTTGATGTACAACTACCTCACCGGAACCTACCCATCGCAGCGCGAGTCGTGCTGGGGCATTGCCCTAGTACTGATGGCGGCGGTGCTGTTCTTCAACGTCTTGAGCCGGATCTTCGTGGCCCGATCGAACCACCAATAATCTTCAGGTCAATCAACAGTCTGAATCGTCAAGAAAGAGCCAGAGCAGTGGACGCAGCCGAGACACAAGTCACCCCGCCGACGACGTTCGCCACCCCTCACGTCGTCGTGAGTCTGCGCGATGTCTCGGTGTTGTTCAATAGCAAGGCGGCGGTGCGCAACGTGACCTTCGACGTGCAGGCCAATAAGGTCACCTCGTTGATCGGTCCTTCGGGATCCGGCAAGACAACGCTGTTGCGCGCGATGAACCGCCTGCACGAGCTCACCCCCGGCGCCACCGTCACCGGACAGATCCTCCTCGAGGGTGAGAGTATCTACGAGACGTCAGTGCCGCTCACGGTCCTGCGCAGCCGCATCGGGATGGTCTTTCAGCGGCCGAACCCGTTTCCCACGATGTCCATCTTCGACAACGTCGTGTCGGGATTGCGTTTCATCGGCGTCAAGGACAAGACGTTCCTCGCCGAGTCGGCCGAGAAGGCGCTCAGCGAGGCCGCGCTGTGGGACTCGGTGAAGGACCGCATGAAGGCGCCCGCCGCCACACTGTCCGGCGGTGAGCAGCAGCGTCTGTGCATCGCACGCGCCATGGCCGTCGAGCCCGAGGTGCTGTTGATGGACGAGCCCACGGCTTCGCTCGACCCGGTGTCGACCCAGCAGATTGAAGAGCTCATGTCGACGCTCAAGCAGTTCGTTACCATTGTGATCGTCACTCACAACATGCAGCAGGCGCACCGTATCTCCGATAATTGTGCCTTCTTGCTGATGGCCGAGGACCGCACCGGTGAGTTGATCGAG